>CEVU01019427.1_pt1 | contig 11006 bp, 7 predicted proteins | sample 427081 | NCBI WGS metagenome assembly CEVU01 (sample SAMEA2623868, study PRJEB7988) | marine metagenome | biome: marine biome (ENVO:00000447); feature: deep chlorophyll maximum layer (ENVO:xxxxxxxx); material: "saline water (ENVO:00002010), including plankton (ENVO:xxxxxxxx)" | depth 80 m | reverse complement strand
TCCGACATCTGTTAAATGGAACTTGCCTAAGGGGGTTATAGCTGGAGCCATACTATGGCCGGTTCCCGAAAAATTCCTGTCATTAGGTTCTACTGGTTATGGCTATAAAAATACCACGATGTTGCTAGTTCCCTTGTCTATTGAAAAGGATGCACCCTTAGGGAAGGTAGAACTCACCGGAAAGGTGAGCTGGCTTGAATGCAAAACTCAGTGTAATCCTAGGGATCAAGAAGTCAGTATTAATTTTAAGATTGGGAAAGTTTTTCAGGAGTCATCTGTTGCTATAAAACTTAGAGATTGGGAAAAAAAACTACCTCGTAGATTTTCTGGAAATAACGCAAACTATAGGGCTTGGTGGGGTGACGAGTTAAAAAAAGATGAAAGGAAAATCATAGTTGAGTTTGAATCTGTTAAAGTGATGGATGATACCGATTTTTTCTCTTACAAGTATGACGATATAGAGTTGTCTCCAGAGAGTAAAATAAGTGTTGTAGGTGACAGTAAAGTTCAGATTGAAAAAACAGTGTTAAAATTTGAAGGTGAATGGCCTTCTAAAATTGAAGGGTTATTAGTTTTCAATTTGAATGAGAGTGAGAAAACTTACGCTTTCAAAGTAGATATGCCAATTGGAATTAAGCCTAGTATAGATTCGAAATTTGAAGCTAATAGTCAATCTCTAGCAATAATGTTATTATACGCATTTTTAGGAGGTTTGCTCTTGAATGTAATGCCATGTGTGTTGCCAGTTATTTCGTTGAAAATTCTAGGATTTGTTAATCATGGTCATGAATCAAAAGCGAGAATACGAATGTTGGGGCTGCTATACGGTCTTGGAGTTTTTATATCATTTATGATTCTGGCAGCTATTGTAATTAGTGTGAAGAGTGCAGGAGAGCTTGCAAGTTGGGGGATGCAAATGTCCAATCCTCAATTTGTTGTATTACTTACGATACTTGTTGTGCTTGTGGCTTTGAATCTTTTTGGCCTTTTTGAAGTAACTTTAGGTTCAGTTGGAGTTGCAGCTGGTACGGTAGGATTAAAGGGGGGAGCAAGTGGGGCTTTTTTCAATGGTGTGTTAGCTACGATTCTTGCCACTCCTTGTACCGCTCCTTTTTTAGCCCCTGCACTGGGTTTTGCTTTTATGCAATCCGCTGAGTTAATTGTACTGATATTCGCTTCTATTTCACTTGGTTTAGCATTGCCCTACGTGATTTTGAGTTGGAATCCAAAATGGCTACGTTTCCTTCCTAAGCCTGGCCTTTGGATGGAAAAGTTTAAGATTTCGATGGGTTTTCCTATGATGGGTACTGCAATTTGGTTATTCATTTTGACTTATGAATACTATGGCGATCGTATTCTATGGCTTGGTGTTTTTCTGACAATATTAGCTATGGCAGCGTGGGTTTTTGGTGAGTTTTTTCAACGAGGTACAAAACGGAAAGGATTGGCGCTCGGGATTACAGTATTGTTGATTTTAGGTGGTGTTGTTTTTGGATTGGAAGGTCAGTTGCAATGGCGAAAGCCTATTGATCCTAATGCAAAACAAATCAATGATGTAACTCAGGATTTCCCAGGAGGTATTCAGTGGCATGCGTGGTCACCGTCGGCAGTGGTATCTGCTCAAAAAAATGGTCAAACTGTATTAGTCGATTTTACTGCAAAATGGTGTATGACCTGTATTGCTAATAAAAAAACAAGTATTGATATTAGTTCCGTTAGAGCTCTGATTGCAGAAAAAAATATTAAGGTGTTTAGAGCTGATTTTACGAGGCGCCCAGATCAAATAACACGCGAACTTGCTAAATGGAACAGGGTGGGAGTCCCTTTGGTGTTGGTTTTTTCTCCAGATATAAATTCGACGCCAAACATACTTCCTGAAGTGCTAACTCCAAGCATTGTTTTAGAAGCTCTTAAAAAAGCTGCTGGATGATTTCAAATTAAGCACTAAGTGGTTTTAGTTGTTTTGAGCTATAGTTCCAATTAATCGCACAGCGATAACGACGGATAGAATCAGAAGAAGTACCCCGGAAACTTGGGAGAACTTAACTAGAGTTTTATCTGAAAATCTATTTTTTACACGTGCACTTCCAATAACTAGTAATGTGAACCAGCCACCGATGCCGATGCCTGCTCCAATTACACAGGACATTCTGCTTTGCCATTCTGCTTGTATTGTTTGATTTGATAAAAGGACAGCAGAAATCATGATCCAGAAGAGCAAGACATTGGGGTTAACCAATACACGAACAAATCCCGTCCAAAATGCAGTATGAGGGGAAAGTCTTTTTTCAAATACTTTTGAGCGTTTGCCCTGTACTGTTACGGTATCAATCATAAGGTACTTTATGCCAAAAAACGTAACCGCTAGGAAACTAATTAATTCGACGGTGGCTAGTATAGTTTTATCATCAAATAAGGTAGCAAATCCGCTAAAAGCAGTTATGCAATACACCATTTCCATTAGTAGTGCACCAATAGCAATTATAAATGCCCGCTTACGGCCAGTCTGAATTCCCTCTTCCATTATGGCCACGTTTATTGGGCCAACAGGTACAGCACATATGAAACCAGTTATTGCTCCTGCAAACATTGCTATTAAGTAATCTGAAGGGGTCATTGGCTATTCTTACAAGATTCAATCCTCTTCAAAATCTACCTCTTCAATCTCTCTCCTTAATTTCCGAGATAGTCTTGGGCGGATGAATCCGTAAATCAGATATAATGTGAAGATTATCGGTAATATAACAGGTACGATTAACTCCCATAGAACGATTAGGCAAGTTACCCCTATTACAAAAATTACAAACTTGGTGAACGGCCTTCGAGTTCGGAAGTCCAAAGTCTTGAAGGCAGGATATTTTACTTCACTGACCATCATTACAGATAGGAAGACTAGTACTGAAAGTAGTACCCAACGCCACATAGTGTTGGTCATTTCTTTTCCTTCTAGCCAAATAATAAAAATGGTCAATGATGCGACTAAAGCTGCCGAAGCTGGAATCGGAAATCCAAGAAATTCTTTTTTGCTATCGGAGTCCGGTAAAGCGGCTAAGCAGTTATATCGCGCAAGTCGAAGCGCGCCACACAGGAGGTAAACTGATGCCACAATAAGTCCTAGTTCTTGGAATTCATGCAAAATTACTCGCTGCATTAAGAACGCAGGTGCAGCTCCAAATGAAATAATATCGGCTAGGGAATCAAATTGGAGTCCAAACGGACTCTCTTTGCCTATTAATCTGGCAATTCTACCATCGAGTGCATCGAACAAAAACGCTCCCAATATCAACCAGAGGGCTGGTGTAATACTTTCTGCATCAAAATGAATATCGGTGCCTACTGGAGGGGTCACCTTGACAATGTACCAAAGTGCAAAAAATCCACACAGTAAATTACCCGCTGTCATTAGGTTAGGAAGAAAATAAATACGAAGACGTTCTTCGTTTTGTTTTTCAGGCTTACTGCGCTCTATATCTTTGTTGCTCAAATTATCGTTTTACTATTCTATGATAAATAAATTCTTCGCAGCTAATAGGCGAATTAGGAAAATGATGGGCTTTTATTGGAAGAATTAGTTCGTTCGATCCATACATATCTAAACATCAGAGTTCGTAATGCAGCTGTTAATGGAATGGCTAATACTCCTCCTACAATTCCTCCTAGTAATGTTGTTCCTACCATAACCGCCACAATAATAGTTAGCGGGTGTAATCCAACTCGATCACCAATAATTTTTGGAGAAATAAATAGCCCTTCCATAGCTTGAACAGCTACAAACCAAATCAAAATCAGTATTGGATATAGCCATCCATCAGTAGGTACAAATTGTACCATTGAGAGTATGAATGCTGGAATAATACTTAATGCTACTCCCAAATAAGGTATAATTCCTAAAATCCCTGCCATAACTCCAAGAAGTATTGCGTACTCTAAGCCTAAGGCTAGAAAGCCAATTGTCAAAAGTGCGCCGACACACATTGCAACTAGAACCTGGCTACGAAAGAATACAATTAAGCATTCATTGATGGAATGAAGCACGAAGACAATCTCATCTTTTATTTTTGATTTTCGTACAGGAAGATAGTCTTTCCAATTACTTTTGATGGCCCGTTTTTCTAGTAAGAAATAGAAAACGTAGACTGGAACCAAAGCCAATCCTGCGAGAAATCCAAATATCTTTGTTATTTTTTTTAACTGTTCTAAAAGCCAAGAGGAAACATTAGATACTGCAACAACTCCAAACTCACCTGCCTTTTCATTTGTAAGTCCAACGCTTTGAGCCCATTTTGGTAAGTTAAGCAAAAAATTATTGTTAGGAGTATTAGTAGAAGTGTTCGTTGTATTAGTTTGTACAAGCGAGTTAACTTTTTGTTGGAATACTTTCGCTTTTTTTGGGAATTCCGTTTTTAACTTTGTAGCTTCATCAACTAAAGCTGGGACTATGGAGGCTAGCAATCCGCCCACTAATAATATTGCGATAACAAATACTAGAATGATTGCGTTGTGGCGCTTCATCCTTCGTTTTTTGTGACACCAATCAACTACTGGATCCAGTAGGTAGGCAATAATGCCGGCTATCGCCAATGGAATAAGAACTGACGAAAGGGCATTAGCTATCCAACCCACTCCAATCATTAGCATGGCGATGAGCGTGATAAGTATGCCTATTGCTAATGTCGTAAAGGATGCCCAAAGTATTTTTGCCTGTTTTTCTGTTGGTGGTGGGATTGTCATATTAATCAATTTTCCCTAATTCAGTTGCTCGTTCTGTGGCAGCTCGGACGGCATTGATTAAGGCACTACGAATTCCACCTTCTTCGAGTTCGTGTATTCCCTCAATCGTTGTGCCGCCTGGGCTACATACCATGTCTTTTAGTTCGCAAGGATGTCTGCCAGTTTTAAGCACCATTTTTGCTGCACCAAGCATAGTTTGAGCAGCAAGTTTTGTTGCCACATCTCGAGGTAAGCCAGCGGCTACGCCACCGTCACTCAATGCGTCAATAACAGTATACCCATATGCTGGACCACTACCGCTCAGCCCGGTGATCGCATCTATCAAATTTTCTTTAACCTCATAGGCAATTCCTACAGAAGAAAGCAAACGTTTTACGAGCTCACTGTCCGTAGATAAACTTGATTCACTGATTGCAAAGCCGCAGGCACCTTCACCAACAAGTGCTGGAGTATTTGGCATTACTCGAACTACTCGGGCACGCCCTCCACAAGCAATGTTTAGTTTAGATAACTTTACTCCTGCTAGAATAGAAACTACAAGATGATCATTGTTGAATTGATCCCTGATTGGTTTCGTAGCTTCTTCCAATTGATGCGGTTTGAAAGCTAGAAAAACAATCTTTGCCTGAGTCAGGACATTAGCATTGGAATCAGTAGTTTTGCATTTAAGTTCTTTCCTAAAAGCCTCACGTCCAGCTGGTATAGGGTCACTGGCAATTAGATTACTTGGTTTAACTAAGCCGGAATTAACAAAGCCTTTAGCCATGGCAGCTGCCATTTTTCCTGCTCCAATAAAACCAATTGAAAGTTCTTCGCTCACTAGAAAATAATTATCACAACTAATTGATGCTGGTAAAGCTATTTGGTTAATTGTTTCATCCAATTATATAGTCTTTATTTTGGATAGTTTATCGACATGTTGTTTAGATAAAAGCTCAAGGTCTGACCATTTTTTTGACTTAATAATATTATTTTTTAATAAAGAAGATCCTATGCCTAATGCTGCTGAACCAGCAGCAAGAAAAGATTCCATTGTATCTAGATTAACTCCACCTGTTGGAATAATTCTTAGATGTTTTAATGGTGCAAGTAATGCCTTTATATAATTTGGTCCAAGTGCGTCTGCTGGAAAAATTTTAATAAAATCTGATCCAGCTTCATGAGCAGTTTGAGCTTCAGTTGGGGTATATGCACCGAGCATGACAGGGCGGTTCATTGCGTGAGCACTTTCAACAAGTGAAGTTTTAGTTATTGGGCTAATTACATACTTGGCACCAGCATCTATGGCAGCTTTACAGGTATCATCATCAATGACCGTGCCAACCCCTAAAAGTATTTCATTACCTAATTCTCGGTCAATCGTTCGGATTGCATCCAGAGCATTTGGTATAGTCATAGTTAATTCAATTGCACGAATGCCACCCGAGACCAAAGCTTTTGCGATAGGAAGTGTAAGATCTGGATGATTTACGCGAACAATGGCTATTAATCCCTCATCTATTATGCTGGCTGTGATTTTTTCTCTTTCATTCATATATTCTAGGATTTTTACGTTCTTGATATGAAAAACTTCACCTGAAAGAAGTTTGTAGATTTAAATCAAATTTGGCAACGAAGTTCACGCTTGTGTGTTTGCTTTAAAACGAGTAGTTAATCCCAACCAGTTTTTGGCTGTGTAATAAAAATGGAGCTAGCAGATTTACTTACCAAAGAACAGGTTGTAACTGAACTTAAAGCTACAGACCGTTGGGAGGCTATTGAGGAGCTAATTGAATTATTAGTTAACAATGGCCATGTAAAATCTGAGCACAGTGAAGCTATTCTATCTGTTGTTAAAAAGCGTGAAAATTCGATGAGTACTGGAATCGGTTTTGGAATTGGTATTCCGCACGCATCCACAGATTTAGTAGATGAGGTTACAGGTGCTTTTGGGCGAAGTAAAAATGGTGTCAATTTTGATGCGCTTGATAATCAGCCGGTTACACTTGTTATGCTTTTTCTTGTGCCTCAAGGACAGTTTCAAAAACATCTCCATACTTTAGCTAAGATTGCTAAAGTGCTTCATAAAAAAGAATTTCGAAAAATGTTAGAAGATGCTGAAGATGCTTCTGAGATGTATCAAATTATTCGAAGCTCTCAGGAAGGTTGATTCCTATTTCTTTTTTGTCAATTTCTGATCAAATTTTTTTATCGTGATCCAATTGAATTTACAAGAACAGCTACAAAAAGCTGTTCTTTCGTTGATGCCAGATGCTGATGTTTCGAAAATTTTAGTTCGGCCATGCCCTGAGCCTAACTTTGGTGATTATCAAGCGAATGCACTCATTGGCTTGGCTAAGCGTAATAAGTTAGACCCTCGTGAGTTTGCTAAGCAGGTCATTGGTAAAATCGATGTAGACAAGTTTTGTGAGATAGTAGAAGTTGCTGGTCCAGGTTTCTTAAACTTTCGACTCAAGACTCAATTTATATCCGATACGCTTTTAAGTGCTTGTAAAGGTGACCATCTGTTTTTATCTGCATCAGAAAAGCCGCGTACGATTGTTATTGATTATTCTTCTCCGAATGTTGCTAAGCCAATGCATGTGGGCCACATTCGCTCTACAATACTTGGTTATACTTTGGCTAAAGCATTCCGTTTGCTGGGGCATAAAGTTATTACAGATAATCATATTGGAGATTGGGGGACGCAATTCGGTAAATTGTTATTTGGTTGGAAGGAGCATCTTGACAAGAATGCACTTTCTATTGATGCGCTTGCTGAAATGGAGCGTCTTTACAAACTTGTAAACGCTGCTTGCGATAATGATTCGAAAGTACTGGAGCGTGTTCGCTATGAATTGGTTAAGCTACAGGATGGTGATAAAGAGAATCTTCTGATCTGGAAGGAAATGATTGATTTGTCACGTCATCAGTTCGATGAAATATATAGTCGCCTTAGAGTTGATTTCGATGAGACGCTAGGCGAAAGCTTCTACAATGATAGGTTAAAAGGGGTTGTTGATGAACTTAGTGAAAGTGGTATAGCTGAGGAAAGTGAGGGAGCAAAAATAGTCCATTTTGATAGCAAGGCCCTGAGAAAACATCCAGCAATGGTGCAAAAAAGTGATGGAGCCGCGAACTATACCACGACAGATCTTGCTACCATGGAATATCGTGAGAATAGTTGGCAACCAAGCGAAGTTATCTATGTCACTGATGGCCGCCAACAACTTCATTTCCAGCAACTATTTGAGCTCTACACGCGTTGGCAACCAGAGCATGAAATGAAGCTGAATCATGTATGGTTTGGAGCCATTTTAGGCGAAGATGGAAAACCCTTCAAAACGCGAAGTGGAGAAATTATCCGACTTAATCATTTGCTTAATGAGGCTGAGCAACGTGCTTTTGAGGTTGTTACTGAAAAGAGCCCTGGTATAGAAGAAGATGAACGACGAGAAATAGCACGTGTTGTTGGTATTGGGGCACTTAAATATGCCGATCTCTCAGGAAACCGTCAGAGTGATTATGTCTTTAGCTGGGACAAAATGCTATCCCTTGTAGGTAACACGGCCCCATATTTGCTGTATGCATATACGCGTATATGTAGTATATTTCGTAAACTTGATAGTGATACAATTTTGATACCAAAATCTTTTGATCTTACTGATTTAGAAGAACTAGCTTTAGCTAAGCATTTGCTTCGCTTTGGTTTAGTTCTAGAACAAGTAATTGAAGAGTGTCGTCCGAATTTTCTCTGCAATTACCTTTTCGAGTTAGCAGGGTATTATGCTTCCTTTTATGAGAGTTGTCCGGTGCTTCAAGCTGAAGGGGATGTTCGTACTCAGCGTTTAGCTCTTTGCGACCTCACTGGTAAAGTCCTAAAAACTGGACTGGAAACACTGGGGCTGGAAACAACTGAGCGCATGTGAACTGTGGCCACTCGAAGAGAAACGGATGTTGATTCCCATTGGATTCGTATCGAGGGAGCTCGTGAAAATAATTTACGAGACATTTCGGTATGTATCCCTCGTGAAAAATTGGTAGTAATTACTGGGGTCAGTGGATCAGGGAAGAGTACTCTAGCATTTGATATTCTTTTTTCTGAAGGCCAGCGCCGTTTTCTTGATTCTCTTAATGCATATGCTCGTCAATTTGTAGAGCATATGCCGCGCCCTGACGTTGATGCTGTCCATGGACTTCCTCCCACAGTGAGCATCGAACAACGAATATCAAGAGGTGGTGGTAAAAGCACTGTTGCCACCGTTACTGAGATTCATCATTTTATAAGACTACTTTATACAAAGCTTGGAATTATTTACTGCCCTAGCTGTCAATTGCCGGTCAAACATCAAACGCTTGATACCCTTGTTTTAGAATTAAAGCGCCAGATTAATGAACGCGGTGCATTGAAACTACTTGCTCCTCGCATTCGAAACCGCAAAGGCTTTCATACAGATGTTGGAGAGTGGGCGGCTAAACATGGCTGCAAACAGGTTCGTGCTGATGGTGAGTATTTTTCTACAGATGAGCCTTTGAAGCTTGATCGGTTTCGTGAGCACGATGTCGAAGCTGTCATTGGTGAAATAAAATCTACCCGACAGAAATCACTTAGGGCATTAATCAGTGAAACGCTTGATCATGGTAAAGGGGCACTATTTGCTGTAGATGCATCAGGGAGACAAACTACTCACTCTACAAACAATGTTTGCGAGAGTTGTAGGTCTTCTTTTGCGCCGCTGGATCCTAAGGATTTTAGTTACAACTCACCGCGTGGTTGGTGTTCCACTTGCAGGGGGTTTGGTGAAGTGTTCGATATGCCAAAGGTAAATCGTGGAGATGCTCAGGAGGCGGTTGAAGAAACTTGGTTTGAATGGCGGGAGGAACGGCGAGAAATTTGTAATGATTGTAAGGGTACTAGGCTAAATGCTGTTGCTAGTTCTGTTCGATTGCCGTTACCCGGTCTTATTCCTTTTGGTTTTAATTCTGATCCAACGATTAATGAACTTTCTAAATCTACTGTATCAGCAGCTAAAAAGTTTTTTTCTCAACTTAAATGGAAGGGACGAGAAAACGAAATTACACGAGATATTTTACCAGAAATAGTTTCACGTCTTAACTTTCTAAGTGAGGTTGGATTAGGATATTTACAGCTTGGTCGATCAGTCACAACACTCAGTGGAGGCGAAGCGCAGCGTATTCGTTTGGCTGCACAGCTTGGATCAAATTTAAGTGGAGTGCTTTATGTGTTAGACGAACCGACAATTGGATTACATACGCGTGATAATCATCAACTGCTTAATACTCTCGAGAAACTTAAGGCTAGAGGCAATTCGGTTGTAGTAGTTGAGCACGATGAAGATACGATGGAGCGAGCTGATTTTATTATTGATTTAGGACCTGGTGCTGGAGTCGAGGGTGGCGATATCGTTGGTAGAGGGACATTAAAAGAAATTTTGAGAAATGAGTTTTCGTTAACTGGGATTGAACTTAACCGACAACGTGGTCCTGATAAATTACTTAGCCAGAATCGACCAACAAATCCCTATCTGATTAATGGTGAAGTTAAAAAAAACACACCATCTTTGATTTTTAAAAATTTAAATAAAAACAACCTGAAAAATGTTTCAGTAGCAATTCCTTTAGGTCGTTTTGTTGCTGTGAGTGGAGTTAGTGGTTCTGGTAAAAGTACAATGGTTCGAGAATGTATCTTGCCTGAATTGCAGAAAGCTCTGAAGTCTGTTCAATCTCGAAAGCAAGTTGAAGGTTTGGAGAATATTAAATCTGTGTATGAGGTTGACCAATCTCCGATTGGACGAACCCCAAGATCTATACCGGCTACTTATGTTGGTTTTTTTGATTCAATTCGACAGTTATTTGCAAAAGTTCCAGAAGCGCGTATGAGAGGATTTAGCCCGGCTCGATTTTCATTTAACAGTACAGAGGGTCGTTGTCCTGAGTGTAAAGGTGCAGGTAAAGTGAAATTGGAAATGAACTTTTTGGCCCCTGCGTTCATGAAATGTGCTGTTTGCCAGGGGAATCGTTTTAGTCCAGAAGTATTGGATATTTTGTATAATGGTAAAAATATTTCAGAGGTTCTAGATCTGAGTGTAAATGAGGCGGCTGATTTTTTTGGGGCAATCCCAAAAATATATCGTGCTCTTAAAGCTCTCCGTGACACAGGTCTTGGTTATTTGAAGCTTGGTCAAAATAGTCCGACACTTAGTGGTGGAGAAGCGCAGCGAGTGAAGCTCGTTACCCATTTATTAAGTGGGTTAAGCGATAGTAACCGCCGTAAA
>CEVU01085281.1_pt1 | contig 11030 bp, 9 predicted proteins | sample 427081 | NCBI WGS metagenome assembly CEVU01 (sample SAMEA2623868, study PRJEB7988) | marine metagenome | biome: marine biome (ENVO:00000447); feature: deep chlorophyll maximum layer (ENVO:xxxxxxxx); material: "saline water (ENVO:00002010), including plankton (ENVO:xxxxxxxx)" | depth 80 m | reverse complement strand
CCCCCTGTCTCTGATATGACTAAGCATTGAGTCTATGTGCCCCACATGTTGAGGTCCAGCACCCGGTAACCCCAGATCCACTTTCTGGATACCTAGTTTCTCCATGAAGTCGATAAGCTCTATTTTCTGTTCGATGGTTGGATTAATCGCACTAGGGCTTTGTAACCCATCTCTGAGGGTTTCATCATCAAACCAAAGCTCATGTGGATGATTATTTGGCTCCCTCGTAATCTCATAATCGATAGCATTCCAGTCAAAGATTAGGTCCCTCTCCTCCATCGCACCACCTCCTAATTACTATCTGCAACTACCCACCAAGTGCTTGAATCCATCGGGAACTTGAAGTCTATCAGATCAGGCCTTTTCCTTACGCTTAGTATCGCTCTCCAGACGGAAAATAATCCCAATGCATATGATTACTCCAATAAATGAGATTTGTAGATTCCAGCTAGAAGACACTAACAAAAGGAAGAACATAGCCAGATAATATAGGGAGAAGAAGAACGATCTTGCTGCCGTAGGCATTCTTCCTTTCTCATCTAATCCCTCGTTGATATCTATTCTCCAAACCGTTGATGCATACCATCCGCTTAGGAGAAAGCAACTCCATCTTAGTACGTGAAACGATGTGTCGTCGTCAACAAGATGGCCATTGGCAATAGGGGCATACAAAGAGACTACCATCAATGCGACAGAATATATTTTCATTTCTAGCATGGTTCGGGACTTACCTTTGACATTGGGCATCATCGGAACTCCAACTTCCCCATATTCCTTTGATTTGTATAGTGCTAAAGCCCAGAAGTGAGGGGGAGTCCACAAGAATATTATGAAGAACATCAGCCAAGGCATCATACTCCCAATTTCAGTAACTGATTCAAACATTGACTGTAGTGAATCTGTTGATATCTCCAGAGATTGCTCCGAAGCAGACCACCCAACAAGTGGAGGCGTTGAACCCGCGATACCTCCAATTACAATATTCTGGGGACTTGTTCTCTTCAGCCAGATACTGTATACAAAGACATAGAACATTACGCTAAAAGAAGCCCAAAAAGCTGCAACTGGATTAGCCATCACATACAGCCATAAAGTTCCTATCAGGGATATTACGATTCCAAATAAAAGAGCAGATGAGGGTTGTATTTCACCAGCAGGTATGGGCCTATTAGCAGTCCTAGACATCAAGGGATCTATATCTCTGTCATACCACATATTGATCGAATTAGCACCTCCAGCCGTGAGGTACCCCCCAACCAAAACTACAGCGATTGTTCTTGCCGTATTGCCAGATAGCCCCCCCGCCTCAAGCAGGTCATGAGCTATCACCGAGCAAATCCCGGTTATCTGCAGTAGTATGACCACGCCTGGCTTAGTTAGGGCGAAGTAACTGCCTAATCTTCCGTTCATCCATCCACCTAGGGCCCGACAATAATCTTGGCCCGTCTGGAGGAGGAAATAATGGTAACTCCCAACCAAGCGGTTGCTAAGATAGTAAACGATATCGTTGCAACCATTAGGTGCGCTAGAGATAGATATTCAGAAAAGCTTCCAGAGTCCCATGAGAGGATGTATGACGCTCCAAGCAAACCGTTTCCAAAGTAAGTCGCCGTAGAGGCCCATATCCAATTTCTCAGCACGACTCCACTCTGGCCATGCTCACATTCCTTCCATATTTTGTAGGAGGATAAAGCCATCATCACGCCTACTATCCCGACCAACCATCTATGGACGATTTGTGATTGTAACTCCCAGTCATCTACATCCTGAATTAATTGTCCATTACACAGCGGCCAAGATTCTAACATTCCGCCGACTCCACAACCATAGTTGGCCCCAGGGGTAGTGGAAACATATACTCCTGAAAATAGGGTGATTAGTGTCGAAAAAGAAAGAACCCCAATCCATTTCCTCCATTTCATACCAACCAATGGGTCGAAGCTAATCCAATTCGGCAAATCTTCCTCATCTCTACGAATTTCTATCCAGAGCCAAATAAGTGAAATCAGGAATGCCAAGGCCGATCCGAGATGAATCGCCACACTCCAGTTTTCATTATCGAATTTTACAGTCAGCCACCCTATGGCTCCCTGCCACAGGATAAGTGCCAATGTCAAAGAAGAAACTCCTCTGACTCTAGGCGAGTTCCAAATCTCCTTCCTCACAAGGAACCAATTTACTATCACCAAGGGCCCTACCAATGCTCCAGCTAGTAATCTATGGAACCACTCAGTGAAAATCTGGAAAGACGTATACCTGTGTCCAGAACCCCTTGAATCGGCCTCATCAGGATTTTCATCCCACCATTCTCCTTGTTCCTCTTCCGAGATGTCAAAACCGAAGGTTCCGAAGCATGTGGGCCAGTCTGGACATGACTCACCAGCATCATAAATTCTGATCATTCCTCCCATGGCTATTACCATGATTGTCAAAACGACTAGAACTTCAGTAGCCCTCCTAGGACTTACTGGCAGAGTCAGATAATCACCTTTTGAGAGTTCACTCTTCCTCAAGGTGGGGGTCCACATCTATAGGTATGCGTTCTCGCTCGTATTCAAGTGTAGCAATTTTCATCGGATCTAAAACAACTCTCTCTTTGGCTTCATCGACGCCGTAAAGTTGTACTAGCTCATCACTGAACTTTTCTCTAAGCTCGTCTTCCGTGACATACAAGGGGGCACCCATGCTAATCTGAAGAGCTCTAGCGCCTATTATTCGGGCCTTCTCAAATCTTGTGTGGTGTCTAACAGGCTTGACCATCGGGCGACCGACCCGCGACTCCCACATAAGGGCTGTGACTCTGATTACTAGCAGATAATTGTCATAAATGCCTAATTAGAATCTACCAACATTGCTACTGCATTGCCTCCACCCAGGCATATTGTAACGATTCCACTCTTGTGCCCGCCCCTCTTCATAGCATTGACTAGAGTCATCAAACATCTAGTGCCTGTAGCTCCCAAAGGGTGACCGATAGAAATGGCCCCCCCATGAACATTGAACCGATCATCTGGAATCTGGAAATACTTCTTGATTGAGCATGAAGCTGAAGCAAAAGCCTCATTGTGTTCGTATAAATCGACATCCCCTGCCTCTAGTCCATTCCTGCGGAGTAACTCCTCCACTGCAGGAATTGGGGCCGACATGACTCTTCCAGGTTCGACCCCCGAGGTCGTGTAGTCAACAATTCTAGCTAAAATGGGCAAGCCCATTCTATTGGCCACAGTCTCAGACATCACTAAAACTGCTGATGCACCGTCGGAAATCTGACTAGCGTTACCTGCGGTAACTTGTCCTTCTTCGTCGAAAACAGGTTTCAGAGACTCAAGACTCTCCATATCTGCATCATGTCTTATCCCTTCGTCCTTTGATAGATCTTTCATTACTAGGCACTCTGTCCCAATCCATCCATTTTCCCACGCTTCGGAGCTTAATCGATGAGAACGGAGCGAGTACGAGTCTGACTCCCTTCTTGAAATTTCGAATTCTCTGGCACAGGTCTCACCTGTATTGCCCATAAGCTCTCCAGAGTATGAGTCAACTAGTCCGTCATGAGAGAGTATCGAAACCAATGACTCGAAGGGCACACTATCTCCTCTTCTCGCATTCCGAACAAATCTAGGGGCATTTGTCATCGACTCCATCCCTCCAGCGACTACAATATCGGAGACTCCCGCTCTGATCTCCGTTGCGGCAATCATCACAGCCTTCAGGCTAGATCCGCATACTTTGTTGATAGTGGTACAGGGAGTTGTAACCGGCAAACCTGCTCCCAATGCGACTTGTCTAGCTGGAGCCTGTCCAGAACCTGCTTGTAGGACCTGGCCAATGTATACCTGATCTATCAAACCACTTTCAGCATCAATTCCAGTTCTGGTCAGTAGCTCACTAACTGCCATGATTCCCAATTCAACGGCACTGTATGCAGAAAGAGCCCCTCGGAACTTACCGAAGGGCGTTCTCGCATAACCGCATATGACAGCATCGGGCATAGATGTGCCAGTGCACTACTGGACTTCAAAGGTCCGATTGGATGTACTCGCAGATACATCATTTAGAAGAGTTGTAACCATAGAAACCTGAGTTCCTTAGATCTGGCCTTGACTCCGGCTTTAGCAGAATTGTTCTAACAGACCAGAGGTCTTTGAACACCCTATATTGAGATGTGGCATCAAGATAGTCTACCCCACTAGTTCCCCCAGTGCCTATCCTTCTGCCCATTATCCTCTCAACCATTCTCGCATGCGAGTGACGCCACTTAACCATGGATTCTTCGAGCTCGACAATTGCATCTACTAGCTTTCTCGGCCAAGTTAATAATGGCAATTCTCGGTATGATTCTATGAAAAGAAGACCCGCTCTTGATCTGCTGATTTTACCTTCGGGTTTCAGAAATGAGACTGCCCCCTCATGGGCTGCGTTCATCCTCGCTGCCATCATCTCAGATGACTTTGAAGCTAAATCGCATATTTCTCTGTGAGCTTCTAGGTGAGAATTAATGTAATCCGAGACCGCTTCATCATCATTCTCGGAGCCATATAATGAGCCCATAATTGGTGTTCTTTCTATCCAGTTCATGAGTGATTCAACCAAGCTCGGTAAAGCCATCACACTCTCTAGACGCTCAAGAATTTCCTTTTTGGCTTCCCCGTTGTCTACCATCTTCCTGAACGAATCTAATGGATCAATACCTCCAAATCTCTCAGAATTCTCTAGCCCCAAGAGAATTTCAAACTCCCTCATCTGATATGACTCAAATCCAGATGCGGTCCCCAAGCCATCTCTGAATGCTAGAAATCCCTGAGGAGTCAATGTTTCTAGTACTGTCCATTGACTGGCCATCAGTCTGAAAATCTCAGTGGTTCTTCCCAGATGATCAACCGCCACCGGTATCTGATCCTCTGGAACTGGAACCTGGCTGAGAATATCCCTTACATCAGTAAGCTCTCTGATAATTTGTTTGAACCAAAGCTCGAAAGTCTGATGGACGATTATGAAATGCATCTCATCTGAGCTTATGCCACGATCCTCTCCCTGTAGCTTGAGAAGCTCCTTAAGATTGAGGTATTCTGAGTAGGTCCAGTTTCGGTTCCCTGCCCCAGCCATGCATTCTGCTAAACGTCCCCGCTTGAAGTATTGTCGCTAGATACGAGGATAATTTATCATAGAATCCTCTAAATCTATCCATAGTAGCAGGAATATGTGGATGAAGGAGAAAACGACGTGGAAGGCGGTCTTACCAGACCTAGCTCCCTGCTCACAGTAGATAATCAACTGAGCCTTTCGATAATATCCTTATCCGATGCCAGAGAAATTTTCAAAGTAGTAGATGAAAACAGAATCTATCTGAGAAAAACACTTCCTTGGTTGGATGAGGTGAATAGTCTAGATGAGCAGATTTCCTATATTTCTCACTGTATTTCAGATTATGAACTGTACAAGGGAATAATGTATTCAATCCTGTTTGATGGAGATATAATTGGTACAATGGGGCTGAATTCCATAGATTATGAAAACAGGAGTTGTGGTGTGGGATACTGGGTATCCGAGGAGTTCGCAGGAAAAGGAATAGCAACTCGTTGTTGCTCTAGACTCATAGATCACTGTTTCGATGATCTCAATCTACATCGATTTGTTCTTGAAGCATCTGTCGAGAATATTGCCAGTTGTAGAGTTGCTGAGAAGCTAGGTCTGCGACTCGAGGGCGTAACCAAGGACAGGGAGTGGCTCTATGACAGATTTCTCGATGCCAATCTTTACGCTGTTACAAAGCCTGAGTGGGGAAACTGAAAATCTCCCTAGCTCTTTCTCAGGAGGCCGTGATCCTCGATTGAGCAATTCCCAGGAGGGAGTACGGAAAGAACATCGTCTTGGGATAGGCCAGTGGCCTTTGAAATGGAATTAGCGATTTTTTCTTTCTTATCTCTACCTGGAGTAACCCTGGCCCATCTCCCGAAATAATTCGATATAGCTTGAACAGTACCTATCACTGGAAGGGGGACTCCATTTACCACCCCCATCCCTATTCCTAGCTCTAGGGGTAAATCTCTGTACCAGTGCCTCTGGCCTCTGACAACGAAGGCGCCCCTGCCAAGCGACTCCCCACTCTCAGTCTTCTTAGAGACCTGGCTAGGTCTGACATAAAATGCAGTAGCGGCGGCCCCTCCGCTCCCCCACGCTCTAGACCAGCAAACAGCGATTTGAGAAGCCTCCTTGAGTATGGAATCAGGAAGCTCCCGGGCATCATCTGGGCCATCCAAATTCTGCGATATTTGTAGTGAGCAAACTCCATCTGGGATATTTTCAGATGCCGACCTGAATTCCATCCCCTCTCTAATCTTCAATATGCAAGAAGGAGCACCGTGTAAGTCTGCGTGAATATACAGATCCTTGGATCCCAAGTGCTTCTTTACCGCTGCATCATTTCCTTTGGCGTCCCTTCCTCCAATAATAATCCGGCCATCTGAAAGAATTCCCCATCTGTATTTCTCAAACCAAAACCTCCTACTTCTTTTGATTGCTCTGAGCTTCCCTCCAGCCGCATCTTTGGCGGCCTTCTTCTCCTCCTTTTCCTGTGCCTCGACCGTCCTCTTTAGTGCGATCTCAGCACCCGATGCCTTGTCCTTCTGAGTCCTTCCAGTCTCGAAATATCTCTGTGCGTTCTGATGAACTGTCTTATCCACTTCTAGGGTTACACTGGTCCCCGGCTCTCCCTCTTCATCCGGCAGATAGGCAAGTATTGTCCTTTTCTTAGGGTCAATTCTTCCTATCCAATCAACCCCTTGAGATATTTCGATTACCTCCTGCCAGCTTGTCCTCGATACAGCCTGATTGAATTGAGTGATAATTGAGTTTACATGTCCCCAGTTTTCCTGAATAGATTTCCCAAGCTCCTGTGAAACAGATGCTTTCTGGATGAAGCCTTCTATTGCCCTCTTCTGCTGTTCAGCCCTTCTCTCTAGCTTAGCTTGTGACTGTTTTTGGGTAGTTCCCTCCTCAATTAGCTTCTCTTCTTCTCTTCTAATGAATCCCGCTGAGTCATGCTCTCCAAAGACTGTATCGAGAGCTTCCGAGAGAGAGCTCATCTCGATATACGGGTACTCATCCATATTTTTCAACCAGATAGGAGAGATAAGTATCGCTCCGCTAGGACTTTCATTCTCGATCCCATCTTGAGATGATTTCCAATTCTCTATGCTACTGGCGTCATCGACCCATAGAATACACCCAGCTCCTTCCTCGAGCTCATGCATCATGGACTCAATAGAGTCTAGAAGTGAGATTCTTTGTTCATCATCCAGTGAAGAGGCTGAAAGATCTTCTGATAGCCCCGCCTTCGAACAAATAGCTGCCCCATAGATACGGCCTACATTCAGCCTAGATGCAACAGTCCTGATGATGTCACTATCGCTCTCTTCAATAATTTCATCAAGCTTAGCCCTGTCAAGATCACGAGGATCTAAAGAAGCAGGAGGGGGAGTATATCTAACTCCTTTCTTCAATGTTCTACTAGCATACTTAGCATGAGTCAAGGGCTGTATAATCACCCCCTCATCGTCTAAAAGAAGTATATTTCCATCCCTGAATAGCTCTATCACAAGGGACATCTTTCCTCTACCGTGCTCGAACTCTAATGATAGAACCCTGTCGAACCCAAATTGCGAGACTCCAATAAATCTGGAGTTCCCAAGATGCTTCCTGAGTATCATTGCGAACTGAGATGGATTAGGAGGCATTGGCCTATCCCTTGATGAGCAGTAAATTCTCTTACCTCTGACAATGATCAGATCCCTATTTGGAAGCCCCTTCTTACTCATCCTCAAAACAATCTGCTCATAGTGGGGTTGATACGACTTTCTTACCCTGGATCCTACCATCTCTCCGAGTTCGCGAACCGTCCTGGCGACTTCGAACGATGAGGTCTGCTCGCGCATTCTATCAGTTGCGCGTCATAGGCCCACTTCATCAGCCAATCGCTTATTTTGCTACCAATCACTCCAATGACTGGAAATCATTGATGTCACTGATTACATCTGCCTCATGGGCGTACTGATTTGAAGGGACCTCGATGAACTTACAATCAGGTATCCTGTCAACAATGCCCATGGCCTTGTCCATTCCATGTAGCTTGTCAGAGTATGCTGTCATTACAGCACAAGGGAAAGAAATCCCTTCTAGATCCTCAGGAAGTGAATATCTGATTAGCGATCTAGCTGAGAGATGCATCTTCTGGAGGTCCTGCGAAAGAAGGGCCCTTCTGTATCTTATTCTCTGACCTTCCTCTTTCACTTTCCTCTCAACTGCCCATACCGCTAAGCGAACAATCATCGAATACATGAATCTAGGTAGAGGCATAATTATCATCGCTCTAGCCCAAATTGGAAATTTGAATTCCGAGTTAGGTGCTAGGAGTATCGAGCTCCTACCCGATAGTCTCCCATGGCTGAAAGCGTCGATTAAGATCGTTGACCCCAAGGAAGATGAGAACCAGTCAATATCAGTGCTATCTAATTCATAGAATCTCAGGACTTCCGCCAAGTCAGAAGATAGTTTTTCGACACTGAAGTCTGACTTGGAAATCTTCTTACTAATTTCTGAGCTACCTTTCTCTCTGGTCTCAATGTAAACTATCGTCCTCTCCGCTGACCACTTGGAAATCAGGGGACGCCATCCCTCAAACACTGAACCCCATCCTGCTACAAAAACTACCACAGGCCTATTTATTGACTCAGTCGGCCTCCAAGTTATGACCCTCAGCCTAACTCCGTCATCTACCGAGACCCACTCCTCAGAGACTTCAGAACCAGGAAACTCAGGCGCTCCAGACCAGTAAGAATCCATGTTAGAACTACCGTCCTCTTCCGCCACCGCCGGACCTGCCACCGCCGGACCTGCCACCGCCTTTCCTTCCTCCGGAGCTCCTGGTGACTCTACTAGTTCTGCTATGAGAGCCACTGCTTCTATGGCGGTAGTAACGACGCCTCCGATGGAACCATGGTCTCCTGTGCCAGGGCCTATCATAGTAGCCCGGCTCATCGTAGTACCTGCCACCACCCGAAGAGAATCTCACGTTATTTCCGCCCACATCGAGATAGGCTGCTACAAGGACCACAATCAAGAGGATTAGCTGTATAATTCCACACAAAAAGAGGCCGAAAATCTCATCCCACGGTGGATTAACTCGGACTTCACTAGGATCCTCAGTATTGTAGTACAGTGTAACGAAACTTCCTATTGGCATAGTACCATTCTCTACGTAATCCAAACAGTCATCTTCCGCTCCTTCATAGTCTTGGTAAGTTGTAATTGGAAAATGGTCAACCTCTGAGGAGTAGGTGGTATTGTCAACAGAGTATGAGACGTCTAAGTCCGTCCAGCAATCTAACTCATACCAGTATTCGCAGTATTCGTCCCCCCAGTCATCCGTGTAGCAGTCTTCATATTCCACCCAGTCGTATCCCGGATATTTCTCAAGGACCTCAGCTTGTGTTTCGGCCCATTGATCCTTGGTTGCGCCAGCAGTCACTGCCATGAATCCAGTTGCAATGAGCCCCAGAGCGAGTACAATTGCTGCTACAGTATAACCAGGATCCTCCAGAAGCCAGTGATCGGAACCCCCGCCGTATACCTTGGTACCATCCGACTCTCCATCTGGGTTCAGAATCAGCATCCCGTTATCGTGCTTCCAATCAATGTGCTCAAGGAATGTCATACCGAGAATACAGTATCCAGCATCAGATTCTCTTAGGGGGTTGATTAACGCGTCAACCTTTCTTATCTTTATCTGTCCAACTGTTATGTCGGGCAAAGTAGTCCTGTACCCCATTCCCGGGCCAGCTGCTGTCGTTGTCCTCACTACTTCTCCCCGATTCAGGTCGAGCATCTCAGCAGTCTTTTCGTCGACCCCGCAGAAACTCGCTCCTGTATCCACTAGGAAATTTATGTTCCCGATATTTCCAATACTACCTTTGACGTAGAAGCACCCATTTCCGTCCGGCTTCAGCACAATCCTCTGCCCGGTGAATTCCACCGGGGAACCATCACCGGATTCTGAATCTTTGATAGTGCTGGGCGCGGAATCCGTAATTTTCGCCATCTTTGCACGATGCTCGGCTTCCTTCAATTCTTCCTCGCGTTGGATACGCTTTATCTCAGCCTCGTTCATTAAATCCTCGACGGTTTCCTTGGTGGTTTTCTCTTCTTCATCATCCCACCACCTTTCAGTCATGATAATCGCTTAGCGACCATTGGTTTGAATGTTGACCCAAATTAAGCCGGGAAGTAGTGGCCAGCTCTAATCTCAATCATTTTAGACTCAACAAGTGAGTTCAGATGAGATAATGTCTGATCTCGAGATAAAATAGGATGAGCGTCGGGTGAGTCTTGATATGCATATAACGTAATTTCTTCCAAACCACTCAATCCAGATAAGACTGCATTGAGGACACCATCATGTCTCGTAGTTCTGTGTTTGATATATCTCTCCAAAAGTCGTGGAGGATTGGTGCAGGCAGGACCATGGCCAGGAAAAAGCATTGTAGGCCCAAGAGAACGAATTCGCTGTAATCCAGAGATGTACGAATTCATATTACCGTCTGAGGAGGGAACTAGAATAGTCCCGACCACAACGCAATTGTCTCCACTAACGATCCCGGGTTCGCCCACTAGGCAAATGTGTCCTGGGCAATGTCCAGGCGTTTCTATTACGCTCCATTCCATTGTGCCATTTGGGCCTCTCAAAGAGAATGAATCTCCTTCCTCAATACTTGATGATAGGCCATCATGCGATATGGCACTCAGAGTGATCGGGCTTGCCCAAATCGGAGCATCATAAATCTCTGATATTCTCGACATGTCCCCTATATGATCCGGGTGCTTATGTGTGAAAATTGTAGCTACTATCTTTGTACCAGAAGAGATAACTTGTGAAATCTTACTTTCCAGATAAGACAAGGATTCATCCGATCTAGCAGCCGGATCAACCACTACACATTCTCCACCCAATTCCCCTAAGATGTAGCAATTGGTAT
>CEVU01015986.1_pt1 | contig 11034 bp, 8 predicted proteins | sample 427081 | NCBI WGS metagenome assembly CEVU01 (sample SAMEA2623868, study PRJEB7988) | marine metagenome | biome: marine biome (ENVO:00000447); feature: deep chlorophyll maximum layer (ENVO:xxxxxxxx); material: "saline water (ENVO:00002010), including plankton (ENVO:xxxxxxxx)" | depth 80 m | reverse complement strand
TGCAACCTGATATAATGCTGACAAACTTAATAAATACCTACAAAATTTTGCTGACTACAACCCTCCCCTCACCCCAAAGGTCAAAAAAGCAGGTTGATTGTTTGATTGACCGTACAGCGTCATAAGTTATAGTATTTATTCAAGATTTATTTTTCTTACCTTTGTTGAATTATCCTTGTCAGGGGATTCCTTAAACGGTTTTTGACAGGATGTTCTTTTGAACACATCAATATGATTACAAGTTCTCCTTTTTTGATCAGTTAACAATTTTGTCTAACTGCATTTACTAGAGTTTTCGTAGTTATTTATTGAGGTCTTCATCCATTGATAAATTACCCAGGAATTGTTTTGGTCAAATAAAATTATTTTTGAAACATCTCTTGACAAACTTCTTCTATCAAAGCTAGCCTAATAACTAGTTTTCACGAATAAACTTTGTGAAAAATCCACTGAAAGTTGCTCAAGGAGCATATTTCAAATTGTTAACTCTATTTCTGAGATAAAATATGACTTGGACCAAAAAATCTGTATATAGTATTATCTGGATGATTGCATCTGTCTCGATTATGGGTGTATCGTCGCTGAGTGCAAAACCTAAAGTCGCTGCTATTTATACTCTACCCGTTGAGCAGCAGTGGATAAGTCGTATCCATAAGGCTCTTAATGCGTCAAAAGCCCGGGGTGACATAGAGTATGTTTTCTCTGAAAGTGTAAAAAATACCGACTACGAACGTGTTATGCGTGAATATGCGGACAAAGGTATGGATCTTGTTGTCGGAGAAGTATTTGGTTTGGAGCGTGGAGCGCGTAAGGTCGCCAAAGATTATCCTGGGACAGCCTTTCTGATGGGCTCAAGTTTTGGCCCAACCGGACAAAACTTTTCAGTTTTTGACAATTGGATTCATGAACCTTCTTATTTGACAGGGATGATTGCTGGTGCCATGACTAAGACCAACAAAATGGGAGTCGTCGGTGGTTATCCAATTCCGGAAGTAAATCGTTTGGTTCATGCGTTCATGGACGGAGTACGTGAGGTTAATCCGGATGTTAAATTTATGGTTACTTTCATCGGCAGTTGGTATGATCCGCCTAAAGCTAAAGAGTCAGCTTTTGCCCAAATCGAACGTGGTGCTGACATTCTTTATGCAGAGCGTTTTGGGGTTTCTGATGCAGCGAAGGAAAAAGGAGTTTTGGCGATTGGCAACGTGATTAACACACAGCCGGATTACCCTGATACAGTTATAGCCTCCGCTATCTGGAACATGGAAGCCACTATTGATAGGGCCGTTTCCAAAGTAGCTTCCGGTTCTTTTGAAGCAGAAGACTACGGTCAATTTTCTTTCATGAAATATGGTGGTGGCAATCTCGCACCGTATGGAACTTTCGAATACCGAATTCCAGCAAAAGTAAAAAAACGGGTGGCTGAGAGATCACAAGAAATAAAGGATGGATTGTTCCGGGTCAATGTCAATGACGCTGAGCCGAAATCCACGATGTGATGAACGTTGTGAAGCGTTCTGAAATTGATATTTCGGAAAAGAAACCTGCTTCAGAAGTGGTGCTTCGCTTGCGGGGCATCACTAAAGTTTTTGGAAGTTTGGTCGCTAATAATGACATAAGTTTGGAATTAAAGTCTGGAGAAGTATTGGCTTTACTTGGGGAAAACGGTGCCGGTAAAACGACTTTGATGAATATCCTTTTTGGTCATTATATAGCGGATTCTGGAAGTATAGAGGTCTTTGGGCGACCCATTCAACAAGGTTCTCCGCATGCAGCCATAGAGCTGGGTATCGGCATGGTACATCAGCACTTTACTTTGGCGGACAATTTGAGTGTGCTCGACAATGTGATGCTGGGCACAGAACCGTTGTGGTGGTTTTCTTCAAATCGACGAGCAGGGCGACTCAAACTGGAACAACTCGGTGAACGTTTTGGTTTGCGGGTCAAGCCAAATGCGCGTGTCGCTGAACTTTCAATTGGTGAACGTCAACGGGTTGAAATTCTCAAAGCACTTTATCGTAACGCACAGATCCTGATTCTGGATGAACCTACAGCTGTGCTAACTCCTCAGGAGACGGAAACATTTTTTGAAACACTCAAGAAACTTGTTTCAGGTGGACTTTCACTTATTTTTATTTCCCACAAAATGCAGGAAGTTTTAGCAATCAGTGACCGGGTTGCGGTTTTAAATGAAGGACGTTTAGTGTCTGAACTTAAAACCGCTGATGCTTCCGAAACAGAATTGGCTCAGTCTATGATTGGCCGTAGTATTGAACTCCCAGAGCGAAAAACGTTGAAAGCCGGAAAGCCTATTCTGAAACTTAAATCTATTACAGTCATGCCCGAGGATGGACGATCGGCTTTGAGCAGTGTGTCCCTTGATATCTGCGCCAGGGAAATTGTTGGCATCGCCGGTGTTTCCGGAAACGGCCAAAGTACAATAGCGGATTTGATCACAGGGCTGGTAGAACCACGAAGCGGTACTCTTGAACTGCATGGTGAAGTAGTTAATAATTTTTCACCCAGAAATATGCTCCAAAAAAAAGTCGGACGTATTCCCGAAGATCGCCATTCGCAAGGTTTAATCGGCGACATGACACTAGCTGAAAATAGTATCTCTGAGTGTTATCAGGATCCGCAATTCAGTTCCTACGGTTGGCAGAATAAACTCAATTGTCAGAGTTTTGCTGAAAATATTGTGAGTAAATTTGACGTGCGAGGCTATTCACCTAATTCCCCGGTGCGTTTGCTTTCCGGAGGAAACATGCAAAAACTGATTTTGGGTCGTGTCCTTTCCGGGAATCCGCAACTGATTCTGGCAAATCAACCCGGTCGAGGTCTGGATGTTGGTGCAGCGGCTTATGTTCATGAACAACTGCTTGCTGCACGAGAGAATGGTGCAGCGATTTTACTGATTTCTGAAGATTTAGAAGAGCTACTTCAGATCGCTGATCGTATTGCTGTCATCCACCGAGGACGTCTCAGTGAAAGCTATCCACGTGAATCCATCAGTATATCTCAACTTGGCCTTTTAATGACTGGTCAGCAAAAAAAGTCAATAACAAATAATCATGCAATTGAAGCAGATGCGTCTTGAACCACGAATCAGAGTTCCTTTTGTATTGGTAATATTAGCTCCGGTGGTTTCCATTGTGGCTAGTTTTGTTTTGTGTGCAGGATTAGTAGCATGGAGCGGAGCTTCGATTTTTGAAGCGTATGGACTCTTGTTGAAAGGCGCTCTCGGTTCTGGCTTTGCGCTCTCAGAAACATTTGCGAGAGCCACACCGCTTATTTTTACAGGATTGGCGGCTGCGATTGCTTTCAAATCTCGTTTTTGGAACATTGGTGCAGAGGGTCAGTTATATGCTGGTGCGCTAATTATTACTGTTTTGGGAACTGGAATGCTGGATTTACATCCTGGATTGATTATACCCATTTTAGTTATAACTAGTGCGGTTGCTGGAGCTTTGATGCTACTTGGCCCGGTTTTGCTCAAAATTCATTTTGGTGTAGATGAGGTAGTCACCACACTCCTGCTAAATTTTATTGTACTTTTACTGGTTAGTTTGTTGTTAGAAGGACCTCTAAAGGATCCGATGGGATTGGGATGGCCGCAAGCTGAACCGGTAACGGAGGCTGCGGAACTGCCTCGGCTTTTCCAGGGTCTGCGTTTACATGCTGGACTTTTACTGGCACTTTTGTTTTCTTTTATTATGTGGATTGTGAGCATACGTACTACCCTCGGTTATGAAATGCGTGCTGTTGGTTTTAATCAAAAAGCGGCTCGCTTTGCGGGAATGCCGGTTAAACGTGTGATGATCATTACTGCATTAATTTCCGGAGGTATAGCCGGAATTGCTGGATTCAGCGAGGTTGCTGGGATGAAAGGTAATTTGACACTTGACCTCAGTCCGGGATTTGGCTACACGGGGATTGTAGTGGCAATGCTTGCACAATTGCATCCGCTAGGAGTGATAATTTCCGCATCTTTTGTGGCCAGTATATTTGTTGGAGCAGATGCCATGAGCAGATCTGCGGGAGTGCCGAGCTACATTGCGGACGTGATGGTTTCGGTTTCTCTACTGTGTATGTTGGTTTCGGTTTTGCTGGTACGTTTTAGGATTCGCTGGGGTTAAAATGGAAACAAGTATTGCTTGGTTGGAAATCTTTCTTAACGCGAGTTTTTGGGTTGCATCTGTCAGGATTGCAACACCTTTGATTTTTGGTACGCTTGGAGAAGTAATCTGTGAACGTGCCGGAGTGCTCAATTTGGGTATTGAAGGGATAATGACAATTGGTGCGATGGCTGGATGGATGGCAGTTTATCAGGGTGCGGGGCTTTGGTCAGGACTTTTTTTCGCTGCCGCCTGTGGGGGTATTTTTGGTTTGCTGCATGCCATGTTGACCGTGCCTTTGGGGCTTTCTCAACATGTAACAGGTATTGGAATTACATTGCTGGCAACGAGTCTTACCTCGTATGTTTACAGGCTGATTCTTCCGGAAGTCAATTCTCCTCCACGAATTCAGGCCTTTGAACCATTGGAAATCCCTGGGTTATCTTCAATTCCGCTCATCGGCGAAGCTCTATTCAATCAAAGCCCATTAACTTATTTTGCTTTTATTTCAGTTGTCGTCGTATCTTACGTTCTTTATCGAACACCTTTTGGCCTAGCGATACAGATGGTAGGTGAAAATCCTGCTGCCGCCGAGGCACAGGGCGTGGACGTTACGGTTATTCGAACAGTCGCGGTTGTCTGCGGAAGTGCTTTTATGGCGGTTGGAGGAGCATTTTTAACGATGTCCGCCTTTAACGCTTTCTTTTTCAACATGATAAACGGGCGTGGATGGATTTGTATTGCGTTGGTGGTTTTTGCCTCATGGCGTCCTGGAAAAGCTCTTTTGGGTGCATTTCTGTTTGCTGCGTTTGACGCATACCAGATGCGTTTACAGCAGTTGGTAGGGACAGAAATACCTTATCAAATATTCCTGATGATGCCCTATGTGCTTAGCATATTAGCATTAATTGTTATGTCCAGGCGTGTCGGTTATCCGCAAGCACTGATGATCCCTTACCGTAAAGGTGAACGTTGAGTGAATATACCAACTCTATTTTATTCTTATCATAAAAAGTTTCTGAGCGAAGTTGAAGTGAGTATTAAGAAGAGTTATCTGTTTTTAGTTCGCTCATCCTAAGACTTAAAGAGAATTATCTCAGTTTTTGATATTGACGCTTTATTTAGATTAGTCAAATTCTTGCAGATTCCAAAAATATCTTGTATCTGTGCGTTAAATTTTGTAATTATAAAGGATCGTCCAGCATCATCAATTCTTCAGATTAACTTTTTGAACGGTGAAATTTAGGACTGAATCCCTCATTTATTATTTCCAAATAATACCTGCCCACATGGCAAAAAATATTACACCCCGCAATGAAAACTACTCCCAGTGGTATCTCGACGTAATTGCAGCGGGGCAGCTTGCAGATTATGCGCCGGTTAAGGGCTGTATGGTAATCCGTCCAACCGGGTTTGCTATTTGGGAAGCGATGCAGGCTCGTTTGGACCGCATGTTCAAAGAAACGGGCCATGTAAATGCCTCATTTCCGTTATTGATTCCAAAGCATTTTATGGAACGTGAGGCGGAACACGTTGAAGGGTTTAGTCCGGAATGTGCTGTGGTAACGCACGGAGGGGGCAAAGAACTTGAGGAACCACTTATGATACGACCAACTTCAGAGACTGTTGTCGGTCACATGTATTCCCAGTGGATTCAAAGTTATCGTGATCTTCCGGTACTGATTAATCAATGGTGTAATGTCCTACGCTGGGAAATGCGTACAAGGTTGTTTTTACGTACCTCGGAGTTTCTTTGGCAGGAAGGGCACACTGCTCATGAAACAGCAGAAGAAGCACAGGACGAAACATTACGCATGCTAGATATTTACCGTAAATTTCAGGAAGATTATTTGGCAATTCCTGTTTATACTGGACTAAAGTCAGATACAGAAAAATTTCCTGGAGCATTGGCGACCTATTCCATTGAAGCTATGATGCAGGACGGAAAAGCTCTCCAGTCAGGAACCTCACATAATTTAGGTCAAAACTTCGCAAAAGCATTTGAGATTGATTACCTTGACCGTGATAATAACCAGCAATTGGTCTGGACGACTAGTTGGGGTGTTTCAACGCGTATGATCGGTGGTTTGATCATGACACACAGTGATGATGATGGTTTGATAATTCCTCCAAAAATAGCTCCCGTACAAGTTGTGATTGTACCTATTTTCAATGACGATCATGAGCGCAAAGAAACCTTTAAGTTTGCTGATTCAATTGTTGATCAACTCAAAGAAAAAATTGATAAATTACAAATAAAAATTGATACTCGCGAAAAGATGCGCCCTGCTGATAAATTCTTTCATTGGATTCAGAAGGGTATCCCTGTGAGGATTGAGGTTGGGCCGAGGGATGTGAAAAAACAATCCGCAATGGTTGCTAGGAGAGATATACGTGAGAAAAATGAGGTCTCAATTGAAAACATAACTCAACATGTCGTATCGTTGTTAGATAGGATTCAAGACAACTTATTTCAACGTGCTCTGGACTATAGGAAGGCGAATACACGCACGGCAAAAAATTATGAAGAATTTAAAGGAATTTTTTCTAATGAGGGTGGATTTGTTTTTGCACACTGGGATGGTTCAAAAGAAGTTGAAGAACAAATAAAACATGACACAAAGGCAACCATACGTTGCATCCCTCTTGAAAAATCTGAAGCAGGCAAATGTATAGTAAGCGGTGAACCTTCTCTCCAAGAGGTTCTGTTCGCAATTGCCTATTGAGAAATTGAAGATAAATCTATAATTAATCAAGATTTGTGAACAATCACATTATTGTTTCAAATGTCAGTGACGCTTCTTTTGCCCTCGGAGTTGGTTATGCACACTCCCAGAAGATTGATATTTCCGATATTATTGCGTTAAAAACATTTATTAATAATGAGTTTTGCCCAAGATTTCTTCAGGATCATGTTACTGAAGAAAATCTGGGGCATGGTTTAAAGGGAAAATCAGTTTATATTGTTTCTACTCATTCTGCGTATCATTCACGAGATGAACTTGCAATGCGAAATTACCTGATTGCTTCAGCAGCGAAGGAAAACGGAGCAAATTTTGTTGCCTTAGTTGAACCGGATTTGTTCTATTCAGCACAAGACCGAGGACCAAGAACAATGGATCATCCACAGGTTTCTGATTTTGCTTCACGCGAAAAATTTGTGGGTCAACCTTGTTCTGCGGAAATTTATGCGCAACTTTTGAGAACTTCTGGGGTTGATTCCGTAATGACGGTTCACAACCATAAACCGGATGTGATGCGTAAAATCTATGAAAGGGTAAATTCAGGAGGGAATTCACGTGGGATTCCATCTTTTCTGAATTTGGATATTGCTCCTCTAATTGCCAATTATATACTACGTTCTGGACTTGTCCGATTGTGGAATTATGGTGAACATGTAGGATTTGTTGCACCTGACGATGGCGCAGCTGAATTTGTAGCACGTGTCAGAGAACTTAGTGGTCTTCATAATTCAGTCATTGTAACTTTCAAGAAAACTCGGTATGGGCAACGTGAAGTTACTGTTGATTTAAGTGATGATGTTGAATTGTTGAAAGGTCGTGATATTTTTATTCTAGATGATATGGTTCGTACTGGAGGAACAATAGCGGCTAATATCAGTGCTATCGCCGAATCGAGTCGATGCCGTCCAGCAAATATATTTTTTTACAGTACACACGCTACCATCTCCCCTGAAGCCCGAGAAAATCTAAATTCGCCTTATCTGAATCAATTTATAACTAGCAACACAATACCTAGCGTCCTTAACAGAGATGATCAGGGAAGGCTGCGGAAAAAAATTGTGGTACTAAAAATTGAAAAATGGATTGCTAATGCAATAAGACATTGCTTGGAAGATGCACAACTCCCTGATGAAATTTATGGTATCAATTCTGTTACCCAGTCTGATGATTTTTATGAAGTTGACCTCTCTACAAAAAATCCACTACACAATAAATCCCGTGTTCAACAGTACGAATTAACAATCTAATTATGTCTCAAGACGAAAATACTCTCATCCTTGGAATAGGTGGGGTTGGCATGCATCTGGCTCAGCGTTTAGTACATGAAGGGTACCCTGTGACAGTTATTGAATCTGATCCAGAATTACTGGAAAAAGCTGCGGAGACATTAGATGCTCGCTTGATTTACGGGAATGCAATGCAGCTTTCAAGCTGGAGAGAAGCCCATGCAGAGGATATTGAACTGATGATTGCTACGACAAATTATGATTCTACCAACATGCTGTCTTCTTTGATCGCAGATAGATTCGGAATTGATCGTAAAATTGTAAGAGCTCGCTCTATAGATTTAGTGGACGGGAGTATTTTGTCGAAGGATGATCTGAAAATTGATTTGATAGTCCATCCAGAAGAACTTGTGGCACAGGAAATATTTCGACTTGTGCAGCGTGCTTCATGTAACGATCTCACTCCAGTTGGAGATGGGAATATGCGCGTGCTAGCTATGCGTATCAATGAGAATTCTCCTCTGCTCTTAAAGACCCCCAAAGAACTATCCGAGTCACATTCAGAATATAATTTTAGGGTTGTGGCGATTGCTCGCGGTATATCTACTATTATTCCGCAGGCAGATGAAAAGATACGGTCTTTTGACCAGGTTTTTATCATGGCACGCACAGAAGATATGATGCCATTGATGGACATGATGAAAATAGATCATAAAAATATTGAACATATGATGATCCTTGGAGGTGGTTTAGTAGGAAGAAGAGTTGCTCAACTTTTGGAGAAAGAAGTGGAGATAAAGCTAATTGAAAAGAATCCAGAACGTGCTGAAGAACTTGGATCGGAATTGAAAAATACTGAGGTAATTCATGGGGATGGAACAGACGCAAATTTGCTCGTTATGTCCGGTCTGGATTCTACAGAATCTTTTATTGCGACAACAGGAGATAATGAAACTAACATTATTAGTTGCCTCCTTGCCAAACATTTAATGAATAGAAAAAATCGGGAACAACAGGGAGCAGAAGGAAAAACAGTAGCATTGGTCAACAAGGAAGATTATCTAGTATTGGCATCCACAATTGGTTTGGACATTGCCCTTAATGCAAAAATATCAGCGGCCAACGAGATACTCAAATTTGTCCGCCGAAATGAATTGTTGTCAGTTGCACATCTGCATGGTGTTGATGCTGAAGTTGTTGAACTGATTGCCTCTCCAAAATCGGATATTACCCAAAAACCGTTAAAAAAAATAGCGAAATATTTTTGTCAGAATAATATATTGATTGGCGGTGTGGAACAAGATGGTGTTTGGAAAGTTGCGGTAGGTACCACTGAAATAAAACCACAAAATCGTGTGGTTGCTGTTTGCCCCTCACAAAACCTGAATAAAGTAAGACAGTTATTTATTTGAAATAATTACATTTTATTTTGCTAGTTTTTTTAAAAAAAACTAGCAAAATAAAATGAATGGGTATATACTGTTTCAATGAAATTTGCAATAAGTTGTTTAACCGCGATATTTTTGCTTTCTCTGGCTACTTGTAGCCGGGAGCGAAAATATGTTTATCCCCAAGGTGAAAATTTGGAACTTCAAAGGATCTGTCGTGCTGTAACTACCAGAAATACAAACAGGTTTATGGTAATATTGGGAAAAATTTACCCCCTTAACAATGATGGTCACACGGTTCAACTCGAAAAGATAAGTACGTCACTGCCAGATGCCGGTTATTTTTGCGGCACTTTTCACTTTAAAAATTCACCTTGTTTTCCAGGGAAGAAAAGAAGACTAGATAATTCTGCTTGCTCATTTTCTAGGTAAGTATATGAAAATAAATATATAAATATATAAAAATTAATTCATCAACATTTTTTATGTACTTCAATTATTTTAATTCAGCTCACTTTTGTGAAAATATATTTCTACCATTTGGAATGCAAAATTAACATGGACAGCAAATTGCAAACGAAATAGAAGTTCGTGATATATTTTTAATAAAACTGCAATTAGAACAAAAATTTATTGGACGAGGAGCATGGATGCCATCGAACACTGGTAATAATTTGATCGTAGGACTGGACATTGGTACCACAAAAATATGTGCGATTGCAGTTGAAGGCGATGAGTTAGATGAATTGAATGTGGTGGGTGTCGGTACCGCGAAATCAGATGGGTTGCGCAAAGGCGTTGTAGTCAACATTGAAAAGACAGTTAAAGCCATCAAACAGGCAGTTGAAGAGTGTGAGTTAATGTGTGGTGCTCAGATTCGCTCAGTTTATGCTGGAATTGCTGGACACCATATTAGAGGACAGAATAGCCGGGGAATGGTCACTGTTTACCATAACCGAATAGTAACCGAAGAAGATATTCGGCGGGTAATTGATGCGGCACAGGTTCTTATTCCTAATGACAGGGAGGTTTTGCACATCCTTCCCCAGGAATTCATAGTTGATGATCAAGATGGAGTGCAAAATCCTCTTGGCATGGCGGCAGCGCGTTTAGAAGTAAATGTACACATCGTTACCGGTTCAGTAACTTCAGCTCAGAATATTATTAAATGCTGTAACCAATCAGGGTTAGATGTTGAGGATATAGTTTTGGAACCTTTGTCTTCAAGTCAGGCAGTTCTCAGCCCGGACGAACAGGAGGTTGGTGTAGTACTGGTTGATATTGGAGGAGGTACAACTGATGTTACTATATATTCTGAAGGTAGCATTGTTCATACTTCCGTCTTAGCTCTTGGTGGAAATCATTTAACACACGATATTGCGATTGGCCTAGGAGCACCCTTGAGAGAAGCGGAGGAAATTAAACACAAATTTGGCGTCGCCATGGCCAATATGGTAGAAGAAAACGAAATGATTGACGTACCAAGTGTTGGAGGTAGAAATAATCGTACCATGCAGAAACGTGTACTAGCTAGTATTATCGAGGATCGTTTCAGAGAAAT
>CEVU01066953.1_pt1 | contig 11049 bp, 8 predicted proteins | sample 427081 | NCBI WGS metagenome assembly CEVU01 (sample SAMEA2623868, study PRJEB7988) | marine metagenome | biome: marine biome (ENVO:00000447); feature: deep chlorophyll maximum layer (ENVO:xxxxxxxx); material: "saline water (ENVO:00002010), including plankton (ENVO:xxxxxxxx)" | depth 80 m | reverse complement strand
TTTTCTACTAATTTAGAAAGTGCAGAAGGATTATGAAACACTCTCAAGCCCGAGGTATTTGGGCTTGATACATTTATCTCAAATACATCAGTGTAGTCTTCTAATCTTTCTACACACGAAATTATTTCATCCTCAGTTACACCAGATACAGATAAAAATAAACTTTTTTTTATATCCTTGGCTTTTCTCAAATTTTTTTCTACATTATCCAAACCTATGCTTGGGAAACCTAAGGAATTTACTAATGCGTACTTTTCAGGGATATGAAATAGTCTTGGTTTTGGATTTCCAAATCTCTCCTGAAGTGTAATTGTACCACCAGTTACAAAACCAAATCCTAGAGATAAAAGAGGTTTTAAAGTTTTACAATTTTTATCATATCCAGCAGCTAAACCAATGGGAGAATTTAGTTCTAAACCAGCAACATTAGTTTGGATGATTTTATTTTTTTTTGAATAATTTATGGGATTAAATAGACTAAAAAAAGGTATTTGTAATAACTTTTCTGCTAAAAAATGAGACACCTCAGGATTTATAAGTTGTAGAATTGGTAGTATTAGTAATTTATAAAGCAATTTTTACTCCTAACTTTTATTTTAAACAAAACATTACTTAGTAACAAGGAATAAACATTTATGTCAGACATAAATTTTAGATTAGGTTCATCAAAAGAGCCTAAAGGTCATGCTGTAATATATTTTGTTGAAGAAGAGAATATTTTTGTGTCATACGTGGTAGATTTCCCAATTACAGTTGATATGTCAAAATATATTCCTGAGATGTTTGCTGATCAAATTCCTGACCAAGATATGGATAAAATCATAATCCCACCTGTTCCAGAAAAATATGAAGGATCAATGGAGTCACTTGAGAATTTATGTAATCTAAGAGGCGATGATTTAGTTGATGGAGGAACAATTAATATAAAAGATAGCACCCTCGCAATGTCAAAATTATCAAAGTTAGGCAAAGATTATTCTGATATATGTAAAGATTTCTATGATAATGTTTCTCTAAAAAAAATATTTAACAACTCTGCAGATTCTTCAAAAAATGATTTTTCAAACCTTCCTGAGTCAGAATTATTAGCTGAGATTACAAAAATTGTAGGTAATATAAAATTTCTAAAAGATAACAATGAGTCTATAAATTCAGAAATTGAAAATATAGATAATATTAGCTCTTTGCTACCAGAAAATAGAAAAATTAAAGAAATTTTAAGATACCTTGATTTAGAGAAAAAAAATTCAGAAGCAATAATTTCAGCATATATAAGTAGAGCTTATAGTATGTTCAAAGAAGATTATATAAAGGTAAAAGAACTTGAAAATGAAATTTTAGAATTGGAAAATAATTGACCACTCAAGAAAGAACAGGTTTTTTAGCTAGCCTTTATATAAAAAATTTCAGATATATGTGGTTGAGTCTTTTTTTCTCAATGGCTGGATTTCAAATACAAATGACAGTTCGAGGTATTTTAGTATATGACATAACAGATGATGCCTTTCTTACTGGATTAGTATCTGCTGGTTTTGCTCCATCTTTATTAGCTTTCTCAATGTTTGGTGGAGTATTAGGAGAAAAAGTAGAGAAAAGAAAACTAATTCAATTTGCACAAGGTATGAATTGTTTAGGAAGTGTAGTTGTAGGATTTTTAATTTTCACTGACTTCATACACTGGAGTCATCTACTAATTATTTCAGTAACTCAAGGAGCTATGTTTGCTATTCAAGTACCTGCAAGACAATCTTTGATCCCTGATTTAGTGGGGAAAAAATTAGTTACTAATGCTATAGGCCTAAATTCAATGGCGATGGGAGTTACACTAATGATTGCTCCTGCAATAGGAGGTTATACATATGAATTTTTTGGGCCACTGAATTCCTATATGATCGTTTCAATTCTAATGGTAATCGGAGTTGGCTTTACTGGATTTATTCCCAAGTTTCCGCCAAAAGTCAAAACTGACAATGTTTCTACCCTTGGTGGAATAATGAATGGATTTAAGTATCTAAAGAAAAACAATATCATAAGAATAATATGGATTCACGCAGTTATACTTGCTTTATGTACTGGTCCATTCAGAATGCTTATTCCAGTATTTGCAAAAGATGTTTATCTTTCTTCTCCGGGAGAGGTTGGAAACTTGATGGCAGCTGGAGGAATAGGTGGAATTTTATCTTCAATATTGATTGCTTCTTTATCATCTGAAACAAGAAGAGGAATTATTCTAATTGTAATAGGAATAGCTACAGGTATAGGCTTATTTATGATGGCAACTATTAATTTATTTTTTATTGGAATAATTGGAATGATAATATTAGGTTTTTCAGAAACAGGAAGATGGAGCTTAGGTCAGGCATTAATGATGTCTAATGCAGATGAAGAATATCGTGCACGAGTAATAAGCTTATTAATGATGTCTTGGGGGCTAATGCCACTAAGTATGCTACCTATGAGTTGGGCTTTTGGTTATTTTGGTGCAGAAATAACTACTTTATTTACTGCTGTAATTACATTATTATTTGCTATATCTAGCCTGATTTGGGCAAGAGCTTTGGTAAAAATAAAATAATGCAACCCAAAATTAAAAAACTTTCTAAAGATATTTCATTATTAATAGCAGCAGGCGAAGTCATTGATAAACCTGTATCAATCATAAAAGAACTTGTTGAAAATTCTATAGATGCAAATTCAAAAAAAATTATTATAAACATAAAAAATGGAGGAAAAGATTACATATCAATCACCGATGATGGAATTGGTATAAATCCTGATGAGTTAGAATTAGCTTTTGAAAGTCATGCTACATCAAAATTAAATTCTAAAGATGATATATACAAAGTATCATCTTTGGGCTTTAGGGGAGAGGCATTAGCATCAATATCTTCTGTCTCAAAAATAGAATGCAAATCAAGAATAAAGAGTTTAGATTATGGAAATTTAATTGAGATAAAATATGGAAAAGTTATTTCAAAAACAAAAGTAGCTTCTAATTATGGAACAGAAATAATAGTTAAAGATATATTTAAAAATATTCCAGCTAGACTAAAATACTTATCTAATACTAGATCAGAAACTGGAAGAATAGGTCAATTTATTCAAAGTGTTTCTATTTCATATCCGAAAATTTCATTTGAACTTATAGTTGATGGGAAAAAAAAGTATCAGACAAAAGGAGATAACAGTAAAATCACAATATTTAATCAATTATATAAATTACTTTCCAAAGATCTAATAAGCGTAGACTTTAGAGAAAATTCATATCAATTATCTGGATATATAAGTAAACCTAATAAGAATTTTGGTAACAGATCTCGTATGAACTTCACAGCAAATGGAAGAGTTATAAAAAATTCCAAAATATTTTATAGTATTGAAAATGCATATAGATACTTCAATAAGAACAAAAAATTTCCTATTTTTAACCTTAATCTTACGATCCCCTTTAATGAAGTTGATGTTAATATTCATCCTCAAAAATATGAGATAAAGTTTGAGAAAGAATCTGAAGTAATATCTTTCATTTATAACAATATTCTAAAAGTATTAAATTCAGAAATTCCGTCAGAAAATATTAAGATAGATATTGAACAAAATAAAGTTGTTTCTGAATATGAAAATACAGATTTTGATCAAACTGATTTTTTTGAAAATAATGAAGAAATTTCATTAAAAAAAGTTCTCCCTATATTGAGATTTATTGGGCAGATAAAGAATACATTTATACTTTGTGAAGGACCTGATGGTTTATACATTATTGACCAACATGCAGCTCATGAAAGAATTTTATTTGAAAAATTTATGAAAATCAAATCTGATGAAAATTTTCAAACATTAGGAATTTTACGATATGTAGATTTAGGTATCTTAAAAAATCAAATTATTTTAGAGAAAATAGAAAAATTTAAGGAAATGGGATGGGATATAGAGGAATCTGCAACAGGTGAAATATTAGTTAGAAATCTACCTTTTCTTGGAATTTATAAAACGAAAGAAGTGGATTTAAACAATCTATTCGAGACTATAATTTTAGATTTAGAGGCAAATACAGATACTCCTTCAAATATTATTGCAAAAAGATTAGCTTGTAATAATGCTGTAAAAGCTGGAGATAAATTATCAGAAAAAGAATCAGAAAAGCTTATTAGTGATTTAGAAAAAACTGAAGTTCCATGGGATCCTCATGGAAGGCCTGCTGTTGTGAAATTAGAGTTTGATAAACTATCCAGACAATTTGGAAGATAGTGTATAATTAAATAGAATCATTCTTCATATTTGATTCATAGATTCTCATAAAATGACCGATTTTGAAAAAATATTATCTCTAATATTAGAAAAAAATCCTACACGTTTAATTGTCAAGCCAACGACAAAAACTTTGATTGCTGGATTTGGAATTAAAAAAATTATTAAGTTATCTGATTATACTAATTATTTAGAATTTAAAGAAAATGTAAAAAAAGAGCTTAGTTCAAGAGGCATAGGATTTGGAAGTTTATTTTTTGATATAGATAAAAATATAAAATCTAATCTTTGGAAAGATTTTGAACAGGCTGAATTTACTTTTACTAATTCCTTACTTAGATATGAAAATAATAAACTTTCTATAATAAATGATAATGATAATCTAAAATCATATTTTTCTAATTGTTCAAAATACAATAATAATAGAGGAAATTCAAAATCATCGCTTAAGAATATTAAATATGAACAATGGAAAAACCTTGTAGAAAAAGCCAAAAAAGAAATAAATAACTCAAATCTAGAAAAAATTGTTGTAGCAGAAATGAAAAGGGAATCTATAGATAATTTTGATCTCAAAAGCACTATTTTATATATGATAGAAAAATACCCCAATTGCACAACTTATTTGTACAAAATGAAAGATTCTATTTTCTTCGGCTCAACACCTGAAATGATATTTGAATATACCAATAAGATATTAAAAACTGAAGCTATTGCAGGATCTATACCTAATAAAGGAGAAAAAACTGAAGAAATAAAAAGAAAATTTGAAAATACAACTCTTATCGAAGAGCATAAAATAGTATCTGAATATATTGAAAAACAATTACTTAAAATATCATCAAATAAAATAACAAGATCTGATTTAGAAGTGAAAAAACTTAATAACATTAATCATCTACAATCAAAAATAGAAGTTGAGATAAAAGATAATGATTTTTTTGAGTTTATATCACTTCTTCATCCTTCACCCGCTCTAGCAGGATTCCCTGTGAATGATGCGAAGAAATGGATAAAAAATAATGAAAATTTTGACAGAGGTCTTTATGCTGGTTCGATAGGATACGTAGAAAATGATAATTCTAATTTTTATGCAGCCTTAAGATGCGCAATGTACAACAATAGTAGAAGTGAAATAGTTTCTTTTGCAGGAAACGGAATTGTAAAAGATTCAAAAGTTAATTATGAAATTGATGAGCTAAACTCAAAATTTAAAGCAATAAATGAATCGATAATCGAAAATTAAATGTTACATCATGACAAACAGATAAAATTATTTTTAGAGCAACTTATAAGCAAGGGTATTAAAAACGTTGTTATTAGTCCTGGATCAAGATCTACTCCTTTAGTAAATAATTTTTTAAATAACAAAGATTTCTTTAATATTGATTTAGTACTTGATGAAAGATCAGCAGCATATTTTGCACTTGGTAAAGCAAAAAAAACAAACTCTCCAACAATATTAATTTGCACATCAGGAACTGCAACATTAAATTATTCTCCTGCAATATCTGAAGCATATTACTCTAAAATACCTATGATAGTTATCACTTCAGATAGGCCAATGTATTTTAGAGAAACAGGAGCAAATCAAACATTGAATCAAACTAATTTATACCAAAATAATATAAATTGGTTTTATGATATTCCACTACAAACTGAGCCAAATATAATTTCTAATATAGCTTTTAAAGCTATCAATTTTTCTAATAATTCACCTAAAGGTCCTGTTCATATTAATTGGCAATTCAATGAACCTTTTACAGATGGAAATATTGAAAAAATAAATCAAACACAATCCAATGAAAAAATAATAATTTCAGAAATTAATAATGAAAAACTCTCATATTTTATAGAAATATCAAATAATAAGAGGGGTATTATTTTAGTAGGAGATCATAACGAAAATCTAGATGAAATATCTGAATTATCAAGAAACTTAAATTGGCCAATCATAGCTGATCCACTCTCAAACCTGAGAGATTCAAAATATTATAAAAATAATACAATAATAGATACAGGAGATTTTTTATTTAGATCCTCTAATCCTGAGATCATTCCCGAAGTTGTAATTCATATAGGATCTCTTCCTGTTTCAAAATTCATATCAAAAAAAATAGAAAATGCGAAAAATCATATATTTATAGAAGACTCTAATAGATTAGCTGAAGGCTTTTCTAAAATAGATCTACACCTGAAACTAAGATTAAGTAACTTAAATACATTTCTAACAAAAAACAAAAAAAATATTATCAAAGTCGATGATAAATGGAAAAAAACTTTAAAAAATTTCAATGATATTCTACGATATAAAATTGATGAATTTATAGGTAATTTTAAAGAATTATCTTTGAAAAAAACTATTCTAGAAAATATACCTATTAATTCTAACTATATATCAGGTAACTCTCTTCCTGTAAGGCACCTAGATATTATTATGAACAAGAGTAATAAAATAAATTTCGTTGGTAACAGAGGATTATCTGGCATTGATGGTAACATATCAATTGCAACTGGCTACAGCAATGCTTCAGAAAATCATACTTTTCTAGATATTGGAGATCTATCTTTTTTTCATGATGTTAGTAGCTTAATAACAGCTGTAAGGCATGGAAGTAAGCTAACTATATTAGTTAATAACAATAAAGGAGGACAAATTTTTAATTTACTCCCTCAGAAAAAAAATATGAAAAAAATTTATGATGAATGGTTTATCACTTCACATTCTGATTTCTCTATAGAAAACATATCAAAAAGTTTTGGTTGTGAATACCACTATGCAAACAACGACTCAGAACTAAAAAATATTATTTTAGAAAATTTAAGCAAAAACAAAGTAGATATTATTGAGTTAGATATAAGTAAATCAGATTATGAAGACTTCAATATAGAGATAAATAAAATTATAACTGATTTTGAAAATAATAATGACTAAAGATTTATTTTATAAAATTGAAGGAAGTGGTACACCAGTACTATTGATTCATGGTTTTACAGGTTCTCATAAATCATTCCAAAAAGTTTCGAGTTTTCTAAGTTCACAATTTAAAGTTATTACTGTGGATATGATAGGTCATGGTCAATCTATGAATTATGAAAGTAAGAACTATACTTTTGATAAATCAATAAATGATTTAAATAAAATATTAGATTCGTTATCTATAAAAAAAATAAATCTTATAGGATATTCACTTGGAGGAAGATTAGCTATGCAATTTGCATTAAAAAATATTGCTAAATTAAGTAGTCTAATTATATGCAGTGCCTCTTATGGAATAGAGAAAAAAGAAGATAGAGAAAATAGAGTTTTATCTGATAAAAAAATTGTTACTATGCTAGAAAATAAGCCTATTGAAACATTCGTAAAATATTGGAAGAATCTAGATATTTGGGATTCAGAAAAGAATCTTTCTGTCGAAAGAAGAAATAAAATCAATAAAATCAGGTTATCTCAGAACAAAATTGGGCTAGCTCTTAATCTAAGCTATCAAGGACAAGGTAAACAAGAATTTATAGGCAATAAATTGAAAAAAATAAAAATAAAAAGTCTAATAATGTACGGAAGTAATGACTCAAAATATAAAGAAATGTCAAAAGAAATATCAAAAGAAATTCAAAATTCTAAATTACTAATGGTTCCAAATTCTGGTCATAATATAATATTAGAAAACCCTATTTTTGTAGCTCAAGAAATTAAGAAATTTGTATTAGGAGAAATAAATGGAAGTTAAGTGGAAATCCAAAGGGAAATATGAGGATATTTTAGTAGATTTTTATAATGGAATCACAAAAATTACTATTAATAGACCTGAAGTTAGAAATGCTTTTAGACCAGAAACAATAAGTGAACTTTCTGAAGCTTTCAAATTAGCTGCGGAAGATGATGAGACAGGAGTTGTACTTTTTAGAGGTGCTGGAGATAAAGCCTTCTGTTCAGGGGGTGACCAAAAAGTAAGAGGTCATGGAGGCTATAATGATGAAGGAGGAAACCCAAGTTTAGGAGTTCTTCCTCTACAAAGATTTATTAGATATATGCCTAAACCCGTAATTGCATTAGTGAGTGGATATGCAATAGGTGGGGGACATGTTCTTCAGGTTATTTGTGACCTAACAATTGCCTCAAGTAATTCTATTTTTGGTCAAACTGGCCCAAGAGTAGGTTCTTTTGATGCTGGATTTGGAAGTCATGAATTAGTAAGACTTGTAGGTACAAAAAAAGCAAAGGAAATTTGGTTTTTGTGTGATCAATATAATGCAGAAGAAGCTTTGGAGATGGGTTTAATAAATAAAGTTGTTGATTATGATGATCTTGAAAATGAAGGAATAATTTGGGCTAATAAAATTTTACAAAAAAGCCCGACAGCAATTAGATTTTTAAAAAATACTTTTATAGCTGAATCTGATGGTTTAGCTGGTCTTCAAAATATGGCTGGAGACATAACTATGATGTACTATATGACTGAAGAGGCTAAAGAAGGTAAAAATGCATTTGTTGAAAAGAGATCTCCAGATTTTTCTAAATTCCCTAAACCACCTTTTCATGGTTAAGTTGTGACTAAAAAACTTAGTTATATTATAGTTGCATTCAGATTGAAAACTTTGCCTGCAGTGCTAGGTCCTCTATCTATTGCAATCGCTATATCAAGTATAGATCACTTCAACTTTCTAAAGATATTATTGATAATTTCTATAGGAATTTCATTACAAATTCTAGTTAATTTAATTAATGATCTAGAAGATTTCCTAAAAGGAGTAGATAACAATCAACGTTTAGGCCCAACTAGAGCAGTTCAGTCTGGTGGCTTATCTATTAAAGAAATGAAACTATTGATCTCAATTGTTTTTATGATCAGTTTAATTTTAGGATTTATAGCATTCTTATCATCTGGGATTTTTGTAATATTTTTTGGAATATTATTATTTATTCTTGCTTATTCATATACGGGTGGACCATTACCTTATGGTTATTTAGGATTAGGAGAATTAGCAGTATTGATAGTTTTTGGCCCATTCACTGTTTTAGGAAGTTTATATTTATTTGATATTAATCCTTCAGTTATAATTTTTCTTATTTCAATTTTACCTGGGCTTTCAGCTAGTCTTATAATTTTGGTTAATAATATTAGAGACATTCAAAATGACCAGATAAACAAAAAAAATACAATTGCTGTAAAACTTGGAGAATCAAAATCAAGGTTTTTATATTTGTACATCTTAATTGCAATATCAATTTTGATGTTGATAATTGCTATATCCATAAATAATATTTTGTTTATTCTACTTAGTATTTTAGTTTTATATATTTTTCCAATTTCTGATATAGGATTCAAAAGATTTATAGTAGTTGGTTTCAAGTACGATCTAAATAGAAGCTTTAGATTATCTGAATTAAATTTTACTTTAATAAAAACAGTCAAAGGTCATTTTATAATTTGTTTACTTATCAGTTGTGCTATAGTTTCCTGGCAATATATAGCACCAATTTTTGGACTTTCTGAATGGATAATTAATATATTGTAAATTAATAATAAAATAGTCTAAGAAAGATTATTATATGACTACTAGTTGGATAGAAAAAAACTTAAGCAATAATCCATTTATATATTTAGAAAATGGGGAATATAGCTTTAAAGATTTTTTTGAATTATTAATTGAATATTACAATTTCTCAAGTGAAATTATAAATAAAAATGAAAAAATCACATTTATATCAAAAAGCGTTCTACAATATTCAATTTTTTCAAATTTAATACCCATGTTAGGAGGAATATTTGTTCCAATGAATCCAAAAAGTCCTATAGATGAAATAACAAAAAAAATGAATATTATTGGATCAAAAAAAATAATTTATGATGAGAGTATTGAATTAGAAAAAGTTGGTAATATATCTCTTTTTCATTCTGAAAAATCACAGGCTAGTAATTATAAGTTTACTTGGCCTTCTTATGAAGATATATTTTGTATTCTATTCACTTCTGGAAGCTCGGGATTACCAAAAGCAGTTAGTATTTCAAGAAAAAATATTGAATCAAGTTGTAATATATCTCAAAAAAATTTAAGTGTCGAAAAATCAGATAAATGGTTGCTATGTATGCCTCCTTACCATGCAGGGGGGTTATCAATTATTTATAGAAGCTTAATTCTTGGAAATAAATTTCATATAGAAGATGATTTTAATTCTGAAAAAGTCATTGACCTTATTATGAGTGAGAAAATTAATATTGTATCAATGGTTCCAACAATGCTAAGTAAAATCGTCTATGAAATGAAAGATAGAAATTTGATTGCACCAAAATCATTCAAATTTGTTCTATGTGGAGGTGCCAAAACTCCGGAAGAACTGATTTTTAGTTCAAATAATATTGGATTACGGACTCTTCCTACATATGGTATGACTGAAACTTCATCACAGATTGCTACAGCTTCACCAAATGATATATTTAGGCCTTTAAATTCGGTTGGTAAACCTCTTTCAAAAGGCAGTATAAAAATTTCAAAAAATTCTGAGATACAAGTTAGTGGAGAGATGGTTGCTAAGTATTATGATGAAAAAGTGCCTAAAAAATGGCTCCAAACGGGAGATTATGGTTATTTAGATAAAGATAATTATTTATTTGTCAAAGGCAGAATAGATGAGCTAATTATTTCTGGTGGAGAGAATATAAATCCATTAGAAATTGAAGAATTTATTAGCAAAAATAAAAAAATAAAAGAATGCATTGTACTAGGAATAACTGATGAATATTGGGGAGAAAAAGTTATAGCTGCTATTTATTCAGACGATGATATAACATTAGAAGA
>CEVU01047926.1_pt1 | contig 11073 bp, 9 predicted proteins | sample 427081 | NCBI WGS metagenome assembly CEVU01 (sample SAMEA2623868, study PRJEB7988) | marine metagenome | biome: marine biome (ENVO:00000447); feature: deep chlorophyll maximum layer (ENVO:xxxxxxxx); material: "saline water (ENVO:00002010), including plankton (ENVO:xxxxxxxx)" | depth 80 m | reverse complement strand
GAGATAACTCTTCGAAAAATAGAATGCATTTTTTCTTCAAATCCTAGGCTTTTTAGATTAAAACCAAATCCTGATTTATCAAGTAGCCTGAGAACAGTTTTTTCACCATGAACAGTTGGAAGTATTGAAACACGAACATCAATTTCTTTATTGGAAGCCTTTATAGTGAACCTACCATCCTGCGGAAGCCTTCTTTCAGCAATATTTAGATTTGATAAAATCTTAATTCTGGTTACCAAGCCACTCAACGATGAAGTAGGTGGCGTCATAATTGTCTGCAAGACACCATCAATTCTGATACGAACTATCACTACATTTTGCTGAGGCTCTAGATGAATATCCGTTGCTCTTTCCTTAATAGCTTCCTGTAAAATTAAATTTACGAGTTTAACAATTGGAGCATCTTCACTAGAAACCTTATCTGGTGAAAGATCTACTTCTTCTTGATTATCATCATCTCCTGATATAACCTTTATACTTTCAACCGCTTCTTCTACTTCCCCTGCTTGACGTATTTTTCCATAAATCTGATCTAATGCACGATTTAATGCGGATGGGCCAGCTACAAATACTTCTGGATTTAAATTTGTTAAGCGTTTTAGAGAATCAATAGCCACTAGGTCTTCAGGATCTTCCATTGCAACTACTATAGTACTTGACGATTTACGTAAAGCAAGCATCATATTTTGTCTTGCGAAATCTTCTGGTATAGACTCTACCACATCTGGTTCTGCAGAAAATAAATCTTCATCAGTAGCTAAATCATAACCTAATTGCATTGAATACACTTTTATAAGGTCATCCTCAGAGATTATTCCTTGATCTAGCAGAACTACTCCTAATTTATCCTTACGAACCTTTTGTTCTGCAAGCGCGGAGTTCAACTGGCTTTCACTTATTTTACCTTCGTGGACTAAAATATCCCCGATCTTTTGAAATTGTGGATTGAATTCTTGCGTCATGTTTTATGGTCCTTGATAGGTTCGAACAAATAATACTTCTAATGGATCACTTGTAACTTGTTGTGGAATCAATAAAAATGCAGTGATGCTTGATGTGAAGTCTTCATAAACTTGTGGATCTGAATTTGGTATTGGTGCACATATTCCTTGTGCATATTCTATAACAAAAGTTACTTGACCATCAGTATTTGTTACTCCTTGATTTGCCACTACAGGCGCTACAGGCCAATAAATATTCTGGGCTCCTGTTGCAGTAATCATTATAGGCGCTTCAGCAACAGCATTACCATAAAAATCTATCAAAGTACCTGTTACCTCTAGCTGAGCAGTTGCCCCCATTGTAGAAAAATCCCAATATTGTGTTGGCGAACCAAGCGTAAGTTGCCCAGGAACAAAAAACATGATTGCCTCACCTTCGTCTTCATTTATTCGTTGCGTTATCGTATCGCCATTTGTTCCAAAGGTAAGTGCTGAAATTTGGCCTAAGCTACCTATTGCATCTGTGGAGTAAGTTATCGTTGTATATGCTACTCCAGGGAAATTATCTCCATTTAAATTTTCATTACCAGTAAAGCTAACGCCTTCTACAAAAGCATCAATTAACGTATCGGGAAACTGTGGTTCCATGGACCAGTATACATAGGTACTATCTGAAACAGGATTATACCAACGATCATAAACAATTGCGGCCGCTTCTGTCTGATAAAATCCTCCACCGATTGGTTGACTTTCCTGTGGGTTATAATCTGGCTCAATAAAATACGGAGGACCAGTTGCAATAATCACAGGGGTAGACGTTGCACTAATAACTTCACCAGAATCAGTAACAACTGATGCTGTAACCCGTACCGGACCTGGACCAGTACCACTATTAATGGACACGCATGCTTCACCATTTGCTGTAAATGCTGAATCAACAACACCTGCATTACTAAGATTAGCGCCTGATGGAATATTTGGCCCAAGAGTAAAAGTAACATTTACGGGTTCATTCACAAGAACACCATTTTCGTCATATACTCTAGCGCAAATCTGGGTGGCCTCTAACCCACCTCCACTAACTACCATAATTTCGCCTGGATAAGAAGAGGGGATTTCTACATATGCTGGCGTACCTGAATATGAGGTATCTAATATAGTAATTTGCACAGAATCTATAAGCGTACCAAATACAGGGTGCAAGTAGCGCGCAACGATAGTAGAAACACCAGCTTCATTTGGATCACCCGTATCTTTGAAATTAACCAATGCAATACCTAATGAATCTGTATACTTACTTAATTCACTAAGACTGCCATTCGTACTCTCAAAATATACTTCAAGATCTTGTATTGCTTGACCATATTGTCTCGAAGAGATTTTTGTAGATAACTCCGCACTTGTTGCACCATCATCTACTTTTATAGAACTTGTATTTGAACTTAAATTAAATTGATATGGCCATAATTGAACTGCAGTTGTATCAAAGACATTGAATCGTATCGTAGTTGAAAAATCTTGACTGCTAACGACATGTTTTGCTTCTATAGTAACTCCCTCATATGTTGGTGTAGCCGCATTATCATAAGCAGATTGATCTTCATCTGAAAATTTAACGGTGGCAAGTCCATCTGCGTTTGTATAAGAGGAACTTAAATTAAATTTCCCAAAATTTTCTCCACCGACAGTTGCTGTAAATTCAATTAATTTATTAGATAACACATTGCCTGTTGAGTCTTTTAAGATGACATCAATTCTAGTTTTTACAAAATCACCAATAATATCTTCGCCTACAATGACATCATTTCCTCCAATATCTGTTGCAAATGGTTGGGCTGCAATTTCTAAGGTATAATTGGAACTCGAAGTAGAACCTGTATCTGATTTCGTTGGAGTTCGATCATCGCACCCAAGTAAAAGCAATGTTAAACTAATTGTTAATAATAACTTTTTCTTAAATAAGAGATTAATTATCATTGTTCTCTCCTTCCATTTCTTCTTGAGTTTCTTCTTCAGCTTCTTCTTTATTATCATCGATGATAGTCTTTTCTAAATCATACATTGCTTTTGTTTTTGTTATACCTGCGACTTCATTTTTAACCACTGAAGGTGTGATTTGGATAATCAAATCCATTTTCTTTTCTAAAATATCTTTACTTGTAAATAATTTCTCACCCAAAACTGGAATTTTATGCAATAGTGGAAATTTATATTCTGTATTTTTTCTATCTCTACTGATTAATCCACCTATTACAATTGTTTCACTATCCTTAACTCTAATAACTGTTGAAGATGATCTTCTTTTTACTCTTGGAATATTTTTATCCGGACCGATAAACTCAAAGATTGAAGAAACCTCAGGTTCTACTTTAACTGTAATATCTCCGTCCATATTAACAGAGGGCTGTACACGCATTTTTATCCCGACCTCCTCTTTCTGGACTTGTACTTGGCCACCAACTCCACCTGAACTCAATATGTAAGGAACTACATCAACCATTTCGATATAAGCATCTCTTCCATTTAAAGTTACTAGCTTAGAATCAGCTAATATTTCAGCTTGATTATCTTTCAAAAGCAAATCAACCGTAAAATCAAATGCTGTCATCTGCCTACTAAATTTATTTGGAATTATATTACTTCCGCTTAAACGATTAAAAATCATTTCAGTTGGGTTTTCCTCAAAAGGGAGACCCGCATAAGTTTCCACTACACCATCTCCTGCTTCATTTGCATTTTGCGTGAGACCTGGAACAGAACTACCAGCACCTACTAATCCGGACGGAGCATTACCATTTTCTGCAAAAATATTTGTATAGTGCGCCAGCTTAGACCAATCAATACCTAATTTTTCCTCAGCATCTACAGCAACTTCTATTAATCGTACTTCTAAAAGTATCTGTAAAGCAGGGACATCTATTTCTTTAATCGCATCTTCTATTTCAGCAATTCTTTTTGGAGAAGCATTGATTAATAGTTTATTTCCTGAGACATCAACTTGAATCTTATCCGTTAAATCCTGTAATAGATCTTTTAATTCCGCAGCATCCGCATATTTTAATTCAACAACATGCGATGTTATTCCAACCTCTTCTGCAAGCTTCTTTGGCTCAGCAATTAGAAAAGAATTCCCTACAATCTCATAACTTAATCCTACAGCTCGAACGACTAAGTTTATAGCTTGCTGAATTGGGACATCATCCAAATGAATTGTCAATTGCTCTTGTCGGTTAACATTTGGATCAGTTACAATATTGTATCCACTTTCCCTAGCCAAGATTGATAAGATGCTTGGTAAGTAAGCATCTTCAGCATGAATAGTGACAAGTTTTTCATCATTTATATTACCTACATTTAGATTATCAGACCCTTGTGATATAGCTATCTGGTTCAAAATAAATATAGAAAAAATGAAAACTATTATATTTCTCATCTTTAATTCTCTCTCCTTCTTCCATTATCGTTAGCAGACATATCGTCTTCGATTTCTAGCCCAGCTACGGGATAATGAAATTCTTTATCTTCCTTTGCGATAACAATTTCTGTGGGATCAATTAAAACAACCTTTCCCCCTGCAATTGAATCTCCAATTACAACTGTATAATTTTTATCCTTATAGTTAATTCCAGCATACTTTTGGATGCCATCAATAATATGAGTTACTCTAAGTTTTCCTCGATTACGATAACGAAGAGAACGACCCTTAGAATCCGTAAGATAAAGGACGTTCGTTAAACGCATCGGCTCTTCCTCCAGAATAAATTGATAATTATCACGATCCTTAATACGAATTTCAAGATATTCGATGACGCCTTCTAATTCTTTATCAGTTCCAAATTGGATATTCTTTGCACGTTCTTTGGCCTTAGACCACTCTTTGTTTGCAGGTAAAAGCTTAATTCCTGCTGCAATAATTGAAACCAAGGAAAACAAAATTAATAAAACCCAAATTGTATTTTGTCTGGAATTCATACAGAAACCTTTATACTGGATTTGACCATCGTTAATGTTGATAAATGTATTTCTATTATTTGTTCACGTAGATCCATTTCACTTGCATTACTTTTAATCCTTTCAATACCATTTTTTACATTGAACTCATCAACCGTAACTAACCTAGGAGACTTTTCCAAATCAGACATAAATTTTCCTAATTGTTCATAGGTGCACTGCATAATAACTTCATATGGTGCCGCAATGTATTTTGCCTTTTCCACTCTCGGTTTAGGCTTGATATTTAACAGTGTTATACCATGAAGATTTACCATCTCCATCAAATTTTTCATAAAAGGTAAACTAGCATCATCCGCTAATGAATCTTGTTTTGAAAGAGCAAGGTTTTCTTCAAATAGTGTATACACCTCTTCTACTCTACTTGCTAATATCTGAGCACTAATTAATTGCTCATTTAATTCAATCAACTCATCCTCTAAATCAAGAAGATATGTAGGCTTATCACTAATCATCCATGTATTATTCACCCAAAACCCTACACTAAATAACATAGTTAATAAAGCAAGAATTGCATTTCGTTTAGCCATCATGATTATTTCTTCCTTTTTCTTTTAGCGCTAGGTTTTAAAGATGCTTCTACTTCAAAATGAACTATTTCTTGACCACGCACCTTTTTCAATGAACCCTGGCGAAATTTTATCTTTGGAAATTTTTTTGAGAAATCAGAATTACGTTTCATCCTTTTGATATAATCATGAACTACTTCGTATTCCTCTTCGTCCTTATAAACAACAGAAATTCCTTCAATATATAGCTTTTTGTTCCTTTTATTAAATTTCAAACCAGTCAAGGCCATGTCATCTGGAGTCATTTTACCAAGCAATTCAAAATTCTTTGCCCATAACGTTCTACCTGATTCCAAATCAGCAAATGACATTATATCTTGTTTAGATAAATTCTTTCCCTTTGCCTGTAGATCAAATATTTGTTTTTTTACATTAGAAATCTCATTTTTTTTCTGCTCTATTAAATCATTGTAACCTGAACCAATCAAAAAGATTATACTATTTGCAGTGAACAAAAAGAGTATAATAACTGAAAATATGGCCCAACGCCCTCGTTCTTTCCAACGTTGAGTTCTAACTTCTTTACTGTCAGTTTTATTTAAATTAATTTTTATAAAGTTCTTCATTCTTCTAATAACCCTCTAACTGCTAACCCTGTAGAAACAGCATATTGTTCTGGGTTAGAAATATCAATATTTTCAAATCCAGCCAACGATTGAAACGGATTAAATAATTCCGTATTGAGACTAAGTTTTTGCTCTATCATTTCTTTTAACCCTTGAGTACTTGCTCCTCCACCACTTATCATTATTTTTGTAAAAAAACTTTGATTCGTAGTTTTTGCATAATACCGAAGAGATCTTCTAACATCTTCAACGAGGTTATCAAAAACATTTTTTTCTGCAACAGAAATATTATCTAAATCACTATCAATATTATTTTGAAAACTATTTATACCATCTTTCATCATTTTATCTTCAGCCGAAACATAATCTATATCTAATTTCTCTGCGAGAGATGAAACAAAATGATACCCACCAATAGGAATATCTCTTGTAAAAAACTGATCTTTTCTGCCCCATACAACTAAAGATGAAGAAACAGAACCAATATCAAGCAAAACCACAGCCCCTTCTTCTGGAAATTCACTTAAATTTGCAAATGCATTAGAAAGAGCTATTGGGTCTGCATCAATAATGCCTGGAGAGAATCCAATCTCTTTAAGTAATTCAAGATGAGAGTTTGATACTTTTTTTGTACAGGCAACTAATCCAATATCTATTTTATCTACTTCCTTGGGATTTGGTCCAAAAACCTGAAAATCAATAACCGCATCTGACCCATCCATTGGAATATGTTTCCTTGCTTCAAATGTCATAGATGAAAAAAGTTCATCTTCCGGCATATCCATTGTTGTAATCTGTTTCACGCTTACGCTTGTTCCATTCAAGCTACTAACCAAGCTTTTGACTCTCTTTGGATTTATGCTCATTTCACGCATTAATTCACGAATTGCCATTACCCACATGGGCTTTGTTATAGATTCTGGGTCGTAAGTTTTATTTTGATCTGGAATAAGCCTAATCCCTGTATTAACGATTTTAGTTCCACCACGATTTTTTTCTAAAAGAACCGCTTTAACAAATTGTCTTCCAATATCTAATCCAAGATTCATTTTGATTCCTTATAAGCTATGTGATCTAATTCTCCATATGATTTTATAATTAAAATTGCCCCACCTGATGAACTACTACTTGTAGGATACATTGGAGGTGGACCAAAATCGCTAAAATTATAATCGTAATGATAGTCTTTATCGTAACCAATTCCTGGAGAAACAGGATACGGACCAGGAGCATTTCTTTTCATATAGCCCCTTTTATTTTGAGTCACTGATCCCCAAAGTATCATTTGTCCTCTAATATCGCTATTCCCAGTTACCTGTGGAAATGCAGAGGTAGGGTTGCGAAATGGACCTCTACCATCTGCTTTTGAATTTACTGGACTAGAGAATTCTGGTCCATTTAGAGAATTATTGTTAATTGAGTTTTGCCAATAATGCGCCACAAAAGAATCATTCATGGCTAAAAGAGCTCCATTAATAATTATATCGGATCCATTTGACTGGTTTTTTGCACCATTTTCTGCAGTATTAGCAATAATAATATTTGCACCAGATATAAGCCCTAACCTATTTCTTGTACCATAAACAATTTCTCCAGTTAAAGTATTAGAATCATCATATAAAATATCATCCATCAACCAAATATTTCCCCAGACTCTATCAACAATAGAAATATCATCATGCCTTCTATATTCAGTATAATTATCTGTTACAATGCTATATTTTCCATCGACTGTACCTCGAACTCTAACCTGACCTCCTTTAATGTATATAACGGCAAAATCAGTGAAAAAAGTCGTAGGAGGAAGAATATCTGGCGTATTATTTATAGGTTCAAAATCAAAGTGATGAAAGCCACTCGATTGACAAACGCTTGATCCATCGTTTGGATGATTATGATAATTTGCAAAATTATTAAATGGAACAGTATTATCTAGACCTCCTTGAAAAGCTAACGTGACTTCTTCTCCAGATCTAAAAGGATTTTCAAAAAATTGACCTAAATTTTGAACGCCAAAAACAAATACTCCATTAATCTGATCTGTTGAGTTCATTACCCCTATCCAACCTTTATTTGAATCAGGATCAGCAGATCGCACTAAAACAGTATCTCCAATATCATACATTTCTAATGTATTGATGGCATCATTACCTTCTATATCCTCTGAATCAATAAATAACGTATCCATCAAATATATTTGTAAAGTGGAATCAAAGGGACCATCAAAAGCAATACTTTCATTACTTAATTCTTCAAAATTAAAATCAATATCCCATTGGAAGTTTGTTGGTGGGGGTCCAGACTCTCCAACAGGAGGAATTAGATAAGTCCACTGCGAAGCAATAAAACCACCATTAATAAATTCAATCTCAGTCATAATTAAAGTATCTTTACCAGTACTACGCCATAACATATCATCTGCTGTAAAAACATAATTAGCATTTTCTTTCGCTCGTTGTGTCGCATCATATGGTGGATAAACTCTTACTTCAGCTGAATCATCTACGGAGGCCCAGTTTTGGTCATTACAGTTATTTAAATTTATTCCTTGGGATGCCGAAACACTAGCCTGAGTAAAATCTGGACATCCAAATTGACTCATAGTCATCTGACCGTTTGTATGGACCACTCCCTCAAGAATATCGCTCCCACCAAATGAAACATAGCTACCTAGCTGAGGACCTCCTCCTGGCTCTTCTGAGTTCGTAAAATACATAAATTTTGAAAAATCTTCTGCAACAAGGTTCATCTCAGCCATACGTTCTATTCGAACTGGCTTGCCAAGAGTATTGCGAAATTCACTAACCCCTGATCCTCTAGCATAAAAAATGGTTCTACCATCTTCTTGATTAACAAATGTTGAACAAATTATATTACGATAAAAGCCCATTCCTTCTAATAGCACTCCATCTGCAGCAAGAACAACCGACTGATCAACCAACTTTGGTAGAACTGGTAAAGCCTCTGTATTTAAGCCTGTCTCAGCCATAAGTAATGCTTTTGCCTCTTCAAAACGGTACTTTTGAGTTACAGATGCTGACATTGCATATTTCAAATAACCGGCAGTAATTAGCATACTTACCATAGTAAAAATTACCGCTGTTGGTGTAGCCATCCCTCTAGAGGACCTCATCATAAGCTACCTGCCTGATTACCTACAAGAGATCTAGGACTTATATAACGATTAGGCATAAAAGCTATTCGTTCAAATTGCACTAATTCTTTTATTGACCCTACCGATGATACAAAGGACTCAACCTCAATATCTAAATTTATTTCCCAAGTTGAATTAGCATATCTTGCCAAATTGGGCCTTATAAATTCAACTTCTTCAGCATAAAATTCTTTTAATGTAATATTTCTTTGATTATTATTTCTGAATCTTCCTTTTGTTGGAAAACGTAAATTCCCATCTAATGGATTTTGATAATTGAACAATATACCTTCCGATGCATTTGCTGTAATTACGGTCGAAGTTTCATTCCCAAAAGTATCATATTTTTTTAAAGATATTCTTGAATAGCCATTAATCTGTTCTTTATTGATTATTCTAGCTAAACTGATTTCTTTCATTATTTCACGCATGACAGTATTTCCATAATTATGAACTTCAAGCAAGACACTATCATCTTGATAATGATATGTAACTGTTCGCAAACTGAGACCCAAACCAATCATTATTATCCCCAAGATAACTATTGTAGAAACCAACTCAATTAATGTTAATCCAGAAGACCACCTTGTAACATTTCCTATTTTTTTCATAGTGGAAACTCCATCATAACCATTTCAACTTCCTCTCTTTTGACAACATTTCGAGAGGGCGTGGAAAAGTCTTCCCACTCTATCCATGATTTCAATAAATAACGATCAACATTGCTTGTAGAATCAGTTATTAATCTTGTCACTGGATCATAAAATATCTTCGCAGCAAGTTTTGTTTGGCTATGTTGATTACCAAAAAGATATATTGTTTCACCCTGCAAATTACCCGATCTTTCTGTTATTGATAATTTTCCATCTGCTATTCTCCCTTTCATACTTTCAACAAAACTCAATAATTCTTGTGTAGCTCGTTCTTTTACAGCAATCGCCCGCAATTCACCACGAGCATGTGTTGCACCAACCACCATTCCATACGCAGCAATACTTACAATAAGAACCCCAATCATTACTTCAATAAATGAAAAACCAGATTGATATTTCTTTTTATAATTTTTAGAGGACATTGCTTCCAAATAATTTTGGATTTTCTGCAATATGGGCCGCTGCGCTTCGTTGAATCTTTCCTTGAGAGACTAAACGCTGTAAATCTTGATCCAAGGTTTGCATCCCTTCTACACCACCTGCTTGCATCACTGATGGTATTTGATAAATACGATCCTCGCGGATCAAGTTTCTAATCGCTGTAGTTGCAATCATAATCTCAAGAGCAGGTATTCTAGTTTTCTTATCTTTAGTTTGAAGTAGTTTTTGTGCAATGACCGCCTCCAAACTTTCTGACATCATTGAACGTATTTGTCCCTTTTGACTTGAAGGAAAAATATCAATAATCCTATCAACAGCTTTGACAGCACTTGAAGTATGTAAGGTTGATAGTACTAAATGACCTGTTTCAGCAGCCGTAAGCGCCAAAGAGATTGTTTCTAAATCTCTCATTTCACCAACAAGGATCACATCTGGATCTTCGCGAAGTGCTGAGCGGAGGGCATTTGCAAAACTGTGTGTCGAGGCGCCTAATTCACGTTGATTAATCATACATTGATTCGATGAATGAAAATATTCAACTGGATCCTCAACAGTTATAATATGGCATTCTCTATTTTGATTAATATGGTCAACCATTGCAGCAAGAGTTGTACTCTTACCAGAGCCTGTAGGTCCTGTTAATAACACTAAACCTCTATCAAGCATTGATAAATTTTCTAAAACTGGTGGCAAAGAAAGTTCATCAAAACCCTTAGGTATTTCAGGAATTGCCCGAAA
>CEVU01004167.1_pt1 | contig 11079 bp, 13 predicted proteins | sample 427081 | NCBI WGS metagenome assembly CEVU01 (sample SAMEA2623868, study PRJEB7988) | marine metagenome | biome: marine biome (ENVO:00000447); feature: deep chlorophyll maximum layer (ENVO:xxxxxxxx); material: "saline water (ENVO:00002010), including plankton (ENVO:xxxxxxxx)" | depth 80 m | reverse complement strand
TACTAAATTTCATTTAACTCACCCTTAAAGAATTAAAAAATTTCTACGCGCATATTATAGCCGTAATTTGGTAATTATTTTGCCTTCGTTTAATTATATATGATAATTTTAAAATTATAAAAGGATGTTTAAAATGTTTGCATTATTAGTAAGTATGTCAGTTTTTGGAGTAGTAATGACTGATAAAGGTAATGATAACCCAAATTGGGAATATATAGGACCTCAACAATGTATTTCCGGTGAAAAAGAAAGTGGGTTTGCGTTTACAATCGGAGATCAAGTTTTTTTTAAACAAAAAAACTTAGATGGAACTATAGGTCCAGTTTGTAGAAATTAAGGTGATAATGGGTACAAAGATAATAAGATACACAAAATTAATTTTAACATTATTATGTTTTTACCCCATTCTCTCTTTTTCGAATGAAAGTTTTTCAGATATTTGTAAATATCAGGAAGAGTTGAAGATAGATGATAAAAAAAAATGCCTTTATAAATGCCAAAAATCAATACGGTTTTTTATGGTCAAACCAAATGAACAATGTTATTCAGATATAAAGTTATTTAACAAAAGAGTTAATTCCAAAAAGTTTAATACTCCCAAATTAAATTTTGGTTTTAGCACTTTGGATGGTGCATCAATTGGTATTGAATTTAAACTAAAATAGTTAATTCATATTAGTTGAATTGAAGATGCTAATGTCAAATTTGTTACAAAATAAAGTTTTTTTAGCTATAATTTCAATGCTTACGGGAATAGTTTTAGTCGACTTTTATAGTGTAATAATCAAATCTTTAGGCAATCAATATTCAACTCCTCAATTAGCTTTCTTTAGAAATTTTTTTGCATTATTACCAGTTGTATTTTTATTATTCATAACAAAAGACTTATCGGATATTTTTAAAGATATTTCAAAAAAATTTCTTTTTTTATGCTTTTTAAGAGGAATAAGCTTTGTTTTTATGCAAATTTTTTTCTATATCGCAGTAATAAATATGAATTTTGCAACAGCCATAACATTAACTTTTTCATCACCAATTTTCATAGTTGTTTTATCAATGCTTCTTTTAAAAGAAAGGATCGGGTTTTTCAGATGGTCTGCGATCTTCATAGGTTTTTCTGGTGTCTTAATTATTATGAACCCAAGAAGTGAATTATTTTCCTTTTTTTCTATTTTTCCTTTGTTAGCAGCATTATGTTGGGCAATTTCTAATATTGTTCTAAAGTTTATTCCTGATGATATATCAAGTGTAAAAATAAATTTCTATTCATTAAACTTTTCATATTTAACCTCTATAATTATTCTGCTTCTTACCAATGACTTTTCATCAGTTCAAGGCAGTATTCATTGGTTACTAATGATATTAATTGGTATACTAGGAGGCGTTGCTTCAATTCTTTTTAGCTACGCATACAGAGTGATATCACCTAGTACTCTAGCTCCATTTGAATATCTTGGTATACCATCGTCCTTTGTTTTAGGCTGGTTATTTTTTAATGAGACACCAATAGAGCAACTATTTCCTGGGGTAATTGGAATTGTGTTAGCTGGTTTTATAATTATTTGGCGGGAGAAAAAACTATCAATAAAAACGAACGACACAAAGAAATTACTTTAAACATGATTAGTATTATTTACTTTTGATTCTGTTTGATCTAATTAGGAAGAAAATTTTTGAGTAATATGAACTTTTTAAATAACGCCGACTGGTCTTTTCCTGTTCCTATATATTATGGGCCTGATAGGGTTAAAGAACTTTCAAATTTCTGTAAATCAAAAAATTTATCTCGTCCACTTTTAGTGACAGATAATAGTTCCTCTGATCTACCATTTATCAAAGAAGTTTTAAAAAGCTTAAACTCTTCAAATTTAAAGTGTGAAGTCTTTTCAGATATAAGTCCTAATCCAATAGATAATGAGATTTATAGAGGTAAATCATTTTATAAGGATGGTAAACATGATTCTATAATATCTATTGGAGGTGGATCAGGCATGGATGGTGGAAAGGCTATTAGCTTAATTGCTAATAATACTTTAGATCTTTGGGACTTTAATTATGACAATGATCCTTCGATAAATTTAAATCCATTCCCACCATTAATTTGTATACCTACTACAGCAGGAACAGGTGCTGAAACTGAAAGCACTGCAATGATCACAAACTCCAAATTAGGGATGAAACTTTGTATTTGGCATCCCAACCAAAAACCTCTAGCAGCTTTTCTTGATCCAAGCTTAACACTGAGCCTACCAAAAAACCTAACTGCTTGGACTGGTGTTGATGCGTTAGTTCATGGAATAGAAGCTTATAGTGTTAATTCACTTTATTCAGTTGCAGACGGAATGGCATTAGAAGGATTAAATTTAATAGGAAACAATTTGTTAGAAGTCTACAAAGATCCTAGTAACTTATCATCCAGAGGAGCAATGTTAATTGGATCATGTTTAACAGGAATTTCCTTTTTAAAAGGTCTTGGATTAGTTCACGCAATTAGTCATATGATAGGTGCTGTATATAATACTCAGCATGGTCTCACCAATGCTATCATTTTACCAAAAGTATTAAACTATAATAAAAGTGAAATTCTAAGTAAGATAAATTCTATGCACTTTTCAATATTTAATAAACCTGGTGATTTTGATAGTTTTTATAATAAAGTTTGTATTCTTTTGGACGATTTAAATATTCCTAATAATCTACAATCCATTCAAGTTAAAGATGATAGAATTAATGAATTAGCAATTAAGTCAAGTAAAGATTCTGCTGCATTTACTAATCCCAAAACTGCAAGTATTAGTGATTTAGAAATTATAATAAAAGAAACGATTGATAAAGCGCGTTAATAGAGTTTAATCTTAAAAAAAATTATACAATTAGTAATATACCTTAAATAAAACTCTGAATTTCTATTGGGAGATATTAAATAATTACTTTTGATTATATAATTATTGGAGCAGGTTCGGCTGGGTGTGCTTTGGCACATCGACTTACTGAAGATAAGAAATATTCAGTTGCTATTTTAGAGTTTGGTGGCAATGATTATGGACCACTTATTCAAATGCCTTCCGCACTATCGTATCCCATGAACATGAATCTTTACAATTGGGGATACCATACTGAGCCTGAGGAAGGCTTAAATGGAAGAATACTGGCTTGCCCGAGAGGAAAAGTAATTGGAGGATCTTCTTCAATAAATGGTATGATTTATGTTAGGGGAAATGCCAGTGATTTTGATTATTGGGAAGAAAGTGGAGCAAGTGGATGGGGTTTTCCTGATGTTTTACCATATTTCAAAAGACAAGAAAACTCTGAAGCTGGTGATGAAAGTTGGAGAGGTAAGAATGGACCGCTATATATAACAAGAGGTAAAAGAGATAATCCCCTTAATGCAGCTTTAGTGAATTCTGCTAAAGAAGCTGGATTTTTGGCAACTGAAGATTATAACGGTTTCCAACAGGAAGGTTTTGGTCCTGCTGATAGGACAATATGGAAAGGTTCTAGATGGTCAGCAGCAAACGCATATTTAAAACCTGCTTTAAAAACAAAAAAACTTAAACTATTTAAAAAGGCACTTGTTGATAGAGTTATTTTTTCTAATAATGAAGCAAAAGGTATTAGTTTTAATCATTATGGATTACATAAAGAAATTTATGCTTCAAAAGAAATTATTTGTTCTGCAGGTAGCATAAATAGCCCTCTAATTCTTCAAAGATCTGGTGTTGGTCCAGCAAAGTTATTAAAAAAATATAATATTGATATCATTAAAGATAGTCCAGGAGTTGGAGAAAACTTACAGGATCATCTTGAAGTTTATTTTCAAGTTGAAAGCAAAAAACCAATATCACTTTATCCATATTTAAACTCAATTTCTAAAGCATTTATAGGGATGAAATGGTTGCTGTTTAAATCTGGTTTAGGTGCAACCAATCATTTTGAAACATTGGGTTTTATAAGGTCTAGAGATAATGTATCGTATCCAGATATTCAGTATCATTTACTTCCAGTTGCAGTAAACTATGATGGAAGCTCTTCTTTTAAGGGTCATGGTTTCCAATTACATGTAGGCCCTATGAGATCAAAATCTAGGGGATGGGTTAGGATTAAAAGTAACAAACTAATTACTAAGCCAGAAATTAAATTTAATTATATGAGCCATCCTGATGATTGGGTTGATTTCAGAAATTGTATTAAAAATACTAGAAAAATTTTGCAGCAACTATCATTCTCTGATTTTTGTGGAAAAGAAATACAGCCCGGAGAAAACGTTACATCTAATAATGAAATAGACCAGTTTATAATAGAAAAGGCTGAAAGTGCATATCATCCTTGTGGCACTATGAAAATGGGTCAAATTAGTAATCCTATGTCAGTGGTTGATCCAGAGTGTAAGGTTATAGGAGTTAAAAACTTAAGAGTGGTTGATTCATCTATCTTTCCAAGAATTACAAATGGTAACACAAATGCACCTAGTATAATGGTTGGAGAAAAAGCTTCAGATATGATTTTAGGGAAAGATCCTTTACCAAGAGAGAACCTTTCACCTTTTAAATCTAAATAAATTTTTAATTTAATTTCTGTATTCTGGCTCCTCTTCATCTAGAACATCTATTACAGCTTTAAAATGAAGTTCTGATTTATATTCTTCTGCTTGTTGAGCAGTTTTTTCAGCAATATCATCTTTAGAAATTGACAATTCCTGGCCTGTTTGTAATGCGGTAATATATATGCGAGCAGCTCTTTCAAAATAATACATTTTATCAAAAGTTTCTGCTACAGATTGACCTGTAACTATGATACCATGCTGTCCCATCATAAGAATTGAATTATTTCCAATTTTAGAAGCAATTCTCTCACCTTCATCACCAATCCCTAGCCCTCCATAGTCTAAATCATAGGAAACTCTATTATGGAACATCATACTTTCTTGATTTAGAGCAGGTAACTTTGGGTCTCTTAAACATGATAGAGCAGTTGAATATTGAGGGTGTAGATGCATAATGCACTTTGCGTTGGGAACTTTTCTATGAATAGCGCCATGAATACACCATGCAGTTTCATCCACAACTGGCCCAATATTTTTTGGTTCTATTCTAGCATCCAATTCTAGAATATCGCTTGACTTTATTTTTGACCAAAATTTACCTACAGGGTTCATTAAAAAATTTTGTCCATCATCAGAGACTGCCAGACTAAAGTGGTTTGCAATACCCTCATTCATATCTAGACGAGCAAACCATCTGAATGCTGCTGCAAGTTCTCTTTTTTCATTTAAATTTTTCATTTTTTCCCCTAAATTCAATACTACAAGAAAACTGTCATTTATTTTCAAATTCTTCAACTAGATTTTAAAATTTTTCATCTTTGCAAATAGATTCCAAACTTGTAATATGTACCTAATAGGTTATTAGAATAATAAGCTTTTTAAAATTTTATGTCAGTTTCTGAACCAAAAGTAAGCAATCAAAAACACAAAACACGACAAAAAGCAGCTGCATGGGCTGTACATAGTTTTACTACATCAGGTATAGTCTTAGGTTTTTTAGGTCTTGTAGCTGTTTTTGAAGGAAAACAAGAATTAGCATTTATTTTCATGGGATTAGCTTTACTAGTAGATGGTGTAGACGGGACATTAGCAAGATTAGCTAAAGTAACTCAGGTAACTCCTCAAGTTGATGGAGCATCGCTTGATAACGTTGTTGATATGTTTAATTACTCAGTTTTACCTGCCTTAATGATATATTGGTTTGAGATGGTTCCAGAGCAATTTTCTATACCAGCTGCAGCTGCAATTATGGCTGTTAGTTGCTATACTTTTGCAGACACATCCATGAAAACTGATGACTATTATTTTAAAGGATTTGCAGCATTTTGGAATTTGTTGGTTCTATTTTTCTTCCTTCTTGAGACCAGCCAATTAACTAACTTAATCATTATAGGTATATGCTGTATTCTTACGTTTGCACCAATCAAAATTATTCATCCTTTGAGAGTTAAAGCATGGAGATCAATAACTATACCAATGGCAGTATTATGGGGAGCTACTGCTTTTAGACTAATACATGAGAGAACACAAACAAATGAGGTTGGAACAATCTCAAGCTTAATTTTTTGGCTCTGGATAGCTTCTTCATTATATTTTTTTTCTATTTCATTTATAAGAACAATTTCAAAAAGAAATTAATAAATATTTGTCTCTAGCCCAATAGCCAATCCAAGACTTAATTCTGTGCATTGGTCAATGAATTTTTCATTCCAGTTTCCTTTACAAATCAAAATATCCTGAACTAACTTCCATCTTAATCCTTTTATTATAGAATTGAATTGCATTAAAGTTCCAGTTCCATCATGACCAGCTCTTATCCATATAGCTGTTGGTAGACCTGCTTTTTTTTCTATAAGATCATAATATGTTCTATCAAAAAAGTCTTTGGTAGCACCTGCCATACTAGCAAGATTTTCAGTTGTTCCGATAAGTAAACCATCAGCATTAAGAATATCTTCAGCAATAGTTTCAAATGGACTTTTAATAGAAACAGATAGATTTGAGGTTTCGTTTATTAACGTTTGAGCAATTCTTTTCTTGATTAAAGAAGTGTTATCAGATGGACTGTGAATAACACATTGAAGCTTTTTCATTATAAATTATATTCTTTCCAAAATGGAAATAATTATTTGCATTATTTATGCTAGATCTAGGATAATAAATCTATATTAATGTATTTGTTTCCTCCCAGAAATAGAAACCTCACCATTTACTGGTGAGGTTTTTTCATTTGATTGACAATTTGTCACCAATTGATAACTTTCCTCCACTTAAAACAGAGCAACAGACACCACCACGCCATCCTGGTTCAAGGGCTTTTCTAAGACCCTTAAAAGTTTTTTCCATTACGTCACAAGGATCTGTTTCAAAACTAACCTTTAATTTAATATCCCCTATTTCAATTATTGATCCCTCTATTTGAGGGCCTCTTAAACCACTAACTAATAAATTAGCTCTTCTACTCGTCCAATGAAGATTTTCATTAATATCTTTACAGGCATCACCCCAGTCATCCTCAAATAAAATAGTAATCTGTCTATCTCTTTTTCTTCCTCTTGCGTCACCACTAATGCCAGATTCAACTGAAACATCAACAGTTTTTAACTCTTCAATCTCACCCATAAGTTTTTTTGCAATAGCAATTCCAATTACCTCTGGCATTAAACCTCCACATTATAAGTTAGCTGATTAAGTATTAATCAGAAATCAACTATTTAATATTTATTTAATGAGGTTAAAATGAATTTGATATAAAAGCAATTAGAGTAACAATTAATATTGTAGAAAATAAAATGTTCTTATTTGTTTTTCTTTTAAATCCAGAATTGATAATTGAAGATGCAAGAAAATATTGACCTACTGTATAATTACTATTAACAAGCATGATTTTCCTTTCAAAAATTTGACAAATTCATAATAAAAAAATAAAAGCAATTCATATGCCATATGTTAGTTTAAATACTTTAGTAGTTAAATAAAATATCATAGATGAATACTGTAGATCAAATATTTTGGAAGTGTGTGCAGTTTATTGAATATTTTGGAGACGTTACTGGTCTTGGATATGAACTATCAAACATACTTCTTTTTATTGTTATTCAACCAATATTAATAATAACTTTTTTATTTCTTTGGCTTAGAGAAAAGAAAAAAAATAAAAAGCTTTTTTATTCAAACCAAAGTGCTCCGAAATCAAAGTTTATTTATTTTTTTTGGAGGCTATCAAGATTCCTTTCACTACTTGTTTTAGCTGTTGAGATATTAGCAATTTATTCAATATTTTATGATATTTTTAGGTTTCCAGTACAAAGTTTAATTAAATCAGATGTTCTGCAATATATTATAATAATAATTCCTATATGCATCCTCTTAACATATAATTTTTTAATTTTTGGAAAAGTTTCAGTTTGGCTTAAAAAGCCTTAACATAAAATTGATTTATCCCAACACAGACATACTACTTTCAGAATTTATTACCCTATTGCGAGAATAAAACCCAATATCGATTTCTCTATTAATATATTTTAAATCAAGTTTAACAGGCTCTTTATCATGATTTTGACCATTTTCACAAGCATCTATCAACTTTGTCATCATGACTCCAGCAATTGGAGCATTTTTATATTGGTTTCCACTAGAACCAATCGCCATATAAAAGCCAGGTAAATCAGATTTATCATAAATTGGGATCCAATCATCAGAAACATCGTATAAGGATACAACTCCCTTTACTTTAGAAGAAAGAGGAAGGTTTGGATATCTCTGAGCTTGTCTGTATAATTGAGCATTCCATTGATCAGTGAAATTGTCATCCCAGTTATCAGGGTCAACATATATTCTTTCATCACATTCTGGATCCTCGCTTCCAATTAAAATGTGATTTCCTGTTTCAGGTCTGCTATAACACCCAATATCACTATCTGAAACAACAAAAGCATTATTTTCATAATCAAAGTCCTTAGGAGGTTTAACATGTGAAACCTCTACCTTCAGAGCTTTTGTTTTAATGTTCATCTCATCTTCAACACCTGCCATTTGATTAATTTTCATTGAATGTGGGCCAGCAACATTCACAACTATGTTTGAGTTGATAATTGATCCATCTTCTAATTCTATACCAGAAACTCTTCCACTTTCTTGAAGAATTTTTACTACTTTACTATTAAATTTAAACTCTGCTCCTTTGTTTTCTGCAGCTCTTTGTAAGTTATGTGCAGAGAGCTGAGGATCATTAACATAACCGGCTGTTGGGAAAAAGACTGATCCTCTTAGGTTGTTTTCATTATGTTTACCAAACTCAGGATTTGTAGGTAATTTAACTGGGCCAAATTTATGAGTGTCAACTATTGGTAAGTTTTTCTTTATATCTTTCGGATCCCATTCTTTATAAGGAATATTCAATTCATCTGCTCTTTGAATAACTTTTTTTAATTGCTGATTTGCCTCAGTTTTATAGATCATACATCCACACTCTATAAATTTAGCTAAGCCTTTTTCATCCATGCAGCCTAAATAATTTTCCCAATCTTTCCAATAATGATAGCCCTCATAAGCTAGTGCACAGCCGTCAAAAGTTGAATAGTGCACTCTTATGATAGCACATGATGCAGCTGTTGATCCATAACCTGAAGTTGGGTTGCTATCTAAATTAAGAGTTTTGTATCCTTTTTTTGATAATTCAAAACCAATAGCAGAACCAATTACGCCTGCACCAATTATTATTGCATCAAAACTTTTTTCCATTTTAGCTCTTTCTAATTTTTTTGTTAATTAATTCTACAATATATTTTCCTATAGGCAATGAAGATGTTGCAGCAGGTGATGGTGCATTACAAACGTGAAAAGATCTAGATGTTTCTTCAATTAAAAAATCATGTATTAATTTTCCATCTTTAGAAACAGCTTGGGCCCTCACACCTGATCTGTATGGTTCTAAATCAGAAATGGTCAAAGATGGACAGTATTTTTGGCATAGCCTCAAATAACTCTTTTTATTCAAAGAACTATATATTTCGCTAAAGGCAGGCCTCAAACTATTAAAAATTAATTTCCAAAAACCACTAAAAAAGGACATTTGCATAAAGTCTTTAAAGTTAAAATTAAACTTGCCATAACCCTCTCGAGAAAGGTTCAAAACTGCATTAGGTCCTACAGTAACAGACCCATCAATCATTTTAGTCAAATGAACACCTAAAAATGGATAAGCAGGGTCAGGTATAGGGTAAATTAAATGATTAACTATCTTGTTAAATTTTTTATTTAATTTAAAATAATCTCCCCTGAAAGGAACAATTTGAAAATCAATTTTGACTCCCATCATTTTTGCTATTCTGTCAGACTGAAGCCCTGCACATGCAATTAAATAATTTGATTTGAAAATATCTCCACTTTTAAGCTTTAGTAAAATGTAGTCTTTGGTCTCTTTTAAAGATTTGACTTCAGAATTTAATCTAATCTCACCTCCCATAGATTCAAATTCTTTAGCCATTGCTTTAGCCATTGAAATATAATCCACTATACCTGTTTCTTGAACCTTAATAGCACCTAAGCCCGTTACATTAGGCTCAAGATTTTTTAATTGAGTTTCATTAAGCATCTCTGGATTTAATCCATTTTTTTTGCATCTATCAAAAAGACTTTTCATACGAATAACTTCTTGATCATCAGTTGCAACTATAAGTTTACCACATTGTTCAAAAGGTAATTGGTGCTTAGTACAAAATTCTATTGTCTGTTCTACACCCAATTTGCAAAACTTAGCCTTAAAACTCCCTGGCTCATAATAGACTCCTGCATGTATGACTCCACTATTATGTCCAGTTTGATGGGAAGCTAATTTCCCTTCTTTTTCAAGAACTAGTACTTTTTTGTCAGGATATTCTTGTTGAAGCTGCATGGCCGTAGACAGACCTACAATTCCTCCTCCAATAATAATAAAATGGTAATTGACTAACATTTGAACTTCTAAAAAATATTTACATTTAAATAACTAATTTATATAAAAAAAGTCAAAAAAATAATTATAGATTGTTCATAATGTTCGAAAATTTTATTATTACTGAAGATGAGTTTTCGTAATTAAAATCATTTTTATACTCATAACTTTTAGGATCTGAAGTTATAAAGAAAAGATCTAACATAGGACTAATATCATTATAAAAATCATTGTTTATTAATATTATATTGTCGCTTGTATTTTTATTTTTTAAAAAAGATTTTTTCCCAAACCCTAGTTTTTCAATTTTATAATTTATTTGAAATTTATTATAATCTTTAATAAATTTTTTCTCATCATTACTAAGTTTTTGATACTGAGATTTTTCTCTGATAATTTTATAATAATGCGAGAATATGATATTGTTTTCTGTATCCCTTAAAAGTTTTTTTCTTAGATTTGAAACTTCAATTAAGAGTTCTTGTAAATATCTTTCCTCAGATTTACTGGCAATTTTTTCTAGTTTTTTATTAATATCTTTATCAAAACTATAGATCTTTGGAAAAGAATTCAAAGAATTATGATATTTTTTTTCTAAGAG
>CEVU01156107.1_pt1 | contig 11109 bp, 12 predicted proteins | sample 427081 | NCBI WGS metagenome assembly CEVU01 (sample SAMEA2623868, study PRJEB7988) | marine metagenome | biome: marine biome (ENVO:00000447); feature: deep chlorophyll maximum layer (ENVO:xxxxxxxx); material: "saline water (ENVO:00002010), including plankton (ENVO:xxxxxxxx)" | depth 80 m | reverse complement strand
AGGTTGTCTGTTTCTGCTGCAAAACCCACAACATAAGGTCTCTCTTCTAACTCACTAACAGACTTTAAAATATCTTGATTTTCTTTTAATTCTAAAACCATTGCGGCATTACTTCCGTCTTTCTTGATTTTAGATTCATTAATGTGTGCCGGGCTGTAATCAGAAACTGCTGCCGTTCCTATATAAACATCAGCTCCTTTAATATGATGCATTACTGACTCATACATTTCTTTTGCTGTTTTAATTGCAACAAGATTACAGTTTGAAGGTGGCTCTATATTAACTGGCCCACTTATTAAGGTAACCTGTGCACCGGACTCAATTGCAGCTTCAGCAAGCGCATACCCCATCTTCCCAGAACTACGATTCGTAATAAATCTAACTGGATCTATTGGTTCTTGTGTTGGGCCTGCAGTTATTAGGATACGTTTACCTGACATTATTCCTTTATCAAAAGATGATGAAAATATCTCTAAGATTTCTAGAGGCTCTAACATACGTCCAAGGCCTATGTCGCCGCAAGCCTGTTCTCCAGAACCAGGGCCACATATACCAAAATTATTATTTATTAATTTATTTAGATTCTCTTGAGTTCTTTCATCTCGCCACATTGCCTGATTCATAGCTGGCGCAATGGATATTGGACCATCAAAAGCAAGTGTTACTGTTGAAAGAAGGTCATCTCCTCTACCAGAAGAGAGTCGTGCTATTGTGTTTGCCGTTGCTGGAGCTATAAGTATGCCATCTGCCCATTTTGCCAACTCTATATGCCCCATAGCTGCCTCAGCCTCTGCATCCAAAAGTTCAGTAGAGACCCTATTTCCAGATAATGCTTGTAAGGTAAGGGGAGTAATAAATTCTTCTGCCGACCTAGTCATTACTACACGAACTGATGCTCCAGATTTCTTTAGATGCCTTACTATTTCAGCTGATTTGTAAGCAGCTATACCACCAGTAACACCTAATAAAATATTTTTGTTTGTTAATGATTTCAAAATTTATTTCTATAAAGATGAGATTATAGCGGCTTATTCTTGCTTGCTGTCAATGCTTCTGGTATAAAACGCGGCTCTACAAAGAAATATTTAACAAAGTTATGTCTAAAGTTTGCCAAGTAACCGGGAAAAAGCCTCAAGCAGGTAATAATGTCTCGCATGCCAAAAACAGGAATAAAAGAACCTTCCAGCCTAATCTTCATAAGCATAAATTTTGGGTAGAGTCTGAAAAGAGGTATGTAAGCCTTACTGTTTCAGCAAATGGAATGAGAACTATCGATAAAAATGGTATAGATAAAGTACTTGCAGATCTAAGATCAAGAGGAGAAAAAATATGAGAGAAAAAATTAGATTAGTTTCTTCTGCTGGAACAGGGCATTTTTATACAACTGATAAAAATAAATCTGCAATGCCTGACAAGATGGAGATCAAAAAATTTGATCCGGTTGTTAGAAAACACGTTATTTATACCGAAGCAAAAATTAAGTAATCCCTGCTGCTTCTTTTATCAATCGCTGCTTAAGGACTTTAGTATTATTTGCAAAATTAAAAGCAAAACTTCTACCTAATTTCATCCAAATATTTTCTGAACCAAATCCTCTCTTAAAGGCTTCCATAAGAGCAATCATCTTATAACTCTCTGGCTCCCTTCTCTTGCTGTAAGATTTAAGTATTTCTTCGTCATATAAAGCCCTTCCATATCTATTGGCAGATGTGAGTAGTTCAGATATCTCTTTTACATCTGCAATGCCTAAGTTCAAGCCCTGACCTGCTAACGGGTGAATAGTATGAGCGGAGTCTCCAACCAAAATTGATCTTCCTTTATAAAACTTTTTGGCATGAAGCTGATGCAATGGAAAAGAATTAATATCTTCATTACAACTTATTTCACCAAATTTACCTCCAGTTTTTAGTTTTAACTCATTCATTAATGAGCTCTTCTCTAACTTCAGTAATTTTTGTCCATACTCTTCGTCAGTAGACCAAATTAATGATGCTTCATTTGATCCTTGAGCTAAAGGCAATAACGCTATCGGTCCAGTGTCAGTAAAAATCTGAAAAGCAGTTTTATTTAAAGGGTTTTCAGTGACAACAGAAGTGAATAAGGCTTGTTGTTGATAACTCCAAGTTCGTATTGGAATTCTTGATAAGTCTCTAACCTTTGAAAGTGAACCATCGGCACCAATAAGAAGTTCTGAAGTGATATGTAGTCCCGAATCAGTTAAAATTTTTATCTCATTTAGATCTTGTTCAATATCTTTTAATGAATCTTCTTCAATCAGCTTAACTTCAGGAGTTCTTTCTAGCTCATTAAATATAGCTTCTAAAATAATATTATTGTGAACAATAACACCCAGGTCTTTCCTAGAAATTTCAGCTGCATTAAATTGAACAGAAGATGAGCCTTCAGCATCCCATACATAGATCTCATCAAATTGTTGAGCATTTTTTTCTATAGTTTCCCAGACACCTGCCTCTCTTAAAGAATTTATTGAAGCAAGGTTAAGTGAAGTGGTTCTGCCAAAAAAGGGGTTAAGCAATTTAACTGAGGGTTGGCCCTTATCTATCAAACAGGTGTTAACTCTTGCCTTACCTAAATAGAGAGCTAATAAAGCCCCGGCAACACCACCTCCAACAATTGTTACCTGGAAGTTCACTTAGCCTTGAACAGTATGTTCTACTTCTTCAATAGTTCTTGGTACATTAGGGGTTAATAGTGCAAAGCCTGAATTTGTAATAGAAATATCATCTTCTATCCTAACACCAATACCCTTCCATTTATCATCCACACCTTCCAAGGTATCTAAGATATAAATTCCTGGCTCTACTGTCATGACCATACCCTCTTCTAGTTGTCTCCAGTCACCATCTTTTTTATACCCTCCAACATCATGGACATCCATTCCAAGCCAATGCCCGATTCGATGCATATAGAATTTTGAGTAAGCACCTGTTTCTATATTTTCCTCTTTGGACCCCTCTAATAAACCTAAAGAAATAAGGCCTTCTACAATGACTTCTACAGATTTCTCATGCATTAAATTCCACTTATTTCCAGGCTTAGCTTGTTCCATGGACTGTTTATGGGCTTCTAGAACTATGGAGTAAATTTCTTTTTGTTCTGGTGAGAATCTTCCATTAACTGGAAAGGTTCTTGTTACATCAGAGGCGTAATATTGATATTCGCATCCAGCATCAACTAGCACTAGATCGCCGTCCTTTAATTCAGCATTATTTTCAACATAGTGCAGTATGCAAGAATTATTACCTCCTCCAACAATAGAATTGTAAGCAGGGGATCTTGCACCATTTTTATTAAAAGCATACAAATATTCAGCTTCCAATTGATATTCGAACATACCCGGAGTAACTGCCTGCATTGCTCTAATATGGGCCTCAGTAGTAATTCCAGCAGCATGCTTCATGAGATCCATTTCATGATCTTCTTTGATAAGTCGCATCTCGTGTAAGATCAAATCTAAAGAAAGTAAATTCTGGGGTGGCTCAGCGCCAGCTCTTGTATTCTTTCTTATGTCCTCCACCCACTGAGAAATTTTTAAATCCACTCCATTAGGGGCACTCATAGAAAAATAGATATTTTTAACTCCCTCAAGCAGATGCGGCATCTGTTGATCAATAGAATTTATACTGTAAGCCGAGTCTGCGTTATACCCTTGAATGGCTCCTTCTTGACCTGTCCTAAAACCATCCCACTGTTCGCGAAGTGGATCTCTGTCTCTGCAAAAAATCACAAACTTTTCATTGTCTTTATCAGGTCTAATTAAAATTAATGATTCAGGCTCTTCGTACCCTGATAAGTAGTAGAAATTACTATCTTGTCTGTATGCGTAGTCTGTGTCAGAGATTCTGGATTTAACAGTAGCAGAAGCAATAATAATTGCTGAATCTTCTAAAACTTTACTTGCTAAATGTGATCTTCTGTCAGAAAAAATATTATTCATGGCTTTTAAGGTAAATATAAGTACTTTATCAATAAACATGGTAGCAAGAAATTAAGTTCAAAGTTAAACTTAAACTAGAAAATGTCTGAAAATAAGTTAGATAATTTAGAAAATGAAGTTCGTGAGCTCATCAAGCTTAGCCAACAGCTTAAAGAAGTGAATGACCATCTCGTCAAAAAGAATCTTCAACTATCAAAAGAGAATAATAAGATTTCAAAAAATCTTGAAGTTGCGAAAGAAGGTATAGCCAAGATAATCAAAACTTATAAAACCTGATGAGCAAAGAAACAACTACAGTAAAAATATTGGGCGCAAGTTATAAAATTGCATGTCCTCCAGAAGAATCTGATGAAGTGAAAAAAGCTGCCGTATTTTTAGATAAAAAATTGAGTGAAGTTAAAGAGGCATCTGGTTTAGATGAAAAAAGGGCCGCTATTATTACGGCACTTAATATAAGTAGCGAATATCTAAAGAACTTATCAAATGTTAGTAAAGACGAGTCAGTTAATGAAGGACTGGAAAGTCTTACACTTGAAGTCAAAAAACAGTTAGAGAGTTTATCTTTTAAAGCTTAGCATTTAGGTTATAATTTTTTAAGTTTCCTGGTTTATTCGACAGTTATTACTACTCTCGAGCCGATAAAAAAATAATAGGAGATTCTGAAAAGTTTTGTTGTGCATACCCATACATTGGGAAGCCTAATAAATTGACGGGATCACCGCCTTGAACTTCACGGTTCAGGGCAGTAATCAACGACGGTAATCTGGGAAACACCATTCATGAGCAGTAAGTCTGAACTCAGAGAAAAATATATTCAAATTAGGAAAGAAATTTCCTATGATCTTTTAATAGAAGCTGAAGCCAACCTTTTAGCTATAGTTCAATCTAATTCTCAATTATTTCAAAATAAAAGAATTGCTTGTTATTGGTCTATTGGAAACGAAATGCCGACTCATTCTTTAATAGAGATATTCTTAAATATGCAGTCAGATATATATCTTCCAAAGATGATTGAAGGTTCAAACATACTTAAATTTAAACAATTAGAAAGTAAAGAAACACTAAAAGAAAATAGCCTCGGAATAATGGAGCCAATAGGCACCAAAGAAATTGATCCAAGTAATCTGGAAATAATTTTTTTACCTTGTGTTTGTTTTAACGAAATGGGATATAGAATTGGAATGGGCAAAGGATATTACGATTATTCATTGGCTCAGGTAACAGATCCTGATACAAAATTAGTTATATTGGCTCATGATTTTCAAAAAATTAACCATACGTTTTCAGAAAAACACGACATCAAGACAGATGCTTGCATAACAGATAAAGGATTCTATGAATTTAGGTAGAGCCTATTTTAGAAAAGCCTTGTAGGCAGTATTTTGAGTTTCATCCCAGAATCTAAACCCAGTGTTACTTAAGTACTTTAGTAATTTTGAATAATTTTTTTCTTTAGACTCAAAACCTACAAGCACCCTTCCGTAAGCTGAACCTTGATTCCTGTAATGAAATAAAGTGATATTAAATTTATCACTCAACTTATCCAAAAAATCTATGAGTGCACCTGGCCTTTCTGGAAATTCCACTCTAAATATATGCTCTCCCCTTTCAACAACTGCATTAGGTGCTCTTCCACCGACCATGTGCTTAATATGTAATTTAGCTACCTCATTTTCAGAAAGGTCTTTTGGCGAGAAACCTTTAGATTTAAGGTGTTTTATTAATTTACCCTTTCCTTCTTTATCATTAAATCTGCAAGCAACAAATATATTTGCCTCTTTACTTTCTTCTGCTCTGTAATTGAATTCTGAAATACTTCTTTTACCTAAAAAATTACAAAACCTTCTGAAACTTCCTCTTTCTTCAGGAATCTTAACACTTAGGAGCGCCTCTTTGCCTTCACCTAACTGCACTCTTTCTACAATATGACTCAAGCGATCAAAATTTAGGTTTGCTCCTGAGTTGATTGCTACAAGTGTTTTATTTTTTAACCCTCTAGCCTGACAATACTTCTTCAGTCCAGCTAAAGCTAATGCTCCAGCTGGTTCAGGGACAGTACGTGTCTCTTGAAAGGTATCTTGAACAGAAGCACACATCTCATCAACAGAGACTGTAACAACATCATCTATCCATTCTCTGATTAGAGAAAATGTTTCTTTACCTATTTGTTTTACGGCTACACCATCAGCAAATAAACCTACTTCGGACAAAGAAAGTCTTTTATTATTATCGAGTGCCAATTTAAGGCAAGCTGCATCATCAGGCTCAACACCAATAATTTTAGTTTTTGGACTCAAAGCTTTGACATAAGTACCCAATCCTGCAAGCAAACCTCCGCCGCCTACTGGTACGAAAATCGCATCAATATCGGCACTAATCTGCTCAATTAACTCTTTTCCTACTGTTCCTTGTCCGGCAATAACATCTATATCATCGTAAGGATGAATAAAGGTATAACCTTCCTTTTTAACTAATTCATTAGCATGTTTGAATGCTTCATCAAAGTTATCGCCATGTAAAATAACCTTTCCACCATAGTTTTTGACGGAATTTACTTTTATAGATGGTGTAGTTATCGGCATAACGATATAGGCCTTTAATCCTAAGCTTTTTGCACCAAAAGCGACTCCTTGAGCATGATTGCCAGCTGAAGCAGCAATAAAAGGCCCCTCAATGCCTTTTTGCTTTAATTTAGCTAATTTATTGTATGCTCCCCTGATCTTAAAAGAGAATACAGGCTGTAAATCCTCTCTTTTAAGTAAAATCTCATTCTTGAGGGCTTTTGAGAGCTGAATTGCCTTAGTGACAGGTGTTACTTGGGCCACATCATAGACACTTGATGACTCAATAAGTTTAATATATTTCTTAAATTTTGAAGAATTCATTGATTTTGCTCAACTAAGCACAGTAAAAGCAGGCTATTATACTGACTGAGTGATAATATTCATTAAATCTAAAGTAACATGAACCAGGACTTAAAAAAGGAAAATTCAGCTAAACAAGCTTTTAAGTTGATAGAACCTGATCTACAAAAAGATACAGTTATTGGTATTGGGACCGGATCAACAACTAATTTTTTTATTGAAGAACTAAATAGAGCAAATATACATATTAAAGGTGTGGTTTGTAGCTCTAATACTTCTGAATCATTAATAGATAATTCTTATGATATTTTTTCTTTGAATGAAGTTCACTCAATAGATTTTTATATCGATGGAGCAGACGAATATAATGATAGAAAAGAGTTAATCAAAGGTGGTGGTGGAGCGCTGACAAGAGAAAAGATTCTTGCTTACTCTTCTGATAAATTTATCTGCATTGTAGATGAAACAAAACATGTTGACCTTCTCGGTACATTTCCATTGCCTATTGAAGTCATAGAGATAGCAAGAAGTGCAATTTCTAGAGAACTAATGAAGATGGGTGGAAAGCCCATTTTTAGAAATGGATTTACTACAGATAATGGCAATCAAATTGTAGATATTCACAACCTGCCAATAGAGATACCCTATGACCTAGAAGCGAGGATAAATAATATTCCTGGCGTTGTAGAGAATGGTATATTTGCAAATAGAAAGGCTGATATTATTATCTGTGCTTCAGATAATAATATTGAAATAATCTATTAAATTATTGTTCTAAAATGATAGTAAGTACTTACTTATTTATAGTAATTTTAGAATCTGTGAAGTAAGTTCTTCACTATCCGGTTCTACATTTTTATCAAAACTTAATACCACACCCTCTTTAGAAATGAGGTACTTATGAAAATTCCAACCAGGTCTTTGGCCGGTTATTTCTGTAAGTGATTTATAAAAAGAATTTGCCTTATTTCCTTTAACAGGGGAAGTAGCAAACATAGGGAAAGTAACACCATACTCAGTGCTACAAAAATCTTTTACCTTAGACTCATCGCTATACTCTTGGTACATAAAATCTCGTGAAGGAAATCCTAAAATAACAAATTCATCTTTCTGATATTTCGAGTATAACTCTTGCAAAGCTTCGTATTGATATGTAAATCCACATCTACTTGCAACGTTGACAGCAAGAACTACTTTATTTTCATATTGACAGAGATTTAAAGTTTCAGAGGAATCTAAAACTCTCACTTCATGATCTAAAACCTTAGGGCAAGAAAATGTATATGAACCGAATACGACGCACGCGAACAATAAAAATTTTTTCATAACTTATAAAATTAATAAATCCAGACTTGGGCTTTCTCATCTACAAGATCAAAAAGCTCTATTACGTCTCTATTATACATTCTTATGCAACCATCAGAAGCAGGAGTTCCAATTAAACCTTCTTCAGCAGTGCCGTGTATATAGATATACCTATTTCTTGAATCTACTCCTTTTCCTTTATTTTTACCTATTTCCAGCCCATCAAGCCATAGGATCCTTGAGGTTACATGATCAAACTCTGTGTCTATAGGTTCTTCAATAACATCGGCAATTGCCCCACTCCATACTCTACCTTTTAAAATAGCATTGATGGGTAAATTAGCTCCTAATTTCTTGTAGATCTCATGCTTTCCAAGGGGTGTCTTTAGACTGTTTACCGTACTACCTGTACCATAATAAGAGGAGGATATGTTATATAACTTCAAAACTGTACCTTTTTTAAGGTGAGCTAGAGTCTGGCTCTCTATATCTACAAATAATAATTCCGGTAAGTCTTTAAAGAGGGGATCTATATCTTTTATATTATTTAAAATATTGTTTTTATTCATATTTTCATAAACTGGTATAGAAGAGCAAGAGGTAAAAATTACTAAAAATAATATAATTTTACTTAAATTATATAAAATAAAACGTAACATTTGTTCCTTATATTGATAAATTCTTTTTAAATACTCTATTTATTACTATTAAACTCAAGTAAAGAACTAAAATTAATTTTAATGGCCAATTACCGTACTTTGAGAAAATAGTATCTCCAGAATAGAGTATAACTCTTCCTTTTATAATTTTTTCTTCAAAATAGTCTTGTTTTTCGATAATTTCTCCATTTCTAGAGATGATCGCACTAATTCCACTATTTGTAGACCTAATTAAAGGTTTTTTATGCTCGAGGGCTCTATTTTGAGCAATTTCTAAATGCTGTATAGGACCTATTGACTTACCAAACCATGTGTCGTTGCTGACAGTTAGTAAAATATTACTATTTTTAGCAGTTTTTCTTACAAGCTCGTCAAAGGCTATTTCATAGCAAATACTTGGAGAAATCCTTAATTTACCTGTGTTTATGGGTTTTATTTCATATCCAGGTAACGTATTTGTTAAATTTAATCCAATAATGTCTAAAAAACTCCCTAAATAACCCTCTAAAGGTATAAATTCTCCAAACGGAACAAGTTTTACTTTGTCGTAATGAGTTTCTATAGAACCGAATGCTTGAAGTCTATTCCTTATATTTAAATTACCTTCTCTTTCTACAATTCCGGATATTAATGTAAGATTTTTCTTTGAGCTCTTGTAGTGAATTAAATCCATAAAGGATTCATTATCCTTTTCTGACAATACTAAAGCTGTTTCTGGAAAAACAATCAGATCTCCTTCTTCTGCAGTTTCAATTGATTGCTCTATCATTCCTTGAGTTTTTAGTATTCCAAATTGACTCCATTTATCACTTAAAGTCAGATTAGGCTGGTAAAGAGAAATCTGTATATTATCTTCTGAAGAAGTCCATTCAATAGATTTGAGTAAAGTTGAGGGTAATATAATTGCAATAAGCAAAATCGAAGGGAAGAGGGCGGATCTTTTTTGTTTAAGACTGTCGTATAGTTGAGAGATTAGAACAGCTATAAGTATTATAAAAAAAGTGTTTCCTTGCGCTCCTATAATTGGGGTATATCCGTCTATAAAAGTATCAGCCAGCATAGTGCCTGAAATCAACCATGGAAAACCGGTAAAAAGATAAGATCTTATCAATTCTATGGTCACCCATGAGACAGGCAAGGTCAGCAAAATCAGGAATTTTGGGCTTGATAATCTAAGGAGATTACTCAACAGAAATAGAAGCCCTGAATAAATGGATAAGATTGATATAAAAATAAGTATAAGTAATGAGCTTCCTATAATTCCTATATTTCCATGATAGTGAATACTTACATACAACCAAGATATACCGGTAAGCCACATACCAAATCCAAATATATAACCATACAAAAATGCATCTTTATTGGAACTATCTTTTACCAACTGAAATAGGATAGCAACTGAAAATATAGAAAGCATCCAAAGGTCGAAGGGTGCAAAACCTAAGGAAAAAATCAATCCGCAGATTAGGGCAAGAAATCTCCTCTTGAGCATCATTGATATATTAAAGATAGAGGATGTTTTAAGAAAGAGAATTTAGTTTATTTTGGAAACTTTGATTCTCTTTATTCTTCTTCTTTCTAAAGAATTTATAACGAAGCGCCATCCTTCAATATTTATTGCATCATTTGGTTTAGGAAAGCGCGCGAAATGGTGCATTACTATTCCTCCTAATGTGTCAAAATCTTTATCACTAAGCGAAGAATCAAATTGTTCGTTAAAAACCTCTATTGGAGTGAGAGCTGATACTAAATATTCGTCTTGGGCTATCTCTTTAATTAAAGTTCCGGCATCTTTATCGTGCTCGTCTTCAATTTCACCCACAATTTCTTCCAGAACATCTTCGATTGTTACTATTCCAGTAACATCTCCATATTCATCCAGTACAATAGCCATATGATTCCTTCCAGCCCTTAACTCGTCCAATAGAATATTAAGTTTCTTACTTTCGGGTATCAGAATTGCGGGCCTAATTAGCCTAGAAAGCTCAAATTCATCAAGATTTTCTGAAGATAAGAAAGGTAAGAGGTCTTTTGCAAGCAAAATACCTTCAATTTTGTCTGTTTCTGAATTAATAACTGGAAACCTTGAATGACTAGATTTTATGACTCTAGGAAGAAAATCTTGAGGTTTTTCTTCCTTATCCACAAAGACCACTTGTGGCCTGGGGATCATGATATCTCTAACTTGATCTGTGGAGACTCTTAAAGCACCTTCAATCATATTTAAAGTACCCTTTTCAAGCACGCCTCTCTCGCTTGAATCTCTTATAGATCCTGCAAGTTCTTGTTTATTTTGGGGTTTATAGGAGAAATTTTGATAAAT
>CEVU01031341.1_pt1 | contig 11193 bp, 10 predicted proteins | sample 427081 | NCBI WGS metagenome assembly CEVU01 (sample SAMEA2623868, study PRJEB7988) | marine metagenome | biome: marine biome (ENVO:00000447); feature: deep chlorophyll maximum layer (ENVO:xxxxxxxx); material: "saline water (ENVO:00002010), including plankton (ENVO:xxxxxxxx)" | depth 80 m | reverse complement strand
TTGTTTCTGTTCTGCGGGTGTGACCAACCCACTTTTTTTACATTTTGGACAAAGTCGTCTGATTAATCTTTGACTAATAATAGCCCTAACGGCCGCACTAATTAGAAAAGGCTCAAGGCCCATATCCAGTAAACGGTTTATTGCTCCAAATGCATTGTTTGTATGCAGCGACGAGAGAACCAGGTGACCCGTTAGGGCTGATTGAGTTGCAAGTCGCGCAGTTTCTTCATCTCTAATTTCTCCCACCATAATAATGTCAGGGTCCTGTCTCAACACGGATCTCAATAGTGTCGCAAAATTGAGTCCTACTTTTGGATTGATTTGAATTTGGTTGATGTTTTCGAGTCGATATTCAATTGGATCTTCGAGCGTAATAATTTTACGTTCAACCAGATTAAGTTCTTGAAGAGCGGCATAGAGAGTTGTCGTTTTACCACTCCCAGTTGGCCCAGTAGTCAAAATCATACCATGCGGTGCTTTAAGAAGCCGTCGCAATGTCGAAAGTGTATGATTGCTGAAGCTAAGCGCTGTTAAATCATTAGGACCTTTTTCTGAGTCAAGAAAACGTAGGACGACGCTTTCACCGTTTATTATTGGTATCGTTGAAACGCGCACATCTATAGATCTTCCTGAAACATTGACAGTTATTCTCCCGTCTTGTGGCAGTCGTTTTTCTGCAATATTTAAATTTGCTAAAATTTTAATGCGGCTGATAAGCATTTCTTTTAAGTATTCGGGAGGCAAATTTCCAAGTTCTAGTAATTTACCGTCCACCCGATAGCGTAGTTTCAAACCTGAGGATGAGGACTCAATATGCAAATCCGATGCCTCGTTTGAAATAGCAGTGTTGACCAGCTGATTGAATAATTTGACCGCAGGAGAATCTTCTTCGATAGAAACTTCGTCTTTTACATGGTTCTTCAATGCGGGAGATTTTTTGGCCTCTTCTTGGTCGTAAAGTCGATCGAATGCCCGGTCAAGATCGCCGGCTTTGGCCAATTGTATATTTACATCTTTGTTAACGAGCAGCTTCATAGACTGAAGTGACATCTTGTCTAGGGGATCTGATAACGCGAATGTTATTGATGTGGCGTCCTCTAGGATGGGAAGCATACGCTTTTGGCGAAGAAAAGAAATGTTAGCTCCACCCGCTTTTAAAGGCGCATTTGGGAATTGCTCAGTATTGGCAATTGGCAAATCAAGATATTCAGCTAGAACTTCAAGCATATCCGACTCTTCCACAAGACCAGAGGCAATTAATGCCAGATCTGGACGGTCGCTATCCTGTAATTGAAGGTTGTGTATAGATGTCGTGTCATCCAAAAGGCACCGCTTTCTAATAACGGCGAGAAGTCCTTGCAATTCAACCATTTAAATTCCCAATCTTGGGCCTAAAAAACAAACAAGGTTTAAAAAAGATTTTTAATCTAAAAGTGGATTCAGTGTAGAGTTTTAATAGTATGAGGTAAATAATGCTTATCCCAAAACTTTTAAAAATGGAATTTTTGTCCTAACACAGTTAGTCTTAAATTTCTTCTTCAGTTATTTACTAATATTTAGATGGATTGAGAAAAAAATGAGCGACGTTTATTCAGAAAAGTCTTATGGGGCGGACGAGGTAGGGTTTGGAGAAAAGTTAGGTATTCTCGTAGTTGACTTTCAAAAGAGCTTCACTGACCCGAGGTTTACAATGGGAGGCAGTGATAGGATAGACCGCTCCGTCGAAAAAACCGCGACCTTATTGAAAATAGCTCGAGAAAAAAATATCCCGGTTGCGAGTTGTTTTGTTGCCTACCCAAACGTTGATTCTATGCCGTATTGGAAGGTTGGCGTGATAAAAGAAACACTTTTTGAAGGATCTGAAGCGGTTGAGCTTGACCCAAGAATAGCAGACCCTGATTACGATTTTGTATTCCAAAAAGTGGGTGCGTCTGCATTTTTTATGACCCCGTGTTCTGCGTTTTTTACTAAACATCGTGTTGACACAATTGCGGTCACGGGTTGTGTAACTAGTGGATGCGTGAGGGCGTCTGCGGTCGATTCCTTTCAATTTGGTTTTAGAACAATGCTTGTGGACGATTGCTCTGGAGATCACGACGAACGACCACATCAAGACACGTTGCGCGATGTTGGTCGAAGATATGCGGATGTTGTTCAGAGTGAAGATGTGATACAATATATTATGAGCAATCAGTAGCTATTCAAGGAGTCACTGACTAATTTTACAACTGCAAGGCGACTGCCTCAATCTAGTTGGCTTAAAGATTGGATGTCGTTCTTAACAGCATAACGGCAAACAAATTTTGATCATCGGTCCATGTCTTTACAGGGTATAAACCTGCTTTACTAGACATGGCTGTGAAGCTTTCTTTGGTGAATTTGTAACAGTTCTCTGTGTGGATCGTCTCTCCCTCCAGGAACTCAAATAGCTCTTTATTGATCGATACGGTCTGTTCTGTTGTGCTTTTCAAATGCATCTCTATGCGACCTTTATTTTCATTATATCGCGCTACATGTTCAAAGGTATCCAGATTGAAATTACCGCCCAACTCGTCATTTATTCGAGATAAGAGATTTTTATTGAAGGATGACGTGATTCCTCGTTGATCATCATAGGCTGCTAACAGCGTTTCGATATCTTTTTTTAGATCAAATCCAATTAAGAGAAGACCATCAAGGCCAATAGTTTTGGTTACTCCCTCTAGAAATTGGATGGCTAGGTCAGGTTCAAAATTTCCAATGGTTGAACCGGGAAAAAATGCGACATGCTTTTTAGGGGGATGTGAAAACCCTGGAATTGGGATTGGTTTTGTAAAATCAGCGGCTACTGGCAATATTTCAAGATCAGGATATAAATTTTCTAGGTTTTTAGCTGATGCAAATAATTGATCTTCAGAAATATCGACAGGAATTAATCCGACTGGTTCGTTGAGAAAATCTAGGAGAATTTTTATTTTTTCTAAAGCGCCAGAGCCATATTCTATAAGAGCTGTATTATCTCCAATTTGGGATGCAATATCTTCTGCATTCTGATTTAGAATCTTGATCTCTGTGCGTGTAGGATAGTATTCGGGCGTCGTGCATATTTCAGTGAATAGTTGGGCGCCTCGATTATCGTAAAAATACTTTGGCTTCAGGGTCTTTGGATTTTGACTTAAACCCTCAATGACGTCGTTTAAAAAATCATTATCAATACGATTGTAACTGGCTTGCTGTTTCAACTCGATTATTCCCTAATCTAAATATTATTTTGCAAGTCGCAAGCCAGAGAATTGCCAACGATCAGGGGGATAGAAAAAATTTCGATATGTTGGACGGATATGCGATTGGGGTGTGGCACAGGATCCCCCTCTTAAGACCATTTGGCCCGACATAAATTTACCGTTATATTCTCCCACTGCGCCCTCGGCTACTTTAAAGCCAGGGTATGGGACGAATGGACTTGCAGTCCATTCCCAGACATCGCCAAACATCTGATTTAACCCTATTTCTGTGGCCGGTAGAGGGTGGTAGGCGCGACTTTCTAGAAAGTTACCGGATATTTGACATGTTTGTGCAGCATTTTCCCATTCTGCTTCAGTTGGAAGCCGACAACCGGCCCAGCGTGCATATGCGTCTGCCTCGAAATAACTAATATGGCAAACCGGTGTATTGGGATTGATTGGCCTTAGCCCACTTAAAGTAAACAGAAGCCACTCATCTCCTTTTTGCTCCCAATATAGTGGGGCTTTCCACTTTGAATTACAGCATTCTGACCAACCATCCGACAACCAAAGTTCAGGTTTTTGGTATCCACCGTCTCTTATAAATTCCATATAGTCTAAATTTGTAACTGGATGCGAGGCAAGCTTGTATGGTTCTAACCATTTTTTATGTCGCGGACTCTCACAGTCGAATGCAAAGGTTTCTCCATCCGTACCAATTTGCATCAAACCACCATCAAAACGCAGCCATTCTCTCTCTTGGTTGGGTGAAGCTTCCCAAGGTTCTGCTGCATTATAGATTGGGTTTATTGGATTACAGCTCAAAGTATATTTTATATCTGTAAGTATTAACTCCTGGTGTTGCTGTTCGTGGTTCAATCCTAATTCTAATAATCCTAATTTATCATTATCAAGGTCACGGTGGAGATAGGTAAGCATCGATTTATTGATGTGAGATCGATAGGCATATACCTCGTCGATTGAAGGTCGTGTCAGGAGACCCCGCATATCCCTTGCATGTCTTTCGCCAATTTGTTCATAGTAGGAGTTGAACAGAAAATTAAAAGCGGGATTAAACTCTTCGTAGTGTTTTAACTCAGGTTTGAGAATAAAGGTTTCAAAAAACCAAGTTGTATGGGCTAGGTGCCATTTTGTCGGGCTGGTGTAGGCAGTGGCTTGGACGCATTGATCCTCTGCACTAAGACCATTAGACAGAGTTTCAGTTTGATTGCGAACATGCAAAAATGAATTTTCCGTATCTTTACCGATACTAATTTTTTCACTATTTTCTGCGACTGACAAAGGCATGTTAAATTCTCTATATTATTTCAAAAGGAATTAGCATACCACTACTTAGACCACCACCCTTGTTTTTATAAAAATTAGATTATCAAAGTCGATGTATTAGACGGCTCCCATAATGATTTCGGTTTGATCGTCTGGCACGTAAAAATAAGATCCTGGCCTAAAGTCATATCCTAGATCTCCAAGAAGTCGACGTTGCCTCGGCGATGCATGTTCAACGACTTCCGGGATATCTTTGAAGTCGTAACACCGCATGAACATTTGGCAGTAATTATAAAGTAGGGTTTTGCGTGCTTTCCCAGAGTTGTTTGCCGCCGGGCCGTGCCATAGTGCATGGGAAAATATATAACAATCACCAGCTTTGCCCGTTAGCTGAACGGCTCCTGGGGTATTGGGGCCAACAGGTGGGTCTTGATTGAACTGTATAGGTCTCATGTGACTACCCGGAAAGACTGTAAAGTTACCGCAATCAGGACCCTCAACGTCGGAGAGTAAATACATCGCTTTCACGGCAATTGGGCGACTTGTTTCCATTACCCGGATTTCCCGTTGGCCCTCGCCTCCATCCGTGTGCGTATATCCAGGAAAACCATCACCAGATGCTCTAACAATGGCCTGGGACATGCTGAAAATGATATTGGGGCCCATTATATCGACGATTAGATCAAAAACCTCTTTTCGATCAATGAGCTCTATAAAGGCCTGGTTATATGAAAGAATATCTCTTCTATCCATGAACGCTTCCGTATTCTGGTCAGCACATTTATCTACCCAGCCATAATGCCCCCTTGGAAGCATGCCCGAAATCGGCTCCCATCCAGGTAGTGATCGAAAGTTATCTATCTCATTTGAAAAAAACTCAATCTCTTCAGAATTCAGTGCACCCTCGATGCACAGATAACCATCTACAGCCCATTGGGTTCTCTGTTCGGCACTAAGTTTTTGCATCATTTCTCCCCTTTGGCAAAAAAACAGAAAGCCAAGATTTGTATATACTCTAAATTTTATAATTTACGGTGACCCAAAAAACTCGATTTCGCAAGAAAGCAGAGCTTATTTTCTTCATATTTCACAATTGTGTAATAGATACTATTTTCAATTGCCGATGTGATTTTAATATGTGGTTGATGGTTAGTTCTTTTATATTAATGCCGTTTGGTTGACTATTATACAATGCATTTAAGACTCTGGCTGGAGTATCAAACTGCGGAGAAAAATTAGTATGGAAACTAACAAAATATTGCAGACCCCGCCGAGGCTATTAACGCAAAGCAAGCGAGAAGAATATTTCGAAAAAGGTTTCGTCACTCTGGAAAATATTATCCCTGTAGAATGGATAACTCGGCTTTCTATTTGTTCTGATAGACTATTGGAGGAGAGCCGTGCTGTTACGGAGTCGAATGACGCATTTGATTTGGGTCCACAACATAATGACAGATCGCCGCATGTTCGAAGATTGAAGGCGCTCGTTGATCGTGATCCGGTTTATTGGGAATTTGCTTCCGAGTCGTTACTGGGAGACATAGCGGCCGATTTAGTAGGGCCTGATGTTAAATTCCACAGTTCGAAATTAAATTATAAATGGCCAGGAAGCGGGGAGGTTGTGAAGTGGCATCAAGATATTCCGGCCTGGCCCCACACCAACTACAGTCTTGTTACACTTGGGGTGTATCTGGAAGATGTGACAGAGATAAAAGGTCCCCTCGTTTCAATTCCTAAAAGCCATGATGGACCGTTGTTTTTTCATACCGATGATAATGGCAAATGGAGCGGTACCATTAATGAAGATGATATGGAGAATGTGGATCAGAATAGTGCCGAAAAAATGATTGGTCCAGCTGGCAGCGTGGTAGCGATAAATTGCAGGACAATTCATAGCTCGGCGGAGAATTTGTCGGAGCGGGTTCGGCCAGTGGCATTATTTGTCTTCAGTTCAGCTGATGCCTTTGCCTGGATGCCCCAGCCAACACCAACATCAAAAACAGGCCAAATCATTCGCGGGTCACCAGCGCGAATTGCGCACTTGGACCCTCGGCCTTGTCCGGTACCCCCAAATTGGGAAAAAGAGGGATATAATTCTATATTTACCGCTCAAAGAGTGGATGAAAATAAAGTGATGTAGTTTCGTTTACAATCACTTCTTCAGTTAGTGATAAAGGAGAACCGCATGAAGTTACCAATCGAAGACGCTCTGAAGTTAGTCGTGGAGGTTATGAAAAAATATGGCCATAATGAGGAATACGCCATGATAATAGCCGAGCACATAATAGATTGTGAATTACGTGGTTTAGCCTATGGCGGGCTAGCTAGAATTGTTAGTATCACGGAAAGATTGGATCGAACCGGGGCACCGGACAGGCCAGTAGAAACAATTCACGAAACACCCGTGTCTGCCAGACTGGATGGGCACGATAACTTAGGCTACGTGGTCGCCTTAAAAGCAACAGAAATAGCTATCGAAAAAGCCAGCGTGTCAGGAATATCTTTAGTAGGTGCTAATGAGACATGGTATACGGGCATGTTATCATACTTTGCGGAAATAGCAGCTGCACGTGGAATGATCACTATTATTGCTTCCAATGCCACTCCATGGGTAGCGCCTCATGGGGCGGTTGATGGAAGATTTGGAACCAATCCTATTTGTTTTGGTTTTCCGAGTGAGAGAGACCCAGTGATCTGGGATATTGGAACTTCTTCTATTATGCATGCCGAAGTAATGTTAGCTCGTCGTCTTGGGAACGAAATCGGGGATGGACTAGCCTTTGATGCTGCGGGTAATCCTACGCAAGACCCGGAAGCAGCATTGGGAGGAGCTTTTACACCTTGGGGAGGACACAAAGGTGCAGGACTTGGGATGATCGTACAAATGCTGGGTATATTGGCAGGTTCGCCCGTCGAGCCCCCAGACTTGGCGGGGTTTGGTTTTCTAATCATTGCAATGAAACCTGATCTATTGATGCCCGAACCTGAATATAGGCGCAAGGTATCCGCATATGCGGAATATGTTCGAAGTGCTCGACCCGTTAGTGGCGGTGAGGCGGTCAGGATGCCGTTTGAACGGTCGGCACGAGTTCGTCGTCAAAGATTAGAGGAAAACGAGATAGAGGTTAGTGATCTGGTTTATAAAAGATTAAATAACATTATTAATTAATTATGAACATTGCAGACTTATATCTGAACGCTGATGCTATTGTAGGAGTTGCATCAGCTACAATATTATTTAATAGAAAATAGACTGAAACACCCAAATTTAAACTGAGGATTTATAGATGACAGGACTTTATTACGAACAATTTGATATAGGAATGGAGTTTAAGCATTCTTTAACACGAACCGTCACCGAGTCGGATAATCTGCTTTTTTGTGCTTTGACACATAATCCACAACCGCTTCATCTGGATGAGGAATTTTGTAAAGGGACGGAATATGGCCAACGTATTGTTAATAGCCTGTTCACTTTGGGGTTAGTAATCGGGGTTTCGGTTGGCGATACTACTTTAGGTACCACTCTTGGTAATTTGGGTATGACTGATACGCGGTTCGCAAATCCCGTTTTCCATGGAGACACAATAAGGTCTGTTACAAAAGTAAGAGAGAAGCGAGAGTCAAAATCGCGACCAAATGCGGGATTGGTAATTTTCGAGCATTACGGCTTCAATCAACGTGACGAAGAGGTGGCTTTTTGTGTGCGTACAGCATTTATGATGAAGACACCGTCATGATTATACGATCATGGTTATTTGTACCCGGAGATTCTGAGCGAAAGCTGGAGAAAGCCCGCGATAATCCAGCAGATGCTTTGATATTGGATTTAGAAGATTCCGTTTCAGATGACCGGCAAGAGTTGGCGCGGCAGATGGTGAGGGATTATCTAATCGATCGTAAAGATAGATCGCGCCAGCAACTCTGGGTCCGAATCAATCCGTTGGATACCGAATTATCCTTGCCGGATTTAGCAGCAATTATGCCAGGGGCTCCAGACGGAATTTGTTTGCCAAAAGTGTATTCAGCAGCGGATGTAAATACATTGGCTAATTATCTTTCTGCATTGGAAGCACGAGAGGCCTTGGAGCAAGGTTCTACAAAAATACTTGTGGTGGCAACCGAAACAGCAGCTTCTATTTTGAGTTTTCATACTTATTTGGAAGGTGTAACAGACCGTATGACTGCTATTACATGGGGTGCGGAGGATTTATCTGCAGCACTGGGAGCTAGTGATAATATGCATCCAACTTCGGGAGGCTATGATGATCCATATCTTTTGGCCAAATCATTATGTCTGGCGGCAGCAAGAGCGGTAGATGTTCAACCGGTTGGGGTGGTTTATGTAAATTATAAAGATATGGATGGTCTAGAGACTGATTGTTTTAATGACCGGAAATCAGGTTTTATCGGGAAAGTAGCGATCCATCCTGCACAATCATCTGTTATAAATAAGACATTTACGCCTTCAGAAGATGAAATAACTTATGCAAAAAAAGTTGTAGCAGTGTTTGAAGAAAACCCAGGCCTCGGTGTCGTTGGTTTAGAGGGGAAAATGCTCGACATGCCGCACTTGAAACAGGCACGCAATATACTTTCGATTGCGGCAGAAATTGCCCAACGTGATAAGTTATAGTTGCGCGGAAACTGCGGCTTAGGCGGTTGCGGTTTCTCCTTCCTCTTGTTGGGCGGCGAAAATAGAATCATACCCCCCGGACCAGTCAGGAGGTAGGGGGCATGGATCCGAGTCAAATTCGGCGTAGCGCGCCGGTCGTCCTCGAACTAAATTCAGTGCCTGTTTGCAGGGAGCAGGATGAGCCGTAACTGTCAAGGCGTCTGCTGCTGAATATGCATTGATTAATAAAGGTCTCGATCTACTCGAATTATTTGGCATAGAGGCGTGAACTGTTCGGCAATGATGAATGGTGATAGTTCCGGCTTTGCCTTTCATCCACCCGGTTTTCCCCACTGGAAGTTTGGCGGCGTCTTTATCTTGCATTGCTCCTACCCATTCGTCTTTTTCATTATAATGACTATAAATAGGACCATTCTGGCTTCCTGGAATCGCCCCCATCGGTCCCATTTCATCATCAACATCACTCATATATAGACCAATGGCTAGGACTGAATAATTCGTGTGGGGATAAAACGGTATATCTTGGTGCCATTTTACTTCTTCTCCGCCTCCTGACCATTTAAAGTTCAATTTGGAATGGTGAAAAACAACATCAGGTCCAAGTAGATCTTCGGCCACGTCGACGATGGGGCCCTTACTGGCAAATTCCCAATATGTTTCGTGGTGCGATACTGGGCTTGTCAACCTTCGAAGGCGCGGATTATTGTGTTGATGTCCTGAATCTAAATCAAATTTCGAATCTGATTTTGTATAGGTACGACTCTCGTCAATAAACTCATTTGTCACGGCCCATAAACGGTCTAACCATTCGTCGCTTATGAAGCGGTCGAGTACTAGATAACCATCCTTAAAATAAGCCTTGCGTTGCGCGTCTGATAGAACTTTAGGTTTGTGGGAAAGTATTTTCTCAATTTTCATAACTAGTCCTTTATTTTATTCACGACCATCAAGGCTTTTGACGATTAGAGTAATAAGCCATAAGCAAAAGAATGGTCGCATCAAAACATAATGTTTGTTTGCGAGCAAGATCAGGGCCTGAATTCCGCTTTTTCTGTTCCTTCGTAATAGGTTGCTAATTGCCTCTCCGTTGCATCTTTATGCGCTGCCAGAGCGTCCACTGATAAATCTTCTTGTGGTTCGGGTTCTAAATCAAAATTAGAATATTCATCTATACCTCGAACCAGCGTTGCAGAATCCCTTATTTTGAGTTGTTTAACGTAGGTTGGTATATATCTAATAGCCAGGCCTATACGCCTAAAATTGGTCGTGTTGGGCGCTGATCCATGCGCGGCTCGTATATGATGGAGAGATATTTCACCTGCTTTGAGGGGGGCGTAGATACCATCCTCCTCATTTATATCGATAGAAATTTCTTGTCCCCGAGTAAGTAGGTTATCACTATCGAATGTATCTGTATGTTCTATTTGGTCCCATTTATGGCTGCCTAATAAAAATTTCATGGCGCCGCTCTCTACCGGTGCGTCAGACATAGCAAACCAGGCCGTTAGAACGTCGGCTGGTTCTAGTCCCCAATATGTTGAGTCCTGATGCCAAGAGACAAAACTGGGATCATTTGCTTCCTTAATGAAAAAATTTGTTGTCCAGCACATTATATTGGGTCCAATCAAATCTTCGACAGCATCTAATATTTTTGGATTTCGAATTATTTCATTTGCCCAAGTAAATAAAAGATGGACCTTATGCCGCCATTCCTTTTGGATGGGGCCGCCACTATCCCTCTCGTATTGTTCCAGTCTACGTTGTAATTCAGCTGCTTCTATCTCGGGCATTACTTTAATAGGAAAAACAAGTCCATCATTTTGGTACGTGGCGATCTGTTCCTTACTAAGAAATTTAGGCATTCAATCATCCTCATTTAATTCGAAAGAATTCTGAAACTTTATATTCGTGTATATTGTATCTATTTTTTATAGACAGTTTTTAATTAAATGCGCATAAAATTAAGCTTGGCTTTAGGATTTTAGCTGAAATTAATATAACGTTGATATAATTGAGATTAATGAGGGTACGCTGTGTTATGTCACTGAGGATAGGCGATAGAATTCC
>CEVU01003208.1_pt1 | contig 11231 bp, 13 predicted proteins | sample 427081 | NCBI WGS metagenome assembly CEVU01 (sample SAMEA2623868, study PRJEB7988) | marine metagenome | biome: marine biome (ENVO:00000447); feature: deep chlorophyll maximum layer (ENVO:xxxxxxxx); material: "saline water (ENVO:00002010), including plankton (ENVO:xxxxxxxx)" | depth 80 m | reverse complement strand
TTAGATGTTGATGACGATGGTATTTGCTATAGAACTTATCCTGGAACTCATCCTGAGAAGGGAGCATTCTTTACAAGAGGAACATCTCATGATGAATATGCTAGATATACCGAAAATGGAGATATCAATGAGCAAACTTTAACAAGATTGGTTAAAAAATTTAGGACCGCTTCTGAATTAGTTCCTGATCCAATAATCAATCTTTCCGAAAAACAAGGAAGTTCCGGAGTAATTTTTTATGGCAGCACATCTGCAGCTATGTATGAGGCTAAAGATATTCTCAATGAAAATAACATTGAAGTAGATCTAATGCGAATTAGATCTTTCCCTTTCAACTTAGATGTATGGGAATTTATTGAAAACCATGATCTTATCTATGTGATTGAACAAAATAGGGATAGCCAAATGAGAACCTTGATTATGGCTGAAGGTGGAATTTCAGCGGAAAAACTTAGATCACTAGTTTGGTTTAACGGCGATCCAATTCAGGCAAAATTTATTGCTAAGAAAATTTATGAAAGAGAATCACAACAAGCCCTAATTACATGAGTTACTTTAAACCAATAAATAAACACCCAAATTTAGAAAAAAATAAATTAGGCCTCACAAGAAGGGATTATGAAGGAGGTGTTTCTACTCTGTGTGCTGGATGTGGCCACGATTCAATAAGTGCTTGTATTATTGAAGCCTGTTTTAGGTTAAATATTGAAGCCTACAAAGTAGCTAAATTATCTGGTATTGGATGTTCTTCAAAAGCACCGGCATATTTTTTAAACGCTTCTCATGGATTTAATTCTGTTCATGGAAGGATGCCTTCTATAGCTACAGGTGCAAACTGTGCTAATGAAGATTTACTTTATTTGGGAGTTTCGGGAGATGGAGATAGTGCTTCAATTGGCATAGGTCAGTTTATTCATGCAATTAGAAGGCAAGTGAATATGGTCTATTTCGTTGAAAATAATGGAACATACGGTTTAACCAAAGGACAGTTCTCAGCAACAAATGACCTTGAATCTAAAAATAAATATGGTGAAGATAATTTATTTCCGCCTATTGATCTTACTTCAATGGCAATACAGATGGGAGCATCATATGTAGCTAGAAGTTTTTCTGGAGATAGAGATCAATTGGTTCCTTTGATTATGGGTGCCATCCAACATAAAGGTTTTGCGCTCTTGGATATTATCAGCCCTTGTGTGACCTTTAATAATCATGATTCCTCAACTAAAAGTTACGATTACATTAGAAATCACAATGAAGCTATGGGTAAAACAGATTTTGTTCCCTTGGGAGAAGAAATAAAGACAAATTATGATGATGGCTCAAGTGTAGAAGTAAAACTTCATGACGGTTCTAGACTATCGTTAGAAAAAACAGATCATAATTTTGATCCTACGGATGCAGGAAACTCTTTAGAGTTAATCAGAAAAAAAAATAAAGAAGGAAAAATCATTACTGGGCTTCTTTATCTAGACAATAAATGTAAGCCCTTGACTGAAATTATGGACTTACCAGACAAACCTCTTAATGCTTTGGAACAAGATGAACTTTGTCCAGGAAGTGAGGTATTGGAAGAAATAAATAAAAGTTTAAGTTAAATTTACGCCAAGCCTGTGTGCAATCTCCTGGTAAGATTCAACTACATCTCCAAGACCTAATCTAAATCTATCTTTGTCTAGTTTCTTTTTAGTTTCCTTATCCCAAACTCTACAACCATCTGGAGTAAATTCATCACCAAGATATATTTTTCCTGAATTTTTTCCAAATTCTAATTTGAAGTCAACAAGAATTAAGTCCGCTTTGAAAAACAAATCAACTAAATGATCATTAATTTCTAAAGTGAGTTTTTTTAGAGTTTCTATATCATCTGCTTCTGCCCAACCAAAAGATATAATGTGATTATCATTTATCATTGGATCGCCTAAGTCATCATCTTTGTAAAAAAATTCAAAAATAGGATTTTCAAATTTCATCCCCTCCTCAAGACCAAGACGCTTGCAAATACTTCCTGCAGCGTAGTTCCTGACAACACATTCAATTGGAAACATATCCAAAGATAAAACTAGACTTTCATGATCATTTAATTCTTCCAAGAGATGGCAAGCAACACCCTTAGAATCTAAATAATTCATAATAAAGTTATTGAATCTATTATTGACAGTACCCTTGCCTGCTAATTGTTCTATTTTTTTTCCATCAAACGCAGAGGTATCATCAGTAAAATCCATCACAAGTTTGGATTCATCTGCTGTCTTATAAAGTTCTTTAGCTTTTCCTTTTGTTAGTAATTCTTTTTTTTCCATTTTGAGTTATGACAATGATTGGTTTATTTGAGAAATAATCTCATCTGATAAGTCTAGGTTCTCTACATCTAAACTGGTAGAGATTAGGCACTCTTTGGAGCTTAATTCTTCAACTATAATCTCTACTCCCGTGACGTCTGGTCTACGATCAAGCAAGGATCTTTTGATAGAGTATTCTAAATAAAATTTTCCTTCATTTCTATCTTCATCGATTATTTTATAGCCAGCCAGTAATAAAGATCTTCTCAATGCAGCCCAAGCTCTTGCAAAATTTATTCTGAGCTTAATTTTTGATAATCCTGAAGTTTCATCTGTTATGACTTCGGTTTTATCGCTGGCATTTAAATTCAAAGCAACTAATGAAGTTCCCGTTACCGGACCTGACGATGACAAATACTCATAAAATTCATTTATCAAACTGTCTAATTTGTTTTCTTTAGATGGTACGATTTCCCAAGAGTTATTCGCTTTTTTTAGTTGAGAAACAAAAATTTCAGAACTTGACTGTTGTAAACCTCTCTCGATTTTAAATAAAAATTTTGAATCTTTATTATTGAAATTAAATACTTTCGAACTGATAGTTCCAATATTTGGGTCAAAAGAATCTAAACCAAGATTATTTTTATTTTCAAGAAACTCAATAGTCATAGGCCAGGCAGCACTTGGTTCTAATCCTAGATAAACCCACCTTATTTCTCCAAGTTTATGAAGTCTAATTTCTCTTGAGGAAGATGCAGAAAAAAGTTGTTTTGGTCTTGGGGTTGTAACTTTTGTTTGATCGAAGGGAATTTCTGTCCCTCCAGAAATTGGATACCTGTCAACTATGAATGAGGAATCATTAAGAACTCCTTTTTCTAAGAGAATAGCTTCATTTTCTGAAGCATAAAGTAATTTCCTATCTGGTAATTTTTCCTTTGAATTGTTTGTAGCACAGGCAAACATAAAAAGAAAAATAAATGATGTAAGCAAGCTCTTCATAATTTAAATTAGACTTAACTCTTTAAGAGAATTTTTCACTGATTCTCTAAACAAATCATCGAGTTCCACCAAAGGCAATCTTATGCCGTTTTTTATCAGCCCCATTTTATATAGAACCCATTTTACAGGAATGGGGTTTGATTCGCAGAATAAGTTCTGATTAAGATTTTTTATTTGATCATCCAATTTTTTCGCTTTAGAAAAATCACTCTTCACAAGTTGACAAATTTCACAAATAATTTTTGGTACTACATTAGAAGTAACCGAAATTGTTCCGTGCCCGCCTAATTTCAAAAAGTCTAAAAAAGAAAAATCATCTCCTGAATACAAGAAAAAGTTTTTGCTTTTAATATCTGCATCGCATAATTTTAAAATCTTGGTAAGGTTTTTCATATCCCCAGTAGCATCTTTAATTCCCATTATATTTTGATGAGAGGACAATCTTTGAACAGTTTCAGGTTCTATGAAGCTAGCGGTTCTAGATGGAACGTTATAAAGAATTTGAGGAATATCCACCTCATCAGCTATTCTTGCATGATGACGATATATACCCTCTTGAGGAGGTTTGTTGTAGTAAGGTGATACTAATAAAGCAGCATCAGCTCCTAAGTTTTTTGCTTCTTTCGTAAGATGAAGTGCCTCATCAGTCGAATTAGCTCCTGTTCCTGCGATGATATGTACTCTTCCATCAGATATTTTTATAAAAAAATCTATTAGTTTTATATGGTCTTCAAAATCTATGGTTGCAGATTCTCCTGTTGTACCTACTGCCACCAATCCTGATATTCCTGAATCAATTTGAAAGTTAATTAGTTTTTCAAGTGAGTTGTAGTCAAGCTCTCCTTTTTCATTCATAGGAGTTACAAGAGCTGTTATAGGTCCTTCAATCGACATTAATGTTTTATCAATAAATTTTTAATAGATGTTATTATTTCATATCTTAATAAATGTTGATTAAAAAAATGAAAGTGGGATCAAAAGTAAAAAACTTCAAAGCAGAAATGACTGGAAAATGTGATTTCAATTTAGCTGACTACAAAGGCAAAAAAATAATAATTTATTTTTACCCCAGAGACAACACGCCTGGATGTACTACCGAAGGAGAAGATTTTAGGGATAATTACAAATTGTTCAAAAAAAAGAAAACGGAAATCTTTGGCGTTTCTAAAGATTCTTTGAAATCTCATGAAGGCTTCAAAGATAAATTTAATTTTCCTTTTGATCTAATATCTGATCCAGATGAAAAGGTTTGTAAAATCTTTGACGTCATAAAAGAAAAAAGTATGTATGGAAAGAAATATATGGGTATCGAAAGAAGTACTTTTTTAATTGATTCAGCAGGAAAGCTGATCGAAGAATGGAGAAAAGTAAAGGTTAAAGGCCACGTTAAGGAAGTCTTGTCAGCCTTAGATTAATTAATTAAGTCTTCTCTTCTAGGCCAAGCAACCATAATTGCTCTTAAAAAAGTTGTAATAGGTATTGCCAACAAAAAGCCCCAAAAGCCCCATATACCTCCAAAAATTAAAACTGCCGTGATGATTATAACTGGGTGTAATTTCACTTCTCTACCTAATAACAAAGGCATTAAAACATTTCCATCTAAAGCCTGAATAATCAAATAACTAGTAATGAAAATATAAAAACTTGAGTCGAGTCCCCATTGAAAGAGTCCAATCAAAACAACGGGAATTGTAACTAAAATTGCTCCAACATAAGGTATCAAAACTGACAAACCTACTAAGATTGCTAAAATAATTGAATAATTTACCCCTTGAAAATAAAAAACAAATCCAGTTACAAAAGCAACTATTATCATCTCCAAGCCCTTTCCCCTTAAGTACCCATACAATTGAATATTAAGATCATTCCATATTTTTGTTAACAGGTTCTTTTTTTGAGGTAATAAAACTTGTGCATAATCTATAAAAATATCCCTATCTTTCAGTAGGAAAAATACTAAAAAAGGAACAATAATTAAATAAAGTAAAGCATTCATTACAGCTGAGAAACCAGAATTAAGCTGCAACAAAGCATTTTGGAATAATGCAGGGATATAAGAAAAAGCATTTATTACTACTTCATCTAATTGGTTTGATTGAAGTGCATATCCAGCCAATTGATTTGATAAAAATGTGTTTACTGATTCATAGATTTGAGGGATATCCGAAACCAAGAGCAAAATTTGTCTTGATAGAAATGGTAAGAACAAAAATATAGAAAAATAAAATAAGCCAAAAACAAATAGAGTGACTGATAGAGCTAAAATTCTACTATTCCCTTTTTCTTCCATAAAACTCATTAATCCATTGAGGATATAAGCGATTAAAATACCAACTAAAACAGGAGCTATAATCCCACCCAAGAAATATAAAATTACTATTCCGATTGATAGAATAAACAATGCAGCATATTGCTCATCATCGTAAAAATACTTATCAAAGAAATTTTTTAAGAAATTAATCATCTGTTTCTAGCTTTATAATTCAATTATACTTTCTAAATGGCAAATAAATTATATTTATTATTATTTGTATTATTTTTTTCTTCCTATTTTCATTCAGTAATTGAAGAAGACCCTCTTCCATCATTAGGTGACTATTCCTCAGCTTCGATATCTTTATCAGGCGAATATGAATTGGGAAGACTCTGGTTAGCAATGTATAGAGGTTCAACAAAAGAGCATTCTGATCCTTTAATGAGAACTTATCTTGAAGATTTAATTTATCGCCTTTCAGAAACTAGTGAAGTAAGAGACAGAAGATTTGAATTCATTATATTAGAAGACAAATCGATAAATGCCTTCGCTGCACCCGGCGGAATAATAGGAATAAATTTGGGTATGTTTTTAAATACAGAGAGAGAGGGAGAGCTTGCTTCGGTAATGTGCCATGAATTAGCTCATTTAAGTCAAAGACATTATGCTAGATCTCAAAATAGAAATTCTCCTTTAGCAAATGCTCTTATGATCCTAGGAAGCATTGCAGTTGCTGCTGCATCCAGAAATCCTGAAGCAATTTTAATTGCACCAGCAGCCATGCAACAAATGTCTATAAATTACACAAGAAGTAATGAGAAAGAAGCAGACAGAATAGGCTTCAATAATTTAGTTAAAGCAGGTTTTGATCCAAATGACATGACTATGATGTTTCAAAAAATGCAGGATAAATATCAAAAAGATGATTCCGAACAATTTTCCTATCTTATGACCCACCCTCTTCCAAGTGAGAGACTTACTGATATGAAAATTAGGTCTGATAGTTTGAAAAAGACCTCAGAAAATTCTTTCAGAGATAATATTGATTTTCATTTGATGCAGAAACGGGCTCAAGTTTGGGCTGAAAAAGATTCAAAAAAACTAATAAAGATGTTTAAAAAAAATCAAAAATCACAGAATAAAAATACCCGGATTTCGAATAGATATGGCTTATCACTTACATACAAAAAAAATAAAGATTTTGAAAAAAGCTTTATTATATTAAGAGAGCTCATTAAGGAAATTCCTAATAATTTGGTATTAGAATCCAGTCTGATGGAGCTGCATCTTGCAGCTGGAAATTATTATGAAACTATATCACTAGGAAAAAATATATTAGAGATTCATGAAAATAATTACTCTGCTTCAGTATTGCTTGCTGATGCATATATTGAAAATGGACAGTCTGAAATGGCTGAGAAACTTTTAAAAAATTTAGCTAAAGATAGACAGACTGATCCTAATGTTTGGTTTAAACTCGCTGAAGCTCAAGGTTTATCAGGAAATATTCTAGAATTACATAGATCTAGAGCTGAATTTTTTATTTTGACCGGCAGACATGATGCGGCTGTATTTCAACTTAAAGAAGCTCTATCTCTTTCTCAAAATCTATTTGAAATTAGGGAAAGCATTATTAGGCGCTTAGAAGAGATTTTTGCAGCAAAGAGAGCTTTAACAGAATTATCCTAACCCGGAAATAGATCAGCAAAATTTTTTCCAGCTAAAAGATGGATGTGAAGATGAAAAACTGTCTGCCCAGCTTTCTCCCCGTTATTAATTACCACGTTGAAAGCATCTTGAACATCTAATTGTTCTGCAACTTGTTTAACAACCATCATTAAATGACCAAATAAAGCTTTGTCATTTTCCTTAGCATCAGAAAATTTTTGAATAGGTTTCTTTGGGATTATAAGAATATGAACTGGAGCTTTAGGAGCTATATCTTCAATTGCAATACATTTATCATCCTCATAAATAATATTCGAAGGAAGCTCTCTATCAATAATTTTTTCAAAAATTGTTTTAGTCATATTAAGCAAACATCTTATATCCAATGAAAGTTGAGAGTAAACAAATGGATGTGATTATTAAAGATATAAGATACGATATAAATATTCCATTTGTACTAGAAAATAAAAAGATTTCTTTGGTAAAGGCAGAAAAAGTCGTAAATGAACCTAAAAAACCAATAATTATTAATGGACTAATAAGCTCTTTATTTGAAAAATTTATTGCTAAAAAAATCCCTATCAAAAAACAACCAATTAAGTTTACAGTTAATGTTCCTAAAGGGAATCCTAAAAAAATCATCTTTGTAAGAAATGAGCTTAATAGGAATCTTAAAATTGCTCCAAAAAAAGCTCCAACTCCTACTAGAAGATAAATCATAACTCTTGGTGGGTCGTATAGGATTCGAACCTATGACCAATTGATTAAAAGCCAACTGCTCTACCAACTGAGCTAACGACCCAAAAAAAAGAGATTATACCTCTATTGAGGTATTAATTTAATTAAATCTTGTTCTGCAAGTAAAGCAGCTCCAGAGTTTGGGTAATTACTTATAACTTCTTGTAAGAGAGTTTCAGCAGAGTCCAGATCTTCTATATTAATCTTCGCAAGAGCAAGTTTGTACAAACCGTCTGCCTTCCTAGGATGGTCGTCAAATTTTGCTAAAAAGGCATTCAAAATTTCAGAGGAATCTTCAAACATTTCTTGGACTAAATATATTTCACCCAACCAAAAATAAGCATCACCTGTATAAGTTCCATTAGGGTATGAAAGTATTAAAAGCCTTAAGTTTTCTGCTGCTTCAGAATATCTAGAATTATCAAGTAACTTCATAGAATTTGACCAAAGGCTAAATTCTCCTGAGTCAATATCTTCTTCAACTAGCCCTGATAAAGGATTTATAGATTGTTCCAAAGATTCTTCAGCTTGGGTTTCTTCAAATAATAGCTTTGTTTCTAAAAGATGAATTCTTTTATCCAAATCAACATATCTTATCTGGTTTGCTTCTTCCAACCTTGAAATAGTTAGGTTGTTTGTTTCAATTGAAGAAGTAAGAGATTCTATTTCCATCTTCAAAAGATTTATTTTTTCTAGAAGAAGTTCTAAAGATTCATTATTTTGAGAGATTATAAAATTAGAAAAACCAAGAAAAATAAAAAAAAGAAAGTTTCTTAGAATTTTCAATCTAATAAAGGGAGATTTCTACCCTTCTATTTTCAGCCCAAGCTTTTTCATTTGATGCGCTTTTAAGGGGTTTTTCTTCACCGAAACTTACCACCCTAATTTTTTTGCCAGACACTCCTTTTACAACAAGAAAGTCTCTCACTTCAAGCGCTCTTCTTTCTCCAAGTGCTAGATTATATTCTCTAGTTCCTCTTTCGTCACAATGACCTTCTAATCGAACTATTTTTGCCTTTTTGATTACAGGCAAATATTGCTCTAGTAAATTTTTATCTGTTGCATCTAGAGTAGATTTATCAAAATCAAAATAAACTTTGTCATCTAAATTAGTTTCAAGCTTATCTTCTTGAAGATACTCTTCCCCAGCTACAGAAGCGTATTGCATGCGTTCAACTGAATCTGACACATTTGCTGCACAAGAATAAACCTGACAAATCACAGCTAAAATAAATATTCCTATTGGTTCCATAAATAGTCTCCTCATTGTTTAAAGCTCCTTCTTCGATGTTGATTATAATACTTTTAGACAAGAAATTTTATATTTAGTTTGTTTAATTTAGTAATGGTGACCAGGCAGGTTCTCTTACTGATCCATTTTTAACTGGTAATGAAAATCTTGATTTTCCATCTAAGGTGATCCCTCCTAAATAACCATTTGATCCATCTTTTGTTGCATAAATAATAATATTCCCATTTGGAGAAATAGTTGGCGATTCATCTAGTGAAGTAGAAGTTAAGGTTTCTATATATCTGCTTGAAAGTTTTTTTGTTGCAATCTGAAAATTTCCATCATTCCCATGAACAAAAAATATAGATTTTCCATCAGGAAAATATCTTCCTCTAGCATTGTAATTACCATCTCTAGTTAATCTTTTTTTTCTTTTAGATTTTGTATTAATTTCATAAAGCTGGGGAGAACCTGACCTATCAGATGTAAAAATAATTTTTTTTGAATCTGGAGACCAAGATGGTTCTGTATCGATTCCATAGTGATTTGTAAGCCTTATTAATCTTTTATTACCAATGGAATATAAGAAAATGTCTGGATTTCCTGAAAAAGAGACGACCAAAGCTAAGCTTTTTCCATCTGGAGACCAAACTGGCGCACTATTTGTCATTCCTAAAGCCTGAATGGAATCTCTCTTTCCAGATTGTAAATCTTGAATAAAAATTTCTGCTAAACCATTTTCAAAGGAAACATATGCCATTTTTTTCCTATCAGGAGACCAGTCAGGAGACATAATAGGAGCTTTTGAAGTAAAGAGAATTTCTTCATTTTTACCATCGATATCTGAAATGCACATTTGATATGTATCAGCATCAGAATTGATAACATATGCTAGTTTCGTATCAAATATTCCCTTCAAACCTGTAATTTCTTCATAGATTCTGTTGCCGATAATTTTTGAAATTCCTTCGATATTATCTTCACTTCCAACAATTTCTCCCTCTAGTAACTTAATTCTTCGATTTATGTTGAATAATGAATATGAAATATTTAAATTTCCTAAAGCATTAACAGAATTTACCTTTCCAATTAATGAATAATCTACACCAAGTACTTTCCAATCCCTATAATAAAAATCATTTGCCGAGGAAGGATATGAGAGCATCTCATTCACAGCAAGATTTTCAAATTCACCAAATAAAAGCATGTTCTTTTCGATATTTCTAGATATCTGAATGCCATAATTTTCGTCAATGCCACTCTCAATGCCAAAAGGAATAAATGCGACTTTTGATAAATTATCACTTCCCTTTAAGATCTCTATTTCTAGAATAGAAAAAATACTATTTGAAGCTAAAAAGAATAATAAAGATAAAAACCTAATCACTCTATCTCCCCAGATGATTTAAAAACTAAATTAAAGTTTCTAAAGTTTTCTTCAAATAGCTTTCTATCAAGAAACCTAACTTCTTCTAAAAAAGTCATTTTATTCATTGCCGTTAAAATAGATTCATTAAAAGAATTATTAGAACTTGGCTCAATCAAATTAAAATTTAATATTTCTCCTGAGGGAGCAAGATTTATTAATACTTTTGCTATTAAAGATTCACTTAAAGAATTAGGTTTAATCCAAATTGAAGAAATACTTTCCTGAATAATAGCTGAAACTCTCAAAATATCTTCTCTTTCCTTTGAAAGCTTAATTTTACTTATTTCGTTTTTAATATCTGATTTATTTATTTTAAATTTTGAAAGAATTGCTGCTTCTGACGGTTCTGCTTTTTTATCATTTACAGAAGTTTTTTTTGTTTCTTTTTTAATTGTTGTAATCGGAATAGATGAATCGAACAATATGTCATCTTCTTGAAATAACTCGTAAAAATTTACTCTAATTGATTGCGTCTCATCAATATTAAGTTTTGGTACAGAAAAAACAGAAAAAATTAAGGATAAAAACAAAAGAATTAAAAAAAAAGTATTTAAACTAGTTAAAGCTTTATTCATTTTTAATGGGTTCAGTTATGAGATTAATAGAATCTGTTTTAAATTTTTTAATCAA
>CEVU01052991.1_pt1 | contig 11276 bp, 9 predicted proteins | sample 427081 | NCBI WGS metagenome assembly CEVU01 (sample SAMEA2623868, study PRJEB7988) | marine metagenome | biome: marine biome (ENVO:00000447); feature: deep chlorophyll maximum layer (ENVO:xxxxxxxx); material: "saline water (ENVO:00002010), including plankton (ENVO:xxxxxxxx)" | depth 80 m | reverse complement strand
TCGACAACTCGGGGGACGCCATAGAGTCGCATGCCTCATTTGCCGCTTTGAGAGAAGGCCATGAGACCAATGATCCCGATTTAGAGGCTAGAAGGGGCAGCTATGAGCCCATGTTCTCAGCACTTTCCGATGTTGGCTTCGAAAGATCAGAAATCCAATCTGCCTGGTGGTTCCATACGGCCTCTACAGAATCTATTATCGGAGATGTAATCACAATGCGTGACGATGCCCTCGAAAGACTGGGTGACGACGGAATTGGTTGTAATGTTACCGAGGTAAACGACAATTGGGGAGATGATGGGATGACATTCAGGAGGATCAAGGGAACGTTCACTGCTCCGCAGTATGTAGAGGCTGATTTTCCACCGACACTACTCCGAAGAGATCAGTCCGGTACTCCATTATTTGTCGAAAACAGAGAGGTGGTTTTCACCATAACAATACCACAATCTCTGGCTAATTCCAGTACCCCTGGGCCACTCACGGTCATGGGTCATGGATTCCTGGGCAATGGGGATGGAATGGTCAGTGGTGGACTGCGCGAGTGGGGGGAAATATTTGGAACTCCGATGATAGGTACAGACTTCAAGGGATGGAGTTCAGATGGCGATTACGATGCAGTGACCTTTGCACTGATGAACGTCGAATACTTCCAGCACCAGGCAGAGAGGCTGATGCAATCAATGATGAACAATGTTGCAATGGTCAGAACTTTCTCGGGAGTATGCTCCGATCTTACAGAGTTCCACCACAATGGAACCAACCTGATTGATGTGTCGGACATTGGGTATATGGGATACTCCCTTGGTGGCCTCAGGGGGCCATCGATGCTTGCCACCACTCCAGGTATGGATCGAGGGGTTCTTTGGGTGGGTGGCTCTTCGTTCACCCATCAGGTTGAGAGGTCGACTCAGTACACCCAGTTTGAGGAATTGTTCGCAAACGAAATAGCATATCCCTCGAGAAACGATAGGGCGGTTCTGATTGCGCAGATGCAATCAATGTGGGACACAACTGATGCGGAGTCATACTTGCCCTTTATCGAGGAAGGTTTCGAAGGGAAGACTCAGCCATTTGAAGTCCTATACATCAGTTCGGTGAACGACGCCCAAGTTACGGTTTTGAGCACCGATAGGGCCGTACGAACTGCTGGACTGAGTAATCTGAACTCATCTGCATGGCACCCTTGGGGGATAGATGTCTCGTCAACTGCGATAGAAGGCTCTGGAGTCGCATACTTCGATGGGGGGTTCCCCGACGTCCCTAGTGGAAACATCCAGGGGCCGATGGAATATCACTCACTGGCACACAATCAGATAGCTGAGTTTGAGCCTGCCTACACCATGGCCTTCGACTATCTTCTCACGGGTACTATCTCGAATACATGTGGAGTTTCTTGCACTTTCGAGGGAGTCTGGTGACTAACCTACTGGCTCCCCACCCTCGCCGAGGAAGGCTAGCCTCCTCAGTGCACCATTACTGATCAGGTAGTCGATTACAGGTAATGGGATGGTTGCTCCCAATACCTCGGTTACGGCTTCCTCTTCAGTTATGGTGGACATCATCCTAGCTGTCTCCCTGACTCTCCATCCCTCGTATCTCTCTCTGAGTTCGAGATGGGTGATGACGACTTCCCAGCCCCCCTTTCTGTAGAGTTCAGCAGTTTCTCGGTCACTGGTGAAAAGTGTGCCTGGTGCGCCGTGGTATTTCTCGGCATGAGAAACCCAATTTGGGGGGTCATCGATATCCGGAATGGCCACTATCTGGAAACCTCCGAGTTTTTCGTCCGACCCTGCCCAAGCTTCCACCATTGCCTTCCGCTCCTCGGCTGACCAAGGATTCCTGAGAGTCTCGGGACGATTCGAGGAACCTATGGCTATTACTATCTTAGATTCTGAGCTATTCTCATTTCTCCATTCAACTGCTGATTTGATGAGTATCTCGTGACCCATATGAAAGGGCTGAAATCTACCCAAAATCACTATACCTGGTTCCGGTGGAATTTCAGGTGGCTGAGGTGAAATTTGTAATTCCGTCATCATAAACCCTCGATGAAATCGGATAAACTCTGGTCTCCCAAGTACCATGAAAATGAATCCAAGTACTCCCTACCAATCAACAGAGGGAGGCTTTTCCTTCTTGAGTTGTCTATAATGTCAAAAAGAGTGCCGGATGAGTCCTGATGTGACTCCATAGTGGGTAAAATTCGAGGGTCCTTAGACGGATTCATAGTCTCACCGAGCTCCTCTCTTCTGGACATCCAGTCGATTACCACAGACTCCACGAATGAGGTCCTATCGGTATTGGCGATATTTTCTGAGAAATTACTCCAGACCTCCGGTTTCAGGAAGGATCCTGTTCCAGGCATCTTGGTTCCAGAGCTAGGTTCGACATACAAGAACAATCTAGCATCCCAGCACCTCCACTCCCCCTTAGATGACCAATGGGAAAGGAGGAGGAGGAGATCTAGTTTATCCTCTAGCTTGAGGTCTTGATTAGGCAGTGTTAGGCTTTGATCAATCTCCATGACTCGATCTGCCCATTCTAGGACTTCCCCCTCCAAGTCTATGTCGAATTGCCGGTGCAGTGAATCCACTTGCCTCGGCCTTATTCCTCTTATTGACATCCCCTCCATTCCTGAAATCAGTTCCCCCAATGGCATTGATAGCAAATCGGTTAATGATTCTCGATCGACTAGCGAGATTATGACATCGACCATGGCAATCTCGTACCAACCAAACGGTGGCATGGGATGAACCCTCGCTTGGGGGGCCTTTGCCCGTTGGCGCCACCGAATTCAAGAACTTGTGTGGTTGCGCTGGATACAACAACGAAGCGGGATGTGTACGAACTTGGCGACTATTGAGGAGCAAATCAAGTCCCTTGAAGAGGAGATTGGGAAAACTCAGAAAAATAAGGCCACAAACGCCCACATTGGAAAACTGAAGGCCAAGATTGCAGCTTTGAAAGCTCGAAAAGAGAAGGCACAGGCACATGCGAAATCTAGCGGAGGCGGACATGGTTTCGAAGTCAAGAAATCTGGAGATGCATCGGTATCTTTGGTCGGATTCCCAAGCGTTGGGAAGTCTAGCTTGATTTCACAATTGACTGGAGCCGATTCAGAAACGGGAGAGTTTGCCTTTACCACTCTGACATGTATACCAGGGGTACTGGACCACAGAGGCGCAAAAATACAGATTCTTGATCTACCCGGATTGATCAAGGGAGCTTCCGAAGGCAAAGGCAGGGGCAGGGAAATCCTGAATGTAATCAGGGGCTCTGATATGGTGCTATATGTGGTCGATCCATTCCAAGATTCACACTTCGATATTCTGGATAAAGAGCTCTGGATGTCTGGTATGAGGCTCAATCAGGAAAGGCCACAAGTGTACATCACAAGAACCGATAGGGGGGGAATAGTTGTCAGATCCACAGTAGAGCAGACGAATCTGACTGATGAGGACATTCAAGAGATCATCAGAAGTTTCGGCATAGTTTCGGCAACGGTCACACTGCGGACTGATGTGACTGATGACCACATTGTGGATACCCTCGCAGACAATAGGATCTACAACAGGGCAGTAGTCGTAGTGAATAAGATCGACTTAGCAACAGAAGGTGACCTTTCCAAAACAAGGGGGATGCTACCAGAAGAGTGGCCAGTTCTGGAGGTTTCTGCCAAGACAGGGGAGGGCGTGGAAGAGATGAAGGACTTCATATTCGATAACCTCCACTTCATGTCGATTTACCTAAAGCCCCAGGGTCAAGATGCGGATATGATAGAGCCATTGATAGTGAAGGATACCTCGACCGTCAGGGATGTGTGTGTTAAGCTGCATAGGGACTTCGTCAGAAAATTCAGGTATGCCAGGGTAAAGGGCCCGAGTGCTAAATTTGACTGGCAGAGAGTGGGGCTAGACCACCATCTCAATGATGGGGACGTGCTAACTGTAATTCTGAGGAAGTCGTGAGCGATGAATTGACCAATGGTAGCCTCTCGGAGGACCATGGGCGGCGACTCAGGGGACCTTATCCCTCGTGCAGAGTTGAGGGGACTCGTTGGTCACCTACGGAAGAGGTTGTTAGTTCTATCAGGGGCCCTATTAATCGGCTTTATAGCAGGATTTCCCGCATCTGGAGAGGCGATAGAGCTGCTCCTGGGGTCTAGCTCATACAGGCCCGAGGGAGTAGAGATTGTGATTCTCCACCCCATGGAGGCGATACTGCTTAAACTCAGAATTGGAATTAATTTCGGAATATTGCTCTCTGCATTGGTTCTGATGTGCGACTTGACCTGGAACGGCAGGAGGATTGTTGCAGAATCTAGGAGGTCCGGGGACCCTGGTAAGGGAAACTTTGCTGGTACCTTGTTAGTGGTTATTCTGGCAATCACCCTTGGACTAATGGGTGCGGCGTACTCTCATGGAGTTCTTGTGCCGCTCCTTCTTGACTACCTATCCAATGATGCTACATCCGCCGGACTAGCCACAACATGGCAATTGCAGTCATGGGTTGGCTTCATCACGGGACTGTACTTTGCATCGATTCTAGGATTCCAAGTCCCTCTGATCGCCTCCATACTCCTGAGGAGCGAGCTGATAGAGAGAAGTTCAATCTCAGATAATAGGGGCAACCTCTGGTTCTCTGGACTGGTCTTTGGGGCATTGATATCCCCTCCTGACCCTGTTTCGATGTTCCTGGTGGCCGGGCCTATGCTGCTTCTTCTAGAAGCTGCACTGGTGGTTGATAGGATAACTAGGAGTCAATAGTGATTCCACGGTTTCTAGCATCCTCAGCCCTAGCTGCAGCCCTGCCGTCGTCTACGTCGACCCATCTCATCATGTAAGCACCAATTAGGATTAGCAGTGAGATGCAGAAAACGCCAACCCTGCTACCGTACATCACGGTGAGAGTAGCATACAGGAGAGGGCCGATGAAAGCGGCCACCTTTCCGAAGAAGCCGAAGAAGCCGAAGAACTCAGCACTCCTGGTCTCGGGCACCATCTGCCCGAATATACTCCTAGCCAGACCCTGGGAGCCGCCGAGGAGCGTCCCCATTCCACAACCCAGAAGCAAGAACTGGAGGCCGACGGTAAGACCGAGGGGCTCCCATACGATGTCCCTGACAGTTTCCGGGATTACGTCTATCGGGCCATCTCCAAGGTTGGTCGGGTGATCTATGCCGACCGAGCTGGATTCGCCCAATGGACCGCCAGAGACACTGGCACTGAATCTTGTATCGCCAATCGAGGTCAGGAAATTCTGAAGTTGTGCCTGGTCATTTACCTTGACCATGTGAGGGGCATCTTCGGAGCTTCCCCACTTCCAATCGTAAATGCCACTCTTCTCACCGATTTCAACGGGCAGAATTCCAGAGAACGTCTCAGCCCATTCCTGCTCATTGAACTCTTCATCGGAGAAATCCGCTTTCTGGGCTATGCTGTGATCGAAATTCCAATTCATGTATGCCACATACGATCCGGAAGTGGCGAGTCTTTCCTGTAGCCAAGTCTGGGGGAGGGGGGACGGGCTGTCCATGTAGTCCAAAGGATCCGTGCCCATCTCAATCTCGTAGGCGTTATCGAACCAATCGCCATCCACATCATCATCGTACGAGTCTGCAATTCCATCACCATCGGAGTCCCACTCGAAAAGAACGTCATGTTGGTCATGTGAGTCCAGTGCTAGAGGGGCGAAAGAGCAGGCGGCGAAACATAGCACGACCCAACCTGCAAGGGACACTGAAAGTGCCTTCTTGGTTCCAATTCCATCAATTGTAATCAGTCGGAAAACTCTACCCCCATTGGAAAGTGTAGTGAAAAATAGGGCACTGGGCCACGCTACGAACTGTATCGCGAGTATGGTCACCATTAGCTCAGTAGTTGTTACACCCAGGACAGCGGTGCCGAACACGCCACCCAATGCAGTTACGGTGTTTATCCCGTCTATAAAGAAGAAATACGCGAGCATGTAGATGAAGAGGGTTCGGAACTTGCTGACTTCCTTCAGAGTCTGAATAACCTGGCGATAAGCCGACATGAGGTCGACTGATTCCTCCTCCGCCTCCATGGGAGGCTCGGGGACGTACTTGAAAGTAAGAAGGGCGAAGCCATACCACCAGACTCCTGCGGAAGCTAGGCACAGCCTGATGACGAAGTCACCTCCAATCCCGAGAACCAGTATGAAGTGAATCAGGAGTAGTATTCCCCCTCCCAGATAACCGTAAGCGAATGCGCGGTTCGAGATGTCATCCATCTCGTCATCTGTCCCCATATGAGGTAGCATTGCGTTGTAGAAGACGCCGGCCCCGTTCAGCCCTATGTTGGCTAGGAGGAAGAAAACCATCATCCAGACCCATTCCGAGCCGGAATACAGGAAGTCGAATCCTATCAGGAATGTAGATCCCGCACCGATATATGTCAAATATCTCAGCCACGTCATCTTGATTGGCTTTCTGTCCGCTATGACACCGAAGGCGGGAGCGAGGATAGCTACCATCAATGTGGCTGCAGCCACTGCATAGGCCCAAACAGCGTCACTAGTCATGTCGATGTTTGCGATAGTGGTAGTGAGGCCATTTGCTTCCAAGAAAAGGTAAGCATACCACGCAGGCAGTATTGCCACGGTCGTACTTGTCTCAAAGGCTGACTTGCCCCAGTCATAGAATGCGTACCCCCTTACTGCCTTTGGATCTGAAGCCCGGTCTAGTTCTACTGCATCTGACATGGTAATACCTATCCGTCGTACGTGCAGAGAGGTAATTATTCTTGCCGCGGACAGAAATTGTCTGTAAATCCCTTATGGGCCTGCATTATCTCGGACAAACGTGGTTGGCAGCGGGAATTGGAGGCAACCGGAGGAGAACTCCATAGAGGCCCTGGTTCATGGGATTAAATTCTCTGATGGGGTTGAGTTCGATCTAAGAATGGATGGTGACGGTGAGCTAGTGGTTTTCCATGATGAATTCGTCTCAGGGAAAGGAGGGATTGCGAATCGTTGTATCGAGAATTTATCCACTAGTGAACTGAAATCCAGGGGAATTGTGACTTTCGATGATCTGCTCTCTGAACCCAAGTTTACCGAAACGTGGAATGATGCAGGTAAGACGGTCGATATCGAAATCAAGATCCCGCACCCAGTCACAAACATCGGAACCGATCATTACCTTGGTTCGATGATGGAAAGAATCGAGGCTGCGATTGAGCCACTCTGCCTTCCTGAAAAAACGACAATAGTTTCTAGTTTCTCACCTAGGATTTCCTCGGTTGCTAAGTCATCTGAATTTTCAATTCCGGTTACGCGACTGATGCCCCACATACGTTCTTGGGGGAGGTACTGGAGATTGAAGAGAATAGTTGCGATGCCTCATTTTGCCACTACTTCGGTTCCTTCCATTGCCAATAGTTTCAGAGAAGAGGGGATGGAATCAATAGGAATGGCATTGGATTACTTGGTTGGATGGACTAGGTTTGTTTCACCCGGTTCAGTGGTTGGAACTAGGGGCAACGGCCTTCGTAAATTGCATGAATCTTTGAAGGGGATGGGGATGTTTGTTTGGCCTGCACCCCTCGAGCTGGAGGACGAGCTTGTCCAAGCAGGAATTTCTCTAGTTACGGACAATATGAATCCAGATATTCTAGCGAAGCCTGACGGGAGTATCAGATGGCCGAGGCCTGGTAGTCAGCCACTTGATGAGGAATGGAGGGGCATTTTCAGTTCCGCATCGGTGGATGAGTTCCGGGATCTCTTCATGGAGGCGAGTGAGTCTCTGCCCACTTGGAGTGAACTAGGTTCCAAGGAAAGGGGCGATATTGTTACGAAGAGGGGTAAGGAGTCCTATTGGAGTGGAACGGAGGAAAAATGGAGAAGGGATGCCGAAGGTGGGCTCCCTTGGGGGTGCCCCAGGATTATTGGCCACAGGGGTGCAGGTAAGACCCATGGGATCTAATCACAGTCTTCTGTGGGGTTGATTCTTTGGGATGTACTTGGGCCTGTATATTGGGGTCCCCCTCCCCTCTCTAGCATCCCTCTCATCCAGAATCTGTGCGCATATCCCAGCAACCCTTGCCCAACCAAAAAACGTAGTGTAGTAATCTGGCTTCCTAAATCCGACGGAGTGCAGCAGGGTGCCACTACCCAAATCCACGTTTGGATAGGGATTGCTAATCTTTGGGATTCTCTCTTTCAGTATCTCAGGCGTTATTTCTCTTAGAACCTTTACTGTCTTGTACAAATCGTCATCCGGGCATATCTCCTCACCCAGTCCGATTAACAGAGATGCCCTAGGATCTTCTGCCCTTAACACGCCATGTCCGAATCCATATATTGGCCTACGTGAGTCTATCTCCGCATTTACGAAATCGGTGACCTCTTTTGGATCTGAAGTGCCTATTCTCTGGACGAATTCCAATACGGACTGGTTGGCTCTCCCATGAAGTGGCCCCGATAGTGCATTCATTGCACTGGAGAGAGCGGAATATACCGATGCCCTCCCGGAAGCTACAGCCTTACCTGTAAATGTCGAGAGGTTTCCTCCGCCGTGATCCATGTGTAGGATGAAGAAGAACCTCAGTACCCTCTCCATCCTCTTAGCCTCGTCACCTTCAATTCCTAGCATATGGACGAAGTTCTCTACGAGTCCTAGTTCCGGGTTTCGTGGCTTCAACTGTTCGCTCTTACCTCCACGTAGCAGGAAAACTCTGGCCATGAGCTCTGGCATCCTAGCAATTAGATTCATGGAATCAGCCCTAACGTCTCCCGTAGGTTCTGCTGTACCCAATGCCATAATGCCGATTGCTAGCCAATCCATCGGGTGTCCGCTTCCAGGGGTCAGTGACTCAAGGACCCTGAGGGCACCGGTTGGCAGGGACTCTGCCCTGTGAATCAACTCAGCCCTGAACTTCTCCGATTGCTCGGGAGTGGGCAGTTCTTTGTGCAGTAAGAGGTAAATTACATCCTCCTCTTCTAAATCCACGAGATCAGCAACCGGGTAACCAACATAGTGAACTCCTTCCAAGGGATCGACGTAGGAAGTCTGGCAGGTCCCCACCGGAATACCCCGAAGTCCCGTATCCAAGTGGGACTCTGTGACATTGAATATTGTATCATCATCTGGCAATTACATCACCCGGGCTCAATGGAAAGGGGTGTGTGTCATAACCCCTCCGTTTGACCGTTTTCGAATTAACTGGAAGGGGGGCATTTAGAAATAGAGTCGAAAAAATTGCTAAATTCTCTTCTAATTCGATTTCCGCAGCACCCCAACGGTCATAGTGGGGCCATCGGGCGCGGATGCCGTGACTCCTTGGCGCGAGAGGGTGGAATCCCTTGATACTGGGCATCGGCATATGCTTTCTGGAGGTACTCTGAGTAACTTCTTTCTGAGAGGGTCACTGACGAGTGGGCACCCCGTTTTTGTGAGTGGTTTCTATGGCGTTCTAATAGGGGCGGCGATTTTGCTGCCATGTGCATATGATGGGCTAATGATAGAAAATGAGACGTTTTCGGATGTCATCAGGGATTGCGCATTTCAGACTCTGGTCTTGATCTCGATGACGTCATTCCTTGGAGGTTTCTCTTTGGTAGTTTCTACGGTCATCAAGAGGCCCCCTGTGAGGCTAGAGAATAGAAGGAAGTTCATATTCCCGCTCCCCTTTATCGGTATTGTTGCAATTTCTCTCGAAATTATTTTTGATGGTGTTCCCGACAATGTGAGGTGGATGGGATGGGCTTTCCTGATAGTCCCCGGTCCCCTATGGGTCCATCTTTCCTATGCCCCCAGATGGAGAATTCTAGATCGTCTAGATAGGGATGTCAACCCGTTTGAGGGAATGGGGATTACAATCTACGGAGTTGAGGGTGGCGACGTCGAAGAGTCGGACTCAGAAATGGAAGAGGTTTTGGACACCGTCTAGACGGTTTAATCCATACTACCTTCGAAATCGATAATTGACTTCCTAAGTTCTTCCGGAATTGGGATTGATTTTCCCGTGTTGTAATCGACGAGTACTCCTACAACCTTGCCCGTGGCCGCAACTTCCCCTCCTCTGTTGAGGCTCGAAATCTGGTACTTCATATCAAAGGAGGAGTTTCCAATTCTGGAAACTGATGTCCTGACATTGACTACATCGGGGAAAACTATTGGGAATTTGTAGTCAGCCTCTATCCTGGCCAAGATGGGCCCGATGTTGGAGTTCTCGTAAATTTCCATCATACCAACCTCGGAGAAATATGACATCCTAGCAGTCTCCATCCATGTGGCGAACTTGGAATGATTGACGTGTCCCAGTGCGTCCATATCACCCCAATTTACCGTTATTTCTGTAGAAACCGCCCATTTGGTAGATTCTGAATTGTCTCCTTGCGCCAAAATTATCACCTAGATTAGATTCAATTTTCGACCACTCTCTTCAAAGGCCGATAGGACTGTATCAAGATCGTCCCTGGATAGGCCAGAAGACATCTGTGTCCTGACTCTGGCCTTATCCCTAGAAACCATCGGGAAAACGATGGCACCCACAAGGACGCCGCTATTTCTGAGGCTATTGGATAAATCCTGAGCTAGCTTGCCCTCTCCACACATAACAGGGATTATTGGGGTCTCTGAATTTCCAGTATCAAATCCTATGGAATTCAGCTGCTCCCTGAAGTAGTCGGTATTTTCCCAAAGCCTCCTGACGTGCTCTGGCTCTTCCATCAGTACTTCCACAGCTGCTTTCTGGGCCGCTGCGACACCAGGTGGTTGGCTTCCCGAAAGGAGCCATGAACGGCTGTGATTCAGGGCGTGAGTCCTTACATCCTCGGAACCAGCTAGTATTCCTCCTTGGACTCCCATCGCCTTGGAATATGATCCGATCTCGAAGTCGACTCTGCCTTGGAGTCCGAAATGTGCCACTATGCCCTTTCCACCTCCAAGAACACCTTCCCCGTGGCAGTCGTCAACGAATACCATCGCGTCGTATTCCTCTGCTATCTTTGTTATTTCATCCAGAGGTGCTATGTCCCCATCCATGCTGAATACCCCGTCCGTGATAATCAGTTTCCTCTCTGAGTCCTTGTTTTCCTGCAAGACCCTCTCTAGGGCACCGACGTCATTGTGCTGATATACGGCTCTCGATGCCTTGGTGAGGCGGACTCCATCTATGATTGAACCATGATTCAATTCATCGGATATGATTAGGTCATCCTTGCCCCTTACTAGAGTTGGTATCAAACCCACATTTGCCGTATATCCGGCTGAGTAAATTAACGCGGACTCTACACCCTTGAAGCGAGCA
>CEVU01047628.1_pt1 | contig 11283 bp, 10 predicted proteins | sample 427081 | NCBI WGS metagenome assembly CEVU01 (sample SAMEA2623868, study PRJEB7988) | marine metagenome | biome: marine biome (ENVO:00000447); feature: deep chlorophyll maximum layer (ENVO:xxxxxxxx); material: "saline water (ENVO:00002010), including plankton (ENVO:xxxxxxxx)" | depth 80 m | reverse complement strand
AATGCTTTTACCTTCATCTTTTCAATTTTTATGGAAAGAAGCAAAAAGTGATTTGCAACAAAAAAGAATCATTTGTGATTTCATTGCAGGCATGACCGATCAATACGCAAACCGTTTTTACGAACGTTTGTATCTCCCAGGACATGGCTCTGTTTTCGACAGGATTTAAAAAAATATTAAGTGATAGAAATTTTTATTTATCAAAAATAATAACCTGAAGCCTCAACACAAAAACTTAAATTGTTCCCCAAAAGACGTCAGACCAGCACAGTTTCAATTGGTACCCTCAAGATTGGAAGCACTGAGCCGATTCGGATTCAGTCGATGCTGACATCCGACACGACAGATATTGAGGAATGTATTGCAGAAATTACTCGTTTGGACAAAGTGAATTGTGAAATTATTCGTTTGACTGTTCCTAATCAAAAATCAGTAGACAGCCTGCATGCAATCCGATCTGAAATGGAGAAACGTGGAATTCAAAGGCCGTTGGTTGCAGATGTTCATTTTAATCCGCAATTGGCGATCAATGTTTGTGAATTCGTCGAAAAAGTGCGTATAAATCCGGGTAATTTTGTAGATAGCAAAAAATTTGAAGCCCGTGAATACACTGATAAACAGTATCAGGAAGAATTGGCACGTGTTGAAGAAAAAATACTGCCTTTGATTAGCAATTTAAAAAAATATGGTTGTGCTTTGAGGGTTGGTACCAACCACGGATCACTTTCAGACCGTGTAATGAATCGCTATGGTGACACCTCAAAAGGTATGGTTGAATCCGCACTAGAATTTTTACGTATACTGCGAAAACATGACTTCGAAGAGACTGTGCTGTCAATGAAATCTTCAAACCCGCTGGTGATGATTCAAGCCTATCGGCAGCTTGTAATTGCAATGGAATCAGAAGAAATGTATTATCCACTGCATTTGGGTGTCACTGAAGCCGGCAACGAACTAGACGGACGAATAAAAAGCGCTGTTGGTATAGGAACTTTGCTTTGCGACGGATTGGGTGACACGATTAGGGTTTCACTGACCGAAGCCTCAGAAAATGAAATACCGGTGGCACAATCGATTCTTCAGTCAACTCGCGCCAGAATTTATAACACAGATTTTATCTCCTGCCCGTCTTGCGGACGTACATTTTTTGATCTAGAAACTACAACAGCACAAATAAAAGCTTTTACCTCCCATCTCAAAGGAGTAAAAATTGCAATCATGGGTTGTGTAGTAAATGGTCCCGGAGAAATGGCAGATGCTGATTTTGGCTATGTTGGAGCTGGCCCTGGAAAAATCAACCTTTACTGCGGTCAAACATGCGTTGAACGTAACATTCCCTCAGTCCAAGCTGTGAAGCGTTTAATTGAGCTGATTCAGGAACACGGGAAATGGGTAGATCCTGCTTAATTTTTTAAACATCCAGTCAGGCATCATAATTCCAGATGAACATTCAGACAGACGAGTTGATCAAAATCATTATCGAAAATCAATTACTTGCTTTCCCAATTCTCGGTATATTGCTGATACTATTATTTATATTAACGTGGAGGCAGGCACGGCGCAGTTGGTGTTTTTATGTCAGTAAGCGCAAACTGTTGAAAAATATACAGAAAACACTGCAGCATGGGGCATGAAGGTGTTGTTACTGCTGCTCCCTCGATCCAAAAATAGCGGTTCCGACTCGAATCATAGTTGCGCCTTCCTGAATAGCCCAATTATAATCCGCAGTCATACCCATTGAAAGTTCAGTAATGCCCGGAGAATCCAATTCATCCCGGAGTTTATCTCGCCATTCGCGAATTTGCTCAAATATTTTGCGTGTTCTAAATTCTCCAAGATTTGGAGCTGGGATTGTCATCAGTCCACGAAACTTCAGCCACCTTCCGGAAGAAATATATTCAGCAACACGTAAAATTTCATCCCATTCTTGCAGGCCTGATTTACTCTCTTCACGGGAAAGATTGACTTGTATCAGCACATTGATATTCTTGTTTGTTAGATCACAACGAGCCTCTAATATTTTTGCTAATTCTATAGATTCAACAGAATGGATCCACTGAAAATAACCCGGACAAAACTTAGCTTTATTTTTTTGCAAGTGACCTATCAAATGCCATTCTACCTCAGGAGAGTTTTTAAGCACCTCAATTTTTCCAAGTGCCTCCTGTATACGGTTTTCACCAAATGCAGTTTGTTTGGCAGATAATGCCTCCTTTATTAATTCAACAGATTTGGTTTTACTGACTGCAATTAATTGAATCTCTTCCGGAGTACGGCCGGACTGAAAAGCAGCTTGTGTTATCTGTTGTTTAACTTTTTCTAAATTATCTTTGACTGACACTTAACTTACTCTATAATTGATTTGATGGGAAAAGGAACTCTAATGGATAAATTATGTGTTATGTTATTTCGGATTCCAATAGTTAAAAATATTTGGTCACAAAGATACGAAGCTATGCATTTTGATAGTATCCCATGGACGAAACTCAAGAAACCTCTCTCAGCATGTAAAATAGCTCTTGTTACAACCGGAGGTATTCTATTGAAAACGGAAGAAAGTTTTGAATTAAACGATCCTCATGGAGATAGTTCATTCCGCAGGATCCCTCATGACGTTTCTGCGGAAGATTTAACCATTTCTCACAAATATTATGACCACCGCGATGCGGACTGTGATCCAAATTTAATTCTACCTTTTGAGGTCTTACGTGAACTTCAGACAGAAGGTGTTATAGGAGCTTCCGGTCCCTATCACTACAGCTTTATGGGTCATATCAAAGAACCTCACCTGACTAAGTTAATTCAGCAAAGTTCTGTCGAAGTGGCAAAAGAAATTAAGCAATTGCAGATTGACATTGCTCTACTAGTTCCGGCCTGAGGTATCTGCAATCAGACGGTCGGTCTGCTCCAACGTGAAATAGAACATCAAGGAGTTTCTACTGTTGGAATTTCAATTGTTCGCAAAATAACTGAGTCAGTAAAACCTCCACGCACATATCACTTGAAATATCCTTTTGGTCATGCACTTGGAGAAGCATTTAACCGGACCCAGCAAAAACAAATTTTCCGTGATTGCCTTGAAGTACTTGAAACAGCGACTTTGCCGGGAGTAATAGTTGACAGCCCGTACCGCTGGAGACGTCACAAGTTTGAATAATATCTTTTGCTGGAGTCTTTAAGTGGTTTAAAGTAAAATAATAAAAACTACTGCAACTCTGCTTTCCAAAGGCCAACTTGCCGTTGTTTTGCTTCATTTTCCGCAGCCAGCATATCTTCGTGTTCTGGCGGAGTTTCATTTCCCAGTAGGTAAAAAGACCAACCATTTCGGATCAACCAAATATTGATGTTTGTGTCTCCAGACCTGATAATTCCGTCCAGCCTAAATAATTTTTCTGAGAAATCATAATTGATTCTCACCTGTCTGTTGTAGAAGATCTTTTGCATTTCAAACGCAGCTTTTTTGCGGAACCATTCATTGTATTCCTTGCCGTGACTTATAGACAGCTTTGGAGATACAAATTTTAGCCAGACACGTACTTCCTGTCGTGGCAAATTTAGGTTCTGCTTTGATAGTTTGAATGTCCATTTTCGAAATTCAGAGCGGTTTTCAATTCGTATCCAGACACTTTCTGAATCAGTAACTCTACTAAAAATACCAATCAATATATTTTCAATACCTGTACGTAGTGGTTTTGATTTTTTCCTGTTATCCATCCTACTGAAGAGTTTTTGACGTATAGATTCTGTTTTTAATAAACCTTCCTGTGCCTTTAATTCTTGAACCTGAATAATCAAACTTCCAAAGAAAATATAAATCGTCAGTAAAAAAAATTTGACAAAACTCATTATTTGCACCACTAGCTTTTTATTTTGCAATTGATTTTTCTGTAATCAAGCACAGAATACCATTATAATTCATTAAAATCCATCTGATTTGAAAAAGATTATGTTATGCATTTTGTAAATTGAAAGACTTGGTATTGGAGATGCAATAAGTTTGCATGTGTTAGTACATTTCATATAAAGTACGGTAATGACTTCGTTTATCCTGAGATTGGGGCAAGGATATTACCACCCACATGTGTTGACGTGAATTTTTGCTGGCCAGTTTTAAGTTTTGTTTCTTCCCGCCAATTATGATTCCCTTGCATTCACTGACTAACAAAAAAACAAATCAGGAACATTTAGGTTCCAAATGTGAAGTAGTTTATTTATTTGATATTTTGAACTATTTCATAAGTGTTATTATCTTGATACTGGGGTTCATTGCTTCCATACCTATTCAAGGATTTGCGCAAGTAGAATTGGATGTTCCGGAACTTTCAATTCAGACACAATCCTACTTACACAATCCTGATGCAGGGACATATCTTTACCGCAACGCAAAAGTTGAATGGGAGGAAATATCAGTTGAAAGTACGGAAATATTATATCATCCGGGAAAAAACAAATTAACTGCAAAAGGTTATGTCAGAGTGACAGAAGGTGAAGTTATCGCGGTGATGGATGAGTTAGAAATCAACATTAAAGACGGAACAGGAGTTTTTAGAGAAGCCATTTTTTATGATGCCTCAAGCAAAGCATACATGACCGCGAAGGAAGTCCATAGGTTAGATAAAGGCGAATATGTTGCAAAAACTTGTACATTTACTACTTGTAATCCGAAATCTCCGGCATGGAAGGTCACTGGCAGTGAGGTAAAATATTATGCACAAAATTTCTCATCATCGAGCAGTTCTACTTTAAGAGTAGGTGGAGTTCCAGTTTTTTATTTCCCATATCTTGCTTGGCCGACTGTTAAACGTCGTCAGTCAGGCTTCCTTCCTCCGGAATATCTCTTAGTCCGTAGTAGTCTGAAAAAATTTGATCTGGGTTACCGAATTGGGATTCCGTATTTTTGGAATATTGATCAGGAACAGGATTTGACATTTACATATGATTGGGTGGAGCTTCGCGGTCCAGGATTTCGTCTGGATTATCAATATGCCTGGAAAGAGGGAATGCGTGGTGAAATAAAATTTCAGCAATTTTTTGAACGGGATCCTCGTTCACCTTTAAATGAATCAGGAAGTCTAAGCCCTCAGGAGATAGAATCTTCAGAATTAAAACCGCAGCGTTTCAAATTTGAATTTAATCACAATCAACAATTAGATGGACAAAGTAGACTGATTACTTCTGCGCTGGTTTACAGTGACAGTCAGTTTCAAAAGGAATATGAACTGATTGAAAGTCCAGACCCTAATACCGCACAGCAATTTTCGGTAAATATCAACAGGCAGTTTTCAAAAGGGAGTGTCACATTTTCTGCAACTCAAACACGGATCTTTAGTGAATTGGCTATTTTGAATCGAAAAATTGATCTCACACAAATTCAATACCTACCGGCTTTTTCATTTCAATTTAGTGATACTTTATGGCGATCTGAAAAATCAACTTTGACCAGCTCGCTGAGTGGATCTGCTGTACGATATTTCAGAGTACAGGGTTACAATGGTGAAGGAGTAAATGTCACTCCCAGATTGAATTTTCAGTTTCCTCTTTTTCAACATTATAACGTTAGCCTTGAAGTAGGGGAAAAAATATCCAGCTACAAAGTTCGTGATTCGGATGTGCCCGGAAGTGAAGATGCTTATGGCTTCAATATTTTGGACGGCAAAGCTGAAATCAACACAACTTTGTCCCGGAATTTTAAAACAGATTCGGGAATTTACAGTCGTTTCAAGCACTTGATAAAACCACGCCTTCAATACGAATATATCGAAGATGTCTTGCAAATATCTGATTCCGGAGTTCCATTTGGAGGAACAATTTCTACACGTAGACTTGCAACATTACGCATAGAAAATGTACTTCTCGTCAAACGTCGTTTCTTTGAACGAAGAATTAAATTAACATCGCTTTCATTGGACAGAATGAGAAGAAATCAACTGGATCCAGTCTTAATTCGAAAATTAGAACAGATTCTAGGCCAGGAATTAGGTTCTGAAAAATTATTTATTGAGAAGTTAGACAGGTTGTTTGGGGGGGAATTAAGTGCTCAGCAAATAGACTCCATTCTAGGATATGCGGAGAAAGGTGTAATACCTATGTTGAACAGTCAAGCTGGTGTTCAAACGCGTGAAGGAAAAAGTCGGAATCTCGCCAATTTAAATTTTGTCCAGCATTATGACTTTTTCAAAAAAGATCCCTATTTTCAGCCTGTAGGTCCTTCAGTTAAAGGTAATGAGACTGATTCAAATCAACCCTTATTACCCCTGCGAACTATCTTAAATTTCAGACCCGGTAGCACATTTTCAATAAATCTTTTTAATCGCTACCACCATCAGAAGAGGCGGGTTGTAGAATATTCATTAGAAGTAAGTGTAGGGTTGAGTGCACACAACAAAGCGTCTGTAAATTTTCGTAACAATGAAGAAGCTTATCAAACCCCTTTTGGTAATGATGTTGCTGCAGCTAACACATTTGGTTTCAGCAACAGCTTTGAAGCAAGTGACGAACTGGCTTTTGGGTTTTCCGGGACTGTCAATTTAGATGCAGACAGTTATACCTTTCGACGACGTCTAAGTTCAAGTGCTTTCACACTGGATTACCGACCTGAATGCTGGGATATCCGTCTTGCTCTCACAGAAGATGTAGGCATAACAGAATCAAACAGCGGACTTGAACAAGAATATATTGACCGTACCCTTTACGCCTACATTAACTTAGGTGGTATCTCTATTCCGGAACAAATATTACCAGATATGGAATAATGATATGAAAAACAACAGATACTCATCTGCATTAAAGAATTTTATGAACCAGGCGATTTCCAAATCAGTTCTGTTCTTGATAAATGTTTGCTGTTTTATTATTTTTGTAGGAGAGTTAGATGCGCAGACACAGCTTGCTCTCGAACAAAGTGAAATGGAGGAGCGCAGTTTAGAGGCACGGACCGCAACCCAGGAACCAGATTTTTTTGTCTCTGGAACATCCGCTCAAGGGATAGGCTTCTATTTTGGTGTTGGATTTCGCAGTGTGAAGCTTCAAGTTGCTGAAACCATTATTATATCGGATTCAGATGGTACTGCAAATGGAATTGGATTCAATTTGGGATATTATTGGAATGAGCAGGTAGTAGAATATGAAAGGCAAGTTTCGATTGTTGAACACTCGGAATCTTTTACTTATCAAGAAGAATCCGGTAGGGAACTTGAAGTAATCCAAAATAATTTATGGTACATACAATACCCAAAAATCAAAAGTGACTTTTATTTGCACTATGGCGCCGGGCTTCAGTTTACTAAAACCCGTTTTGCCGGAAGCATTAGTAATGATGCTTATGAAGATGAAATTGCTCTTGGAATCGAGACCGGAGTGTCCTATTTCGTCACTTCAAATTTATTAATATATTATCGTTTTTCACTGGGGCAACAGCTGCCATTTTTTACTACTTCTGCTTCAACTTCTTTTTTGAAACAAAGTCAATTACACACGATCTATCTTAATTTCTATTATCCGCTTTGATTATTTTAAATCTGAAGATTTTTGTTACGATTTTCAGTTACAAGTTTTTCCAGTCTTTGATTTAAAAGTTTTTCTTCTTTTTCTCTTGTATACACATTGTGCGGAGCAGTCCTGACTAAACACTGATTCTCATCGAGTGGACAGCGTTCACAGGTTTGGTTAACTTCCTTTATAGGAATTTCCGGATCATTTAAAAATTTAACTTTTGCCTTAAGTGCTTTATCAATCCTCAATCCGAGCGAAACACAACGGTTTATTTTTGAATTCAAACGTAATGCGCGCCCTATGGAAATAAAAAGTACCTCATTACCACTCTCCATAAACTGTGCTCTCTGAGCACGAATTATTATTTTTTCAGGTTTCAACTTAGTCTGTTCTGTTTCCAACTCTTTGAGCAAAGATACAGGCAACCAGCGTCGACAATAGTGTTCATCTAAACTTACTCCACTCGGGACTAAAGTTCTTGGCATGTTCAATTCCTTGGTCAATCGAATATCATTCTTTCCAATCATATGTTCAAAACGCAAAAAATGCAGCTCATTTATTTTGAAGAGTCCGGGAAGAATTTGACTGAGGCGGTGTAGAAATGTTTCCGGAGTAACTTCATGATGTTTGAGTAACTTTAAAATAGCTTCACCATCCCATGTTTTCGACTGAAATAATTCCTGAATTTCCTTCTCTGCTTGGAAACGATTTATCATTAATGCTCCGGCAAAATAAGAAGCTCGAAAATTATCCATAACTTCTTCGAAACTACCGAATTTTTTCCAGGGAGAAGTTCGGAGATGCTTGCCGATTTTCAACTCAGAATAGCCGATTTGTAAAACAATTGAATAGACATGCTGGGAGGGATTGAGTTGATCGTTTAACAATAATTGCGGAGGTTTGCCCGGAAGGAAAATAAAGCGTTGTCCGGACAATTCCGGATATAGTGAAAAATCTGCAACTCTCGCTTCAACACCGTGAACTTTGCGGAGTGTGGATATCAGTTCTTCACGAGTGGCTGGGGGGAAACGTTTCCATTTATGTTTATCTGCATACTCTTCCGCCAGTTCCTCAAATTCTTCAAAGTAATTGTTGTGCATTTCCTGAAAAGCCCGTAAAGATGCCAAAAAGAACTGCTCAACATTCATGTCATACGCTCTAGAAATCTCCATTAAAGTACTGATGAGTGCAGCAGCTTTCTTAGGTGAAGCCGTAAAAAGCTCCATCACATTTTCAAATGTGATCCCAAAAAGTTGAAAAGGAAAAGATCCTAATACAGTTGAAGATAAAAACAATTCCTTGATTTTACCAAGCCGGCCGGTCATACTAATGGATACTAGATCGTCGTATCCAACACCTAATCCATCTGCCAGGTTCATTATTTTTTCTGCTTTTGGATATTTTTTCCCTTTCTCAATTTCATTAATATAAGACACGGATAATCCTGTCAGTGCTGCAAGTTCTTTCAGACCATAACCTTTTTCATGTCTGAAATTACGTAACTTCATCCCAAAAATGTAGCGTATATTCAGTTTGTCTGTAAAAGGAGTCTTTTTTTCCTTGTTTGGCATAAATATCTCGATTAATTTGTTTTATTGTCTGCACAGACACCGTCATTTTTAAATTTTTCAATTTGTTTTTTAGTATATCCTAGATCTTTTAAGACGGTCTCAGTTTGTTCACCCAGTTCAGCCCCAACATGGCGATATTCTGCATTGCATATAGAAAATTTAAATGGAGAGGCAATTTGTTTATGAGATTCTCCATCTGAAGTAGGGACATCAGTTATCATTCCTCTAGCTTTAAAATGCTGGTGTTCCATTACCTCAGAGAATTCTAACACCAATTCAACGCATGCATCAATGTCAGCAAAAGCCGTCTCCCATTCAGACCAAGGGCGCTCCAAAAATCTTTTACGGAGTATACTCTTTAAATGTGTTTGAGCTTCCAGATCATCAAAAGAGGTTTGAATAAGAGTTTCTGGAAGTTTCATTGCATTCAGCAAAGCAGCAAAAAATTGAGGTTCCAAACTACTTACTGAGATCCAACGTTCATCCTTGGTTTGATAATAATCATAGAATGTCCCACCGTTGAGCCAGGTTGATTCGGGTAGGGCTTCTGGTGCACCTGCGAGCCAATTTGCACCTCCAAAGACATTCATACTGAGCATTGCGTCTGACATACTTATATCTAACGCTTGTCCTTCTCCTGTTTGCTGACGGTGAATTACCGCTGCCAAAATACCCATTACTGTATGATATGAACCACCAGCGATATCTGCGATCTGTATCCCCATCGGTACAGGAGGTTCATTTTTTCGGCGACTACAATTACTAACTCCGGAAATGGCGAGATAATTTAAATCGTGACCAGCACGGTTTCGGTAAGGTCCTGTTTGCCCATATCCTGTTAGTGAACAAAATATTAATGAAGGATTATGTTTACGGAGTTCACCATAATCCAGACCGAGCCTTTTCATTACTCCCGGACGGAATTGTTCCAAAACAATATCATATTTACCTACTAATTGTTGAACAATTTTAACTGCTTGAGGATATTTAAGATTTAAAGCTAAGGATTTTTTGGAACGATTCAGTGTCGCATGGGTTGCAGAACCACCTTTAACTTGAGGCCAAAGTGTTCTCACTATATCAGGACGAGTTGGTGATTCTATTCTTAATATTTCAGCACCTAAATCAGCAAGCATCATTGAGGCATAAGGCCCCGGGAGCAGAGTCGAAAAATCGAGAATTTTTAGTGAGGAAAGCGGAGTTGACATTTTATGCTAATACAGCCACTGCCTCTGCAACGATGGTTTGTGCCTGTGGTGTATTAGTGTAAAGTTCGAGACGTATAAATTTTTCACCGTCTTTTTCAAATTTTTCAACAATTTTCCCACTGCATGACACAGTATCGCCTATTTGAGTCATTGCTGTGAAACGATTATTAAAACTTTTGAGGGCAGATTGAGGAACCCAATTGGTGAGCATTTGGGCTAGATAACCTGCAGAGAGCATTCCATGTGCGATTACGTCATCAAGTCCTGATGATTTTGCGAAATCAAGATCTACATGAATTGGATTGTGGTCTCCGGATGCTCCGCAATAAAGTGCAAGAGTGTGCCGGGAAACGGAAGGAGTTTTCAGCCCTGGAATTTTGTCTCCAACGTTTAAAGAGTCGAATGTTGGAATGGTCATAATATTTTATTGATGCCTGAAAACATAATTGGTCCTCGTATCAGCCACAATTATGCCGTCCTGATTGGTAAAAGTATTGTCTGAAATCACGAATTGCAAAGCTCCATCTTTTTTATCAACAATATCAGTAATTTTTTTACATACAGTTATACTGTCACCGGCATAAATTGGGGCATAGTAGTTGAAATTTTCTTCTCCATGCAGTAATTTATCCAACGTTTCTCCCAGAACACTCATGAAATCAACTAAATCTAAAGCGTCTATTTCCAACATGAACGGGAAAGTAGGAGGAGCCAGCAAACCGGGAAGGCCTGCTGCTTTTGCTGCATCCGGATCTGTATAGATTCCCTTGGTTTCTCCAAGTGATTTTGCTAAAAATTTTAAGCGCCCCTCCTCCACAGGCAAGGTAACAGGTGGAAAATTGTAACCTATGTGTTTTTTGTCTATCATGTCTTTACCTGCTCAGATTAGCATTGAATTATATTATTATGTTTCTCTGAGTAAAAATTTAGGTTTATATTTTATTGCAAACTACAAAAAATTCTATGATTAGTTTGTTTTTCTGTCAACAACAAACTAATTATGCAAACTATAA
>CEVU01018977.1_pt1 | contig 11292 bp, 11 predicted proteins | sample 427081 | NCBI WGS metagenome assembly CEVU01 (sample SAMEA2623868, study PRJEB7988) | marine metagenome | biome: marine biome (ENVO:00000447); feature: deep chlorophyll maximum layer (ENVO:xxxxxxxx); material: "saline water (ENVO:00002010), including plankton (ENVO:xxxxxxxx)" | depth 80 m | reverse complement strand
TTCATGAAACTCATCTTTTGACTCTAGTCATTGCTAAACATAAATATGTAGGTCGTCTTTAAGTTGGACCCGTAATAGTGTGACTGTATGCGTGGCTACGATCGCACTGACCGATTAAATGAACTTTTGATGAGGATTCTTGCAGAGGAACTGGAACTTATTGACGATGAAGTTCTAGGTTTTGTTACTGTAACTGGGGTCCAAACTGATAAAAGCCTTACTCAAGCGAAAGTTTTTGTTACGAGTGATCTTGATGACGAAGAAATGTGTAATCGACTTGAAATCCATAGGTCGCGTTTGCAGAGGGCTATAAACAAGCAGACGCGATTACGTCGAGTGCCATCTCTTTTTTTCTTTGTTGATGACACAGCTGAGTCAGCCGAAAGAATTGAAAATCTACTTCGTGAATTGAATCAGGAATAGAAAGTTAATGACAAAAGCAATAAGTGAACCTATAGGTATTGCAATTGTTGACAAGCCAGCAGGCATGACAAGTCATGATGTGGTTTCCAAAGCGAGAAAATCGTTTGGAACTAAAAAAGTTGGACATTCTGGAACGCTAGACCCAGATGCAACAGGAGTTTTAATTTTAGGAGTTGGCAGAGCCACCAGATTGCTGCAGTTTCTTACTCTTTTGCCTAAGTCCTATAAAGGGGAGATAGTTTTCGGTGAGCACACTTCAACCTTGGATTCATCTGGAGAAATCATCGCTACCTACAATATGAATGATTTAACGCTTCCAGATGTTAGGGAAGCGACTAAGCATTTTTTGGGGGAAATAGAACAGATACCACCGATGGTTTCTGCAGTGAGAATAAAAGGGAAGCGTCTTTATGAAATTGCTAGAGAAGGAGATGAAATCGATAGACCTTCTAGAAGTGTGAGGGTCGATCGATTCGAAGTTAATCCGACTGTCGACCCCAAGGTCTATGAGGCTTTTGTGGATTGTTCATCCGGCACGTACATAAGGTCTTTAGCTGCAGATCTTGGTTCGGTTTTAGGAGGGGGAGCACATTTAAGAAATTTACGGCGAATAGGAGTCGGTTCTTTCAAAGAAGATGAAGCATCGCATCTGGAAGAAATAGTTTTACAAAAACCAATTGAAGGAATGAGAGACTTTGAGCAAGTAAAAGTTGATGACGATACCAGAAAAGAAGTTTCACACGGCAGAGTTTTTGACCTGGACAGACTAGAGACAAAAAAAGAAGGTCCGTGGGCACTAATTGACTACAGTGGTGAACTTTTAGCTGTCTACAAAAAAGTCGGTGACAGTATTAAACCAGTAGTAGTAATTGTTGACCCATAATTTTGCTAGATAACCTGCATGATGAATCCTTTAAATATAAATTCGATTTTCCTGTTAAGGCAAAATCTGATATGAAATGGTCCGGTTCTTAGTGATGGGTTTTCCTAAAATTTTTCGAAAGTTGTATTTTCTGCGAAGGTTTTCCTCTGCGCGAATTCCAACACGAGTGGGGGAGTTTACGGCTCATTCATATAGGAATAATTTTAAGAATGAAGGAAACCTGGCATTAGTTTTAGGTGATGTCACAGACGTTGATGTTCCTTTAGTTAGAGTCCACTCTGAGTGTCTGACTGGAGATTTGATTGGTTCTCTCAGGTGTGACTGTGGTTCACAGTTGCAGGCATCTTTGGAGATGATTGGAGAAGAAGGGACTGGTATTTTTATTTATTTGCGAGGTCATGAAGGTCGGGGAATTGGATTAGGTAAGAAACTTCGGGCTTACAACCTGCAAGATCAAGGAATGGACACGGTTGACGCTAATTTGGAGCAAGGTTTACCAGTAGATTCCCGTGATTATTATTTCGCGGCTGAAATTCTCCAAGACTTGGGTGTTTCCAAAATAAGGCTTTTGACTAATAATCCAAAGAAAAAAAGCGAGTTGGAGAACGAAGGTATAGATGTTGTTTCGCTTGTGCCGTTGGAAATAGCTCCGACCGAAGAAAACAAACGTTATTTAGAAACAAAAAAGACACGTCTGGGTCATATCCTTAGTAACTGAAAGTTGCATCCTTTGAAGTCTTTTTGATTTAAGTCCTATTCCGTTAAATTCCCAATAAAATTTTATTGTGAAAGTTCATCAATTTTCAGACTCTTTAGTATTCGAGACCCCGACTGTGGCCACTCTTGGAACTTTCGACGGACTTCATTTAGGGCATCAAAAAATTATCACTGACGTAGTAGACGAAGCTGGTAAACGTGGTGGTGAAAGTGTTGTTGTGACGTTTGATCGTCACCCAGCTGAATTGCTCCGCCCGGAGAGCGTTCCCTATTTTTTGTCTTCATTTGAAGACAAAGTTTCTTCAATAGCTGATTGTGGAGTTGACCATCTCTTGGTGGTTCCCTTCGATAAGAATGAGTCTGAAAGATCTGCAACAAACTTTGTGAAAGAAGTATTTTTAGGAAAACTTTCTGTTGACTTGTTAATTGTTGGGCATGATGTGCATTTTGGGAACAACAGGGAAGGCAATTTTGCTTTTTTGGAAGAAGTTTCTAAAGAGTTAGATTTTCAAGTTCGAAGGATTGACCCGGTAATGCTAAGCGAGGAAGATTCTGAGGCTATTTCTTCTACAGCAATCAGAAGAGCCTTGCGAGGTGGGGAAGTTGAAAGAGCTATGGAAATGTTGGGACGCCCCTACAGTATTAATGGCGAAGTTGTTTATGGAGACCAAAGGGGAAGAACGATAGGTTTTCCTACAGCAAATCTGGTCTTATCTTCTGAGCGTGCTTGGCCTGCAGATGGGGTGTATGCGGGTATTTTTACACGAATAGATGGTTCTGAGCATTTGTGCGCGATTAATGTCGGTCGACGGCCAACTTTTTATGAGCATGCAAATACTTCTTTGCTTGAAGCTCATTTGCTTGATTTCGATGATGATTTGTATGGAGAGATTTGCTCAGTTGCTTTTTTGCATTTTTTACGAAGTGAAAAAAGGTTCGACGGTATTGATTCTCTTGTAGAACAATTGAAAGACGATGTGGCGAAAACACGATCTTTGTTATCAGAGGCTAATTGAGCTAAAAAAACTGTTTTTATTTTTCGAGTTGCTGTTTATATTGATCAAGTTGTATCTTGGTCAGACCATCAGACCATGGTCATGAAAGGTTTAAATGAGCGTAAAAGGGATGAACCACGCGGTTCTTTATGTTCGTGATGCCCGTGTCCATAAAGACTTTTATTCTAGAGTCCTCGGTTTTACAACAAACATTGAAGATAAGAGCGGACAATTTGTTTTCATGCGTGCTCCTAGTTCCAACAATCACCATGATGTTGCTTTTTTTTCAATTGGAAGAGATGCTTCTCCATCAAGTGCTGGGCAAAAAAGTGTTGGTCTTTACCACATTGCTTGGGAGGTAGAGACGCTATCAGAGCTTGAAGAAATGAAAAATGCTCTCGAAAAAGAAGGATGTCTTGTAGGAGCGAGCGATCACGGTGTTAATAAAAGCCTTTATGGGGTAGACCCCGATGGTCTGGAATTCGAAGTCATGTGGTTAGTGCCAGAAAAGTTTTGGGGAGACGCAGAAACAGCTGCGATAATCGAACCTCTAAATCTTTCAGGGGAAATAGAAAAATTTGGCAGAGAGCTTAAAGGAAGAAATTAAAATGACTTTTTCGGGAGATTCTTATTCATTAAAACCAATAGAAAGAACGACTATTGCTGATCAAATCAGTGGACAGTTGCTTCAGCTTATCCGTGAGGGCAGGTTCACACCTGGAGAAAGAATGCCTTCCGAGAGGCAATTGTGTGAAGATTTTGGAGTTGCTAGAACCACTCTAAGAGAAGCCATACAACAGCTTGTCTCTTTAGGAGTTTTAGAACGTCAAACAAACAGATTATATGTAGCTGACCACATAGGCGTTGTAGATGTCCCTGATGAGAAAACAAAAAAACTTAAAGACTTGGTTGAAACTCGTCGATTTATAGAGATTTCTGTCACAGAGTTGGCTGTTTGTAGAGCTACCGACCAACAGCGCAAGGAACTTTTAGAATTAGCTGAATCGTTCCACCCTGAAATGGATCCAGAAGAATTTCGAAACCTAAATCACCGTTTCCACATGAAGATTGGGGAATGCTGCGCAAACCCGCTTCTTGAAGAACTTTATGGCCGTGTCCTTAAGGCTGTTTTTGATTCTTCTGCTTTCTCATCTCTCTTATATGGAGGTTTAGAACCTGAAGAGGTCAAAAAAATTGTTGAGCAAGTAGCAAGAAAACATAAGGAAATAGCAAAAGCAATATTTGAAGGTGATGCAATTGCTGCTTCTGCAGCTGCTGCAGATCACGTTGCTGAAATCGAAGATCAAATATTTGAAAAGTTGGTATGAGTTGCTAAATCAAGATTTTTCAAATTATTTATTCTTTTTTGATAACGAAAGTTTCGAGGAAACAAATAGGCCCGGTTTCAGAAGACGTGTAATGGACGGCGAGCATACCCAATTGTGTTTTTGGCGGATAGAAGGTGGTGCCAAAGGCTCATACATGCATAAACACGATGAACATGAACAACTTGGGATCATTTTCCGAGGTGCTTTAGATTTCCGGATAGGTCAAGAAGACACGGAAGAAAGATCGTATTTAAACACCGGTGATGTCTATATAGCGCCAAAAGGTATTTGGCACGGAGACAGTATTTTTATAGGTGATGAGGAATTAGATGAGTGTTGGATCTTGGATATATTCTCTCCACCCCGAGATGATTTGAGGTAAAGCAATGGCTGAAGATAATTGGCGTCTAGCCGTTGATATAGGTGGAACCTTTACCGATGTTGTACTTCTCAACGACTCGACAGGCGAAGTCAGTGTAGAGAAGACATTGACTACGCCTAAAGCCCCCTTAGAGGCTGTAAGGAAAGGCATAAAAGACTTATTAGCCACAACAGAGGTTAAACCTAAAGACATAACAGCTCCAATAGTGCACGCAACTACCCTGATTACTAATGCTCTCATAGAAGGTAAAACAGGTCGTGCTGCATTGGTGACGACTGCAGGTTTCGGTGACACTCTTTTAATTCGTGATGAACACCGTTACGACATGTATGACCTGCAAATTGAGTTTCCAGAACCACCGATACCCAGACATTTGACATTTGAAATTTCCGAAAGAACCAACGCGGATGGTGATGTTATTCAAGAACCATCAGATGAAGATATTGAAAAATTAATAAATGAGATTAGAAGTGTTGATGCTGAGTCTGTCGCAGTTTGTCTTATTAATTCTTATATAAATTCTGCGAATGAAAAATTTATCGCCGATCGGGTCAGAGAATCGTTGAATATTCCAGTTTGTGTATCAGCCGAAATAGCTCCCCAAATACGTGAATACCCCAGAATGATTACTGCAGCCTGCAATGCTGCAACGATGCCCCTCATAGGTCCTTATCTGGAGGAATTGCAAAATTGGTTGAAAGAAGAAGGATTTGGTGGCTCGGTTCTGATGATGTTGTCTAATGGAGGCGTGGTTTCCGCCCAAGATGCAGCTCAAGCGCCGATTCGGTTGGTCGAATCTGGTCCAGCTGCAGGGGCATTAGCAGCAAGGTGGTTCGCGAAAGGCTTAGATGAAGATCGTCTACTTGCATTTGATATGGGCGGTACAACTGCTAAAGCTACGCTGATAGACGGATTTGAACCTGAATTAACAAATACTTTTGAAGTTGCCCGTATATACAGATTCAAAAAAGGTTCGGGTTTCCCAGTTTCCGTTCCTTCAGTTGATTTAGTTGAAATAGGCGCAGGAGGAGGGAGTCTGGCTAAAGCAGACCAGTTTGGACTCCTCAAGGTAGGTCCCGAATCAGCCGGTGCTGAACCAGGACCGGCTTCTTACGACCAAGGTGGTGAAGTTGCTGCCGTCACAGATGCTGATGTCCTTCTAGGAATGCTTGATCCGAATAGTTTTCTTGGCGGTGACATGCCATTAAATGAATCGAAAGCTAAAGAAGCGTTATCTGTAATTTCCGAGAAACTAGACCTTTCAGAAATCGAGACTGCAGCAGGAATCCATGAAGTTGTTAATCAGAATATGTCTGCAGCTGCACGCATGCACGGAGTTGAAAGAGGAATTGATCTGCGAGGAATTACCTTGCTGGCTTTCGGCGGAGCAGGACCTGTCCATGCTTGTGGAGTCGCAGAATTACTTGAATCAAGTAAAGTTATTTTCCCAGTCAATGCCAGTGTTCTTTCCGCGTTTGGAACACTAGTTTCTCCTGTGAGAATTGATTTGGCTCGCTCGAAGCCGATGTTGCTAGATAATTTAGACGAAAGTATACGAGACTCTCTTCTGGAAGAGCTGCGAATAGAAGGTAGGAGAGTCCTAACCGCCGCAGGAGTTTCGGAAGAGGCAGTTAATTTTAAATACGGAATTGATGCTAGATATCAAGGTCAAGGAAATGAAATAACTGTTTGGGTGGGCGAAGGTGAGTCTTGGGCCTCCGATACTGAAACCATCACTTCGATGTTTGAAGATGAGTATCGTCGCATATACGGCTTAGCTATTCCAGACGTTGGAATAGAAGTTGTTACATGGAGATTGTCAGCGTCAGCTGATTTACTTTTAATGAATCCACAGAAAAGCGTAAAAGGTAAAACTGAGGAAGCGATTACCGATGAAAAGCGATCAGTAATTTTTAATCGTGGGGAAGAATCAGTAGAAACCCCGGTTTATAAAAGAAAATTATTACAACCGGGAATGATTTTTAAAGGTCCAGCGATTGTAGAAGAAAGAGAGACAACTTCTGTAATCCGCCCAGGGTGGAGTGTTGAAGTTGGAGATAATGGAAGTCTTGTAGCTGTAAAGGATCCAAAATGAGCGATTTCGACCCTATTGAATTGGAAATACTCTGGCAGTCGTTAATTTCGACTGTTAATGAGCAAGCACGAGCGCTACAGCGTTCTGCTTTCAGTCCAATTGTTAGGGAAGCTGGCGATCTAGCAAATGCTGTTTTTGACCAAAGAGGAAGAATGGTAGCTCAGGCTGTTACAGGCACGCCTGGCCACATAAATTCTTTAGCAATAGGCGCCTCAAAAATGTTAGAAGAAGTTACTCCAGAGGAATTAAATCCAGGTGACGTTTTGATAACGAATGATCCTTACAAAACCGCTGGGCAGTTACTTGATGTGACCGTTCTGGTGCCAGTCTGGAAAGAGCAAAAAGGTAAAGAAAAACAAGTGCCTATAGCTTATTTTGGCTCGACTATCCATCACACAGATGTAGGCGGATATGGAATTGGAGCTGGTGGTCGAGATTGCTTTGAAGAGGGCCTTTGGATACCTATTTGCAAGTTGATGAAGGAGGGGCAACGAAACGAAGATGTATGGAAATTTATACTCTCTAACGTCCGTCAACCGGATCATATGGCGGGTGATTTGCATGCACAGATGGCTTCAGGTGAGGTTGGGTCACAAAGGCTGTTAACACTTTGTGAAAATCACGGATTGGAAAATATCGAAGACCTTTCCGACGAGATAGTTCAGCGTTCTGAAGAAGCTACACGGGCAAGCATCAAGGAACTGGAAGCAGGTTCTTACTCATCTTCTGCTCTACTGGATCTTGCAGATGGCAGCAAAATTGACATCGTCTGCTCTATGGAGGTTGATACCCAAAAAGGTGAAATTCTTGTCGATTATGAAGGAACTTCAGAGGCCAGTCCTTGGGGGATTAATGTAGTCGAGAACTACACCCACGCTTATACGACCTTTACGGTAAGGTCAGTTTTGAATCCTGATATTCCAAATAACTTTGGGAGTCTTAAGCCGATAAAAATGAGAGCCCCAAAAGGTTCGATTGTTAATGCTGTGCTGCCCCAACCGGGAACCGCACGACATGTAGTTGGTATGTTTTTACCCAACGCTTTATTGAAGGCACTTGCACAAGTCAAACCTAAGTCCTCAATGGCAGAGGGTTCGGGCGCTGTTTGGACTATGCAGGTGAATGGCACCCATGAAGATGGATCACCGTTTATAACTGCGATGTTCACTTACGCGGGCGGTGTAGGCGCACGTGAATCCAAAGCTGGTCTTTCTGCTTGCTCCTACCCTACTGGAGTAGCAGCAGTGCCTATAGAAGTAGTTGAAGCTTCAGCACCCATTTATTTTCATAGAAAAGAACTTAGAGAAGGGTCTGGTGGCGAAGGAGCACAAACCGGTGGACAGGGTCAAACAATTGAATTTAGCGTCGATACGGAGAACTATTGGGAGCTGAATGCCGTTACAAGCCGTTTATCAGATCCACCTAAAGGAATTTTTGGTGGCGAATCAGGTGCTGCCGGTTCATTCCAAGTGAATGGTAAATCTGTTAAAACCCAGAATCGTATAAAACTTGAGGCTGAAGATGTGATCCGTCTTGATTTGCCAGGCGGCGGCGGTTATGGAAAATCTTAATGCCTGAATTTTCTCCCGTTTCTTTTTCAGAAGTCTGGGAGAGAACATTAAAAAATCACTCGGATGATGTTTTTTTAATTTTTGAAAATTTGGAAAGTGACACTGCTAAGTGGACTTACAGCGATTTCAACAAAGAAGTTTCCAAAATCGCAAGTCTTTTATTGAAACATGACGTCAAATCTGGTGATTCAATACATTTGGCCTTGGCTAACTGTCCAGTTTTTATTGCAGTTTGGTTAGCAGCTATTCGACTAGGTGCATGGATAGTTCCTTCAGATCCGATGGGCAGCGCGGAAGATCTTATGTCTCATATAGAAAGAACCCGTCCAAAAGTAGGCTTTTGCGCTAAAAGTCGATCTGAGGTCTATCAAAAAGCTTGTGGAAATTTGCCTTTTATAGAGATAGACGAAATGAGTGTGACCCCAGAACTATGCAACTTTTCTGAGGTTGAGAGCTGGCCTACCCCAAACGCCCTTGACAGGGCAGCTGTAATGTTTACGTCTGGTACTACTGGTTTGCCTAAAGGAGTTGAAATTACTCAAGCTAACTATGCCTTTGCAGGTCACGCGATGGCATTAGCAGCTTCTTTGACAAGTGATGATCGTCAATTTGTGGTGTTGCCTTTATTCCATGCGAACGCGCAGTATTATTCTTTTGCTTCGGCAATTTATGCAGGAGCGAGTGTTGCTCTGATGGCAACTTTTTCGGCTAGTAGGTTTTTGCACCAGGCAGCAAAGCATGAAGTGACAGCAGCCAGTCTTTTTGCGGCTCCCATACGAATGATATTGGCTAGAGGAGAACCGGTAGATGGATTGAAGCTTAGGCACTGTTGGTTTGCTCAAAATATCACCCAAGAACAGTATGAAACTGTAACTGAATGGTTCGGTTGCAGACCTCGACAGCTTTATGGAATGACAGAGACGATTCCTGCAGTTTTAACTGATGAGCGTAATGACCCTGATCCATCTTCCATGGGTTTAGTGACTAGTGGCTGTTTAGTCGATTTACAGAGACCCGATGGGACATCTGTGGACCCAGATGAAGTCGGCGAAATCGTTGTAGGAGGTGAGGTGGGTATAACTATTTTCAACGGATATTTGGATGCCCCCGACGTAACGAATGAAAGCTTTAGAGATGGTTGGTTTTTAACAGGAGATAGGGCTAAGCGTGACATCGATGGAAAGTTTTTCTTTGACGGTCGCAGATCTGATGTTTTGAAAGTTTCCGGTGAGAACGTCTCCATCGTTGAAGTAGAGTCAGTCCTCGCAGAACATCCGGAAGTTCTTGAGGCTGCGGTAGTTGGAATGCCTGACGACATAAGGGATGAAGTGCCTGTCGCTTTTGTAGTTCCTGTCCCAGGTAAAGATTTTCCTTCACTCGAAGACCTATCTGATTGGTGTGAGAAGCGATTAACTAAGGCGAAAAGACCACAAAAGATTACTTTTTTAGATGAACTTCCCCGAACGAGCGTCGGGAAGATCAGAAAATACCTATTATTAGAAGGGGGAGAAGCTAATGACAATATTGACCAATGAGTTTCTGGAATCTTTTGATATTTCAATTTCAAACTTTGATGATTCACAAACTCTTCCATCTGAGATTTATACTTCTGAAGAATTTTTAGATTTTGAACGAAAGGCGATTTTTGACCAAGAGTGGCTTTGTGTGGGTTTGGCGAACTCCATACCAGAGGCGGGTGATTGGTTTACGAAAACAGTAAACGGTGAGCCTCTCATTGTCGCTAGAGGAAAGGATGGGCAGATCCGAGTTTTTTCAGCGGTTTGCCAGCACCGAGCCATGCAAATTTGTGAAGGGTCTGGAAATAATTCAAAGTTTAAATGTCCATATCATCATTGGATCTACGACCTTGATGGTCGTCTTTTGGGAGCTCCAGCGATGGAGAAAACAAAAGACTTCAATAAATCGGAATGGGGTTTACCAAATGTCCAAGTAGAGATTTGGAAAGGTTTTATTTTTGTCAATTTGAATACTGAAGCTGGACCTTTAACACCGACTCTTGAACGGTATGACCCTTACCTAGAAAACTACAACTTAGATGAAGCCGTATGTCCAGGCACTTTCACTTTAGAGTCATTGCCGTGGAACTGGAAGATCATGTTCGAGAATTTCAATGACGGCTATCATGCTAATCGTTTGCATCAGTATGTTCAGGATTTCTGTCCTAGTGACATGAGCAGCTTTCCAGTTCCATGGGAAGACGGCAGTAATGTAATATTTCGTGAAAGCGGCTACGTGCATATTGATGGCGGTTTCAACCCCACGCATAAAGCACTTTTTCCTGTTTATCCTGCTCTAACTGAGGAAGAGCGCTGGCGGTCAACATTTGCCCTTGTGCCGCCCAATCTATGTATTGGAACCGCTCCTGACCAAGCTTTCTTTTTCATTATTAACCCAGTCACTGCTGGAACCATAGATGTAGAAATTGGCTATCTTTTTCACCCAACGGCATTAGAGCATCCTCTGTTTGACGAACTTTTCGAGGCAAGTGATGCGGGCGTGCAAGTTTTCATCAATCAAGATCAAGACGCAACCACCAAGGTTCAAAATGGTTTGAACTCAAGATTTGCTCCCCGCGGTAAATACTCATGGCAAGAAGAAAGTCACGTTCAATTCAATAAGTGGCTGGTTCAGCGATACAAAAAACATTGGCCAAAGCAATAAATAGACCTAAAAAGACTTTAAATCTAAGCTTTTTGTATATTTTTTTTCAATAATCCCTTCGGGTTTGAGAGCGGCAAATATTACTTGTAAGGTGTGAACACCAGATGGTCAGACCATCAGACCGCTGGGTTTTGTTTACTAATGGAGGGGATTTCTTTTATGGGAATGATTATTAGGCGTCGGGGCTGGCGGATTTTGTCTGCTGTTTTGGCGCTT
>CEVU01005477.1_pt1 | contig 11316 bp, 9 predicted proteins | sample 427081 | NCBI WGS metagenome assembly CEVU01 (sample SAMEA2623868, study PRJEB7988) | marine metagenome | biome: marine biome (ENVO:00000447); feature: deep chlorophyll maximum layer (ENVO:xxxxxxxx); material: "saline water (ENVO:00002010), including plankton (ENVO:xxxxxxxx)" | depth 80 m | reverse complement strand
ATGATTGACCAACTTTCATTCGAACATCAAATAAATGCATTCGATATCTACCAGTTGTTTCTCTATAAAGTCCACGACAACGAGCTGATCCAATAACTAATGCTGCATGATCAGCAGTATTACCACCGGCTGTTCCTTGTCCTGCAGAAAACGCTGCATATAAATTTAATTTTTGAAAATTAGATATATCTGGTATATTATTGTTTTCTAAACTAGCAGAATCACTTGAGTGATCACCGGCAACTACAACGTAATTACCTAAATTAGTACTAATTAATTCACCATCAACTTCTTGAGTTGTAGTCGGTCTATCAACTTCGACACTTTTTGCATCTAAATCTAATCTGTAACCGTCGACATACGCAATGCCATCCGATATATTATAATTGACTTTTGTAGAAGTTATTGAACTCGGATTTAAATCAAATCTTTTTACAATATAATTACCTGATTCCTCTTTTGTTCGAAGAGCCAATACTTCTTGTAATTGTTTATATGAATTATCTAAATTAATTTCATCAGAAAGTTTACCATTTACAATATTTGCTAAGTATATAAAATTATTACTACCAGCAAGAACTTTTGTTGTAAGAGTTAATTGTATTCGATATCTATCTGCACCGGGTGATGATAAATTCGGTGCTGATCCTTGATTATCAAATAAAGACGTATCATCATCAGTATTAATAACTTGTTCAGCTATTTGAAATCCTAATACTGTATTAGGTATTGGTGAAAATCTTTGTACTATAACTGTTTGAGCTTTACAAAATACAAAATGTCCTTGTACAAAGAAACTACCTTTATCAATATTTGCTTTTAATCCTAAACCAGATATGTTTTGTCCTGTACTCGGATGTCCAGCGGTTAATGCCATATCAGGATAATTTACAGCATCATTAAACAAAGTTGAATCATTAGCTGCAACTATTCTTTGTAACATATTACTTGCTTGCAACCTCACTGGTGCTGATCCAGCTGTACCTGAACTTGTGCTTACATATTCTACAATTAATGTATCAACATTATGATTAACTGCACTTCCACCACCAATAGCAATATCTGAAGTCGATGCATTTGCTACTAAAACTTCTTTAATTCTAATAATAAGATTGTTTGTACTATCTTTATAATATTTTCCAACAAGCGTTGACGGAGTTGATGGTAATTGATTTGTAGCTAAGTTAACAAATTCGACTTTATTATCAATTGTTAAACCACCGCCAGTAACTGCTCCACCTTGTCTAAAAATATTTGAACCAAATCTCTCGATTTCTTTTTGAATAATAGTTTGCATTTGTGTAAGCTCACGAGCTTGTAATGCTTTACCACTATTAAATAGTATTCTGTGAAAATTATCACTGTCTGCAAAATCGTCTTTGTAAACGTTGCTGAAAGTTACATTTGAAAGATTTGTTGCCATTTTTTATCTCTACTATATTGTAAGTACAATTTTTATATCTTCAGTTTGTGAAGCAGATCTTATAATTCTCGATCTATTATCAATATACAGCACGTCACCACTAAATCTATTAATAGCTCCTAAATTCGCTATTTTAGGTTGACTATCAGAATCTACTGTTCCAAAAACACCAGATGTATTTCCTTGAAGAACTTCTGAACCTGAAAATGTACCGTGTCTAAAATCTGATCTATGATTAAAATGATAATGAATCTGTAAAGCTCCACCGCCTGTACTATCTATGTGATCAATATGAGCTACAGTACCGCTTGTTTGTCCTATTATTTTTTCGTCTTTAACAAAAGCCGGTTTAGTTGTTAATGTTACAATTCGATTTGCTCTTGCATCTGTTACTTGAACTCTATTTCCTGCAGTTGCACTATCAATATAATCTATATTTTTAAATAATGTTATTTGTCTAAAATCAGATTGTCCACCAAATGTACCGGTAGTTGTTATTGAAAAGTTATTATTTTGAGCTCCTGCGGGTTTGGCGTTAAACATTAAGGAAGATGATTTTAAATCTTTTCTTGCATCAAAACCAAATCCCTTTGTCGGGCCAAGTATTGGACGTAGAATTGCTGGTTTGCTTGGCGTACCACCACCTGATAATTGTGCACGTGCGAAATCATATCCTGAACCAAATCCTGAATCACTTACCACGCAATTCATATCAATCTTTCCTACGGTCGTACCATTAAGAGTGACCGTACCGGCAGCACCAGTTCCGTTTCCGATAAAATTTAATGTTGGTGTACTTGAATAACCAGCACCCGGATCTACGACTTCAACACCAATAATTTGACCAGGCACTGAAGTTTTTCTTATTTTAGCTTGATCTTGTTCAGCCGCACCACTCGCAGTAGATGAATCAAAAACTCCGACTGGCATAAAATTAGAAGATAAAAATGCTGCAACTTTAACCACTGAAAGTTCATACAAATATTTCCAAATATAACCATCAGCTGTTTTAAACGATTGATGATTTCCTACACCTTCAGTAGCAAAACTTGGTTTTATTGTAGATGGTTGTGCAACACCAGAAGTATTACGATTGTTTGCTAAACAAATATAAATTTGTTGATCTTCAGTAATTACATAATAAGGTTGAGTTGGATATCCAACTTGGTTATCGTTATATGCAGAATATATTGTACCACTTATCCAATTATTTCTTGGAATACTAAAAGTCATTGCGGTTTCAGAAACTTTAATGATTGATTCTAAATTATATCGAGCTTCTTGCTCATCTCTTCTTACTCTTACTGGATCTACTGTGTTATCAGAAGCACTATCGTATTGATCACTTTTACCGATACCAATATAGAAATGATTACTATCAGTCGTGTTTATTATTTCTTTATGCAATAATTCAGCAAAATTAAATTTTAAAGCTTCTGTTGCTATAGCAGTCATGGTGTTATTCCTATATCTCTAATTTTAACGCTTTTAAACGAACACTTATTGCAGTTGTGCTACCACTTAAATTTTTAACTTGCATTGAAACTCCTAATACATTATCAGAATCTGTATAGCCAATTATGCCAGGTGCAAATCTGATAGCGCTATCTGCTTGAGTTACAAATTCAGTTATTAAACCTTCGCCTACCGGAGAAGCTAATTGTCCTCTACCTATATCAGCTACACGTAAATCTGAATCAGTATAAAGTTTAATATAAGATGCGGCACTTGGTTTAATCTCATGCAATACAAATGACTTACCAACATCGCTATCAGCAAAAGTTAAATTATCTTGGTCATTATTACTAATTGAGGCAGTAGTTTCTGTTTTAGTTACTCGCGCGCGCATATCGTATAATTCTGTAAAATTAGAATTAATCTTCGTACCGGCAGATCGTAGTGTATCTCCGGTTCCGTCGTTAGCTGCGCTGCCTGTTGCTATTACTTGTTTTGCCATGTTTCACTCTTAATTTATGTTATTTATAAAGGTTAATATGCAGAATCGCTCAAATATGTAGTAAACTTATCATCGTCCATAGTTTCTATTGTTAATGAAAAATCTGGTCTAGCATTTGCTGCAGTTGCGCCTGTATCACTATCATCAAATGTAAATGAATTAGGCGTAAGTATTTCTGCAATATTAGAATAAAATTTATTTAAATTACTTGATATTAAAAATTGAATATCTATTATTGATGTACCGTATGGATCAACTCTATATGCATCATTTGTAGTATAAGTTACATCACCACCAGAATCTAATAATACAGTCATTTCTCTGAATGGTATAGTAGGTGCAACATCTTGCTGAACCGTTCCGTCAGATCTTACTCCAGTTAGTGGAGTTACAAAAGCTTGACCTACTGTAACTAAATCAGGACTATCAGGTTCAAGTGGATCAATAAGAAATTCACCAGATGGTACACCAACATCTAAAATACCTTCATCAACCGCAATAACTTCACCTGCAAAATGAAATCCAGCTGGATGTACAAACTTTTTATATAACGTTTCATAATCTAATGTCGATATACCGCACTTAATTAATATTGAAAAGACTTGATAAATGCCTGCGTTTACTAAAAATTTTTGAGCTTCAAATCCAATATTAGATTCACCAACCGTAAATATATCTTTTTTAGGATAACTAATTTCTGGTTCTAAACCAAAGAAACCACGAAAAAAACCTTGTGCTGAGTTAAATGATCCTTTTGCTCTATAATAATCACCAAGTAATTTAGTCATTAATCTTGGTTTTTGAAAGAATGATGCTGATTTTAATCCATTGCCTATTTCTTCTATGATTGAATCAAGCTCATCTGCATCGACTCTGTCTGCATCTCTTGCGTGAATAAGTTGTTTAATCTTATAACCAAAACCTCCAGCCTGATCGCTATCTAAAAAATCTTGATACTTTTCTAAAAATTCAATTAATTTAGAATTTTCTTCACCAAAATATTGCGGTACTACTTCACCAACTTTAGATGTTGTTAAAGTAATATTTTTCCGATTATAATCTTTTACTGTATGAGCCATATTATGTTGTAATTACCGCTAATGTATTTTGTGTATCAATGGTACCAGAAGAAAGCGAAGTATCTTTATCATATAATAATACGTGACTTCTTAATGGTTTAATTGTACTTTGATTATCAGGCGTTGCACTTATTTTTATAAATGCTCCTTCGTGTGCACTAATGTTAAATGTATCATCTAAACGAACTGTACCATTTAAACGATCATAACTTCCGGCATTTTCATTAAGTATTCCGCTTGTATTAACATCGACAATTTCTAATGTTGTTGAGCTAAGCTTATTACGCAATCTTGCTAATACTCCGTTAAATGTAAATATTGACGAATTAATGATATGTAATTCATCGTCTGGTAATGCAAGTCTTGCAGGAAATTCTACTGATACCGGCGCTGAAACATTAAATTGAAAATCTGTAGGTGCAGATATTCTTCTTTGTAGATTAACAGTTGCACTACTATTTAAAATTGCTGGTGATAATGCATCAAGTTCTGTTAATAATGCAGATCTTCGAAATGTTCTTCCAAACAATCCTAAGTTAGCTGTAAAAAATTCACCGACTTTATTTTTAATTAGAATTTGCGTAGAGTTTACGGTATCACCACTTAAATCAGGATCAAAATCAAATTTAACATTAACTTCCATATGAGTTTCGGTAGGATCAACAAAAACGGTATCAATTGACATTACAGATAAATTGGCTGCAAAGTTTGATTTAATAGAATCTTTTGTTTCTTGTTGGATATTAGAGGCTATAGCAGTTTTAAATTTTAAACTTACATATACATTACCAAATGTAGCAGGAATGTTATCTTGACCACCCCAAGCAATCACATCATCTAATACATTATTATATCTTCCAATAATTAATGTTTTATAATCTTCTGCTGTAACCATTCTTTGTTGTGCAGCAAACGCAGTTGGCGCATTTAATTTTATTGAATCAAGAGATTCTTTATCGGCACCACCTGCAGAATTTGAAACTTTTGTTACAGTTAAATTATAAGTTGTACCACCTATAGATATTGAATTTGCTCCGGTAAATGAAGATGCATTATTTGCAGTAGCACCTTTTGTAGATAAGTACGTTGCAATAATTTGATTTCCTGCGATAGGTGCTTGTCCTAATACATTACCTTCACTGAATATGAGTTCATAAAATCCATTAGGTGCTTCTCTTACGATATAAACTTTTGATGTTGGTGTTATATTAACAGCATTACGAATATCTGCAAATTCAGTAAAACTTTGTGAATTTACATTATCGAATACTCTAACTACTAATGTTGAAGTATCTACGTTTGTATCAGGTATAACATAAACTGCATTATCAGATTGATTACCTACTAAAAATGTTTTAGTTTTTTGTACGCCTTCTTTAATGACAATGCTACTTGTTCCATCTGGATTTTTAAATGTAAATCCTCCTGATCCATCATTCAATGCACTTGTTTCACTTATAGTACTAAATGTATAAGTAACGTCGTCAATTGATGATGTAAAGGAACTGAATCTTGGAAGAGAAGCACTTCCAGTAATAGTATCACTAGTATTTGCAGTTACAGTAACAACTGCTTGAGAACAAGTATTCGATCTTGGATAATAACCTAAATTTGCTGCATGCGATAATACAGATGATCTTAATTGTGCGGTATTTAAAAATGCTTCATTTAATGCAAAGTTTGCTGTTAATCCATTAATATGTGTATTATATGCAAGAACATCTAATATATTACTTAAACCCGAGGCTTCGAAATCATAATCTGCAAATTCTGTTTGTTGTGCAAAATAACTTTTTAAATTTGCTTTAATCGTATTAAAATCTAAATCGGATGATTTTATTGTTGTAGCCATTATCTTAACCTCGTAAGTTCTACGTTTAATTCTACGTTTTCAAATGTGTTAATAATTTGGAATCTTATAATTAATTCTATAGAATTATAATCAGGTCGCGCATTAGCTTTTAAAGATCTTATAATTGCTCTTGGTTCATAATTGTTTATTGCAGCACTTACATGATCCATAATTTCCATTTCATCTAAATCTTCAATATTTTCAAATAAGAAAGCGTGTAAATTACCTCCAAAGAAAGGGGTAAAAGGTTTTTCGAAATGATTAGTTAATAATATATTTTTTACAGCTTGTTTAACTGATGCAGCATCTGTTTTCTTAAAAACATCACCCATCGTTCTCGCAGCAAAAGTAAGATCTATATCTTTATAGATTTTCTTTCGACTAGTAATTATCGATGCTGTATCAATACTACCATCTTCTTGTGAAAAAACTCTAGACATTACTTAGTACACTCGCATTTACAACCAGTACAAATATCATTTACACATTTCATACACTCTTCATTACAATGACACCTATGTCCGCATTTTTCGCATTTACCGTTACATGTACACGCCATTGATATTCTCCTTTAGCTTATATTTATACTAACCAGCAAAGACTTTTGAAGATCCAGACGTTAAAGTACCAGCATCTACTGCATCACCTTTTCTTGCAACTAATGCACCTGCTATATAAACTTTTGATGAACTTCCTGTTATTGTTGCAGTATGCGGTGTACAAATTGGATCACCATTTTCATCAGTTCCAGTTTGTGTATTGTGACTATTAGTACTATCTCCTAAACGCGCAATTAACTTATCTTCTGCATATACTTTAGTTTGACCAGGTGCAGCAAGAGTCGATGTACCATCGCATTCATGACCGGTATTTAAAGTATCATCTTGTCTACATACTTCTGGCATTATCCACCATAAAATCCTTTCACACTTGCAGTATTTGTAGCTGTTTCTGTTGCCAAACTATCTAAAGTTACACCAGCTTGACTAACAGCTATAGCCTTTTCATAATTTAAAAATCTGTCAACAACACTCGCTCTTACATTTGCATTTGATCTATGAAAATATTTTAAACCGCCATTTGCAGCTCTTTCATCATATATAGCCGATATTAATTCTGCATCGGTTACTGTATCTGCTGTTTTACCAGTTCTTGCTAATGCATTCTTTACAATACCTGCAACTGCGCCTGGACCGTGTTGTACTGATGTACTCCATATTGCATCTTGCAACCCATTGCTTCGGCTTCGAGAACATGGATCAATACCAGTTGCAGCTTTAACTTTTTGTACTGCAGGATCATAGTGAGTTGCTTGTATAAAATCATGCTGAGCTTGTGCAAATGAGGTATCTGAATTCGGATTATCATACGCAAGACTTTTCCATTGATTTACAAATTGTGGATCTCGACTATTTGCAGCCGTATTACCACCTGCAGATTGTAATTGGCTTCCATAATTTGCGTATTGGGGTTTAGTGTCTAACCAATTTAAAAATTTTGTCATTGTTCCAGGTTTAGTTGCAATCTGATAAGAGCCATATGATGTACCGTCAGTTTGAGTTATTTCAGTAGTACTGATTGCTCCTGGATCTCCATTTGATTCAAATCTTGCAGATGTTTTACCTAAATCTTTTCGAGTACAATCACCGGCTGGTCCTAATTCTGTATCACCTGGCGATAATGGTCCACCTGATGGGTCGCTTGGACCTAATGAATTGCCATTTTCATCTACTGGTATTAATGTATTACCACCTGCCGTTGTATTTTCAGGTGGCTCTACACCTCTTAATTTAAATTTTTCGATAACAACATTAACTGGATCATTAGTCGCAAGATCGACTCTTGCACCTCTTATATCTGCTAATGTTGTTCCTGATAGAATTGCTGTATCACTTGCAAGTGTATGTTGTCCATCACAAAAATGTGTCATGTTTCCAAGTGATGAATAATCTTGTCTACCAGTTGTAACAACTTTTAAATCACCTTCAGACGCAAAAGTAATATTTTTTAATACAGATACATCAAGATTACCGTTTATAACCCATTCAACATCGCCAGTTACATATAGCTTATCATCACCTACAACTGTCCTAACACCGTTTTTATGATGAGTTACAACATCTCCACTAGGTTGTATTTCAACTGATGTTCCAGTTTTATGTACTATATGCAATCTTTCTGCTCCAGGTGTATCGTCAATTTCAATAACATGCCCACTTGGAGTTCTTTTGACTTTATTATTTGGATAAACGCCAGTTCTTACATTTTTTTGTAAAGGTTCATCAATCATTTCAGATTCTTGTTTTTTCGTTTCATGATCGAATACTTCATGCTTTACTATTGTTTCATCAAATGCTGCTTCATGATATCCATCTTGTACTTCATTTGTTAAACTTTGTGCATTAATATCTGTAGTAACATGAGATTCAATACCGCCTTTTGATACCCACTTTTCACTATGAGGTATAGATCCTAAAACAAGAGGCATTTGTGAATTTGTTCCGTCAAGAAACAATCCAAATACTCTTGCTGTTGGCTGTATACCCAAAAAATTACCTTGATTAGGAGTTCCACCTTCTGTTACTGGTGCTAAAACTTGAGCCCATGGTAATTTATTTTCAGGTATAAGTTGTTCGTCATCTGTATGCACACCAAATATACGAACTCTAACACGGCCCATTCTAGTTGGATCACTAATACTTTTAACTTCGCCGATAAACCAACGAGAATTATCTCCATAAAAACTCATGTATTAAGCCTCATCTAAATTTGTAAGTTTAACCATTGTAAATGCCATATCATATTTTTCAGGTTTTAATATGTGTCTTGCTCTATATATTAAATACTTTCCAGATAATTTTATATCTAATGGATTTGCAGATTTTTCTCCACTTGAACGTTGATCATCTGATTTTTGAAATTGTACGTGTATTGAATTACCTATTGTACAATGTTGATCACCATTTATAAATTCAATTCCATTTAAATTTATTGTTAAGGGTGCTTTTTTTAAAAGCATATCAAAAGATTTTGAAACTACATATTTCTTATAATCTGCAGCATCGTATCCTTCGCCTAAAGCTAAAGGATATTGCCCACGCTCACCATCGGGTAATGCAGTTTCTCTATATGGATTTGTGCCGCCGAACAGTGTAATATTTCTACTTTTAATTTCATTAAAAGATTTACCATTATATTTAAATGCCGGAGAATATGTTGGATTTTTTTGTCTTTCATTTTCAGGAACATGAAATGTAAGATATTCAGATAAACAATCTTTTATGATATCATATTCAAATTCTACTTCTGTAGTAGCATCTGGAGCAGCTCCGTTAATAACTGTATAATTTGCACCAATATTACCAGATCGAATCATTTTAAATAAATCTTCTGAATTACCAATTTTCATATTCGTAATTGTTTTAAATGCTTTTCTATCATCAGGTTGTGCTGCTGTTGAAGGACTGTAAATATAAGGAGTTGTTTCGCTATTTAAAGCCGGGGCTCTTAACAATTCTTGCAGATGCACTAATACAATTTTATCTCCTATAAGTGTAGAAAATAAATAAAATGGTGATCCATTAGCATTAACCATACTATCTGATACCCATTTCATAGCAGCTATAGGATTTAAATTAGGTACTATAACGTTATAAGTTTTAAGATCACCGACCTCATCTTTGTTATATAAAATCTTTTTCTGACCAGAAAAACTTGGATTATCTAAAAACAAAAAATCTTGTGCTATTTTTTTAATAATTTCTTGACCTGCACCAGAATAGAATTTATTTACATTTTGTAAATTTGCAATATAACCAACTTCTTCTATTAAATGCAACATAATAATTTGTTGGTGTTCGCTTACTCGATGTTGAGTAGAAACATAATGAACATAAAATGTTTTTTTAATTACTTGTACAGTTGAACTATCAAATTTATCGCGATTAGATTGAAATCGTAATGTTATTTTTTCTCCACCGATAATATCAGCACTTTCGTACCACCCTTTATCATCATTTAATATTAAATCTGCAGTAATATATGGTTTATCCATATCTTCAAATATGTCGCATGAAACAAACATGTTCTTTAAATCGATCATGCCGTCAAATCTAGGTGTTTGTAAAAAAAGACCTTCTATAAAATATGGTGATGTTGTACCTGTCATTATGATCTAATGGCTGAATTAAATGATTTAACCACTTCTCCAATTATTTGTTTTTTAATAATTTTAATTTGTTTTAAATTATCGTTTTGCCTTGTTAATTCATCTAGCCAAGTTTTTTCTGTATATGTCGAAGGTCGAGAAGCATTCGGATCAATATCAACATATTCACCAGCTGCGTTTTCATAATGATGAACTGCATTAAGTCGATCCGAAGTTGCACGCACCGTTAATAATTCATCTACAATTGTTGTAGTTGTTCGAACTATTTCACTAGCTTGAAATGATTTATTATTTGTACTCTTTACCCATATTTGACCAAGATCAAGATTACGATGTACTATAGTTCCAGTTGCAAATGTAGTAAGACCTTCAACACTTTCACCTATTGCATATTTGTCGGTTAAAACAGTTTGTGTATCAAGAACTTTTTCTGTATAATTATCAACTGCAAATTCATATATTTTTGCATTAGATAATGGCCAACCTTGTTCTCTTATATGATTATTCATTAACCAGAAAGTCCAATAGTAATTAATAGATCCATACAATTTAAACGAAACTTGATCTGGTCTTTCATCTGGTAAAATATAATAATCTTGATATGCAGTAGATGCATCTTTAATTTGATCTATAACATCTGAAAATATCCCAATGTTTTCTACACGATTCGATAAACCTTCTTCACCAAAAAAGTAATCTACTTTTGGAAAATTACTAAAGTATGCTGACATTATATTCTCCTATGTCCCAACGTTTTGTGGTCCTGTGTCCGGTGCACCAATATTTTCTCTTAATTGATCTAATTGTAATTCTCTTTCTGCATCAAATAAATTATCA
>CEVU01042312.1_pt1 | contig 11410 bp, 9 predicted proteins | sample 427081 | NCBI WGS metagenome assembly CEVU01 (sample SAMEA2623868, study PRJEB7988) | marine metagenome | biome: marine biome (ENVO:00000447); feature: deep chlorophyll maximum layer (ENVO:xxxxxxxx); material: "saline water (ENVO:00002010), including plankton (ENVO:xxxxxxxx)" | depth 80 m | reverse complement strand
CTTGCCAAGAAAAGCGCCAGATGCGCGAATTCCTGAGCTTCACCCATCCGGCCTATCGGGATCTTTGAAGCAATATTTTCGGTAAATTCTTCAAACGTTTTGTCGGAATGGTCACGTTGCCACCTAGTTATCCACTGATTGCTGATCAGGAATCCTGTGTTGAGAGCGTTGACCAAAACCCCATCGGAAGCGAATTCAGAAGCTAAGGCCTTGGTCATTGCCATGCCTGCAGCGCGCGCTACTGATGTTGGGCAACTAGCAGCCCCCGGTGCCTTTGCCGCCGTGTTCAAAGTATTAATAATTCGACCCCATTTCTGCTTACGCATATCTGGAATACAGAGCCGAGAGAGGTGAGCGGCAGAGAAAAATTTGAGATTGAAATCCTCAAACCAATCCTGGGTGCTCACCTCAAGAAAGGGTTTTGCGTTTGAAGTGCCGGCATTGTTAACAAGAATGTCTACCGCGCCAAAAAATGACACTGCTTCTGAATGCGCCCGTTCAGTTTCTTGGATATCGCTGACATCTGCAGAAATCGCTAAAAACTTTCCAGATGGCCGGATAGCAGCCAGTGACGAACATGTTTCGGCTAGGACATCGACGTCTCGAGCCACTATGACCACGTCTGCCCCTGCGAGAGCAAATGATTCCGCCATAGCGCGACCCAGACCTCTGCTCCCTCCAGTAATAAATGCTCGACGGTCCGTGAGGTTAATCTCCATAGCCCGAAGCTACAGCTAGTGGTCTAAAGACGTCAGCGATCCCAACGAATCAAACCTTCCTGCATGCAGGTTGCTACTAAATTTCCAGCAGAATCGAAGAAACGGCCACTAGCAAGCCCTCGGCTTCCTCCAGTAGTTTCGACGCGTTGTTCGTATAAGAGCCACTCATCAGCTAATACCTCCTGATGAAACCACATTGAATGATCCAAACTTGCGCCTGTCAACCGATCATCTTGCCAGCGATAACCATGGGGCAACAAGACATGGTCAACCAATGTCGCATCTGCGATATAAGCCAGCGCTGCCTCCTGTAGGCAACGGTCTTCGCCTATGGGTTCGTTGATGCGTAACCACATCAATTGAGGCTCCGTAATAGAAGTACCTTCGGGCAGATCGGGAGGGTTGATGTACAGAATGTCCATCGGCCTAGATCTTCCATGCCATTCCCCCGTTAACTCCGATGACTGCGATTCCCAATAGTCGTAGTAGGACAAGATCTCTTCATCAGGCCCTGGAACATCGAAATGCACCTTAGGAGACCACTCCAATCCGTCTTCAGCAACGTGAAATGACAGGGTGCTTCTAAAAAGTTCGAGCCCTGACTGGTAAGCAACAACTTGTCGAACACTGAAGCTACGACCATCGCGTACTTCCTCGACGTGTAACTGGGTTAGCGCATCGACATCGCCTGGCCGTAAGAAGTAAGAATGAGACGAATGAATCGATTTAGAGGAATCGACACACAACTGAGCAGCCCGCAAAGTGTGCGCTAGAAACTGGCCTCCGAATGTTCTGAGTCCACCCTCAGGAGCTGCGGGGGCCACAAATTCATTATTTCCGAGGGACTCAATTGCCATGAGATCTTTAAAAACATCAGACACAAGAATGAACTTAGCGAGCCAAAGGGGTCGTTGGCCCTCTAGGATCGCCAAACCGCATGAGGATAGGAATCAAGCGTGAGTTGGGAATCAGAAATAAACGAGTTACGAGAGAGAGAAGCGTTCGCTGACAAGCTCGGTGGCGAAGACAAAATTGAACGTCAGCATCATTTCGGGAAGCTCACCATTCGCGAACGGATCGCCGCTATTGCCGACTCTGAATCGTTTCATGAAATAGGGAAAACAGCTGGCGTCGCGACCTATGACGAAGATGGCAACCTCATTTCCTTGACCCCCTCCAACTTTCTATTTGGATTGGCGCGCATCGATGAGCGGCCTGTTCTGCTCTCCGGAGATGATTTCACTGTGAGAGGTGGATCTGCTGATGCCACGATTCCTGAAAAGCGCAACACGGCGGAAGGCATGGCGCTAGAACTGAGACTCCCTCACTTGCGGCTTGTCGATGGTATGGGTGGCGGAGGATCGGTTAAGACAATCGAAACCGCCGGAAGAACCTACATACCCGTGCTCAAAGGTTGGGAAACCGTAGTAAGACACTTAGCGATCGCTCCCTCTGTTTCGCTTGCTTTGGGATCGGTCGCCGGAATAGGAGCGGCGCGAGTAGCGACGTCGCATTATTCGCTAATCGTTCGAGAAAGCGCTCAAATGATGATCGCCGGACCGGCCCTAGTTGAACAGGCCCAATTAGGTGATCACGGCAAAGAAGAATTGGGTCACGCCAATATCCACACCGCCAATGGAGCGATCGATGATGCTGTTGATTCAGAATCTGAGGCATTTGAACGGGCTAAAACTTTCCTTTCTTACCTGCCCTCAAACGTTGATGAACTTGCACCGCGAATAGAACCGGAAGACTCAGTTGACCGACGCGACGAAGAATTGTTGTCCCTAGTTCCGCGAGAACCACGACGCGTGTACCAGATGAGAAAAATTATCGACTCAGTATTTGATGTCGGCTCCTTTTTTGAAATCGGATGTTCCTGGGGTAAATCGATAATCACCGGCTTTGCTCGTTTGGACGGCTTTCCCGTAGCTGTTTTTGCCGAAGACCCATACCAATACGGAGGAGCATGGACCGCTGATGGGTGTCGAAAACTTATTCGACTTTTAGATACCGCATCCACGTTCCACCTACCGGTCGTGCACCTTGAGGACTGCCCGGGGTTCCTAATCGGAAAGGAATCAGAAGAAAGCGCGACCATACGATATGGATCTCAAGTGTTGGCGGCGCTAGGGCAACTAACTACCCCGTTTGCTTGTGTCGTTATCCGAAAAGCATTCGGTGTTGCAGGGGCTGCTAACAATAAGCCCGGCTTTTATAGCCATAGGTATGCCTGGCCGTCAGGCGACTGGGGGTCACTTCCTATCGAAGGCGGAATAGAAGTGGCTTACAAGCAAGATCTCGCTGACGCAGACGATCCCGATGCACTTCTTGAAGAAATCAGGGAACGACTCAACCGAGTCAGGTCACCTCATCGAGCCGCCGAATTTTTTGAAATTGAAGAAATTATAGATCCGCGAGATACACGCCCACTCTTGTGTGAGTGGATTGATCTGGCGCAACGGGCGTTAACAACTGGACCATCTTCATTTAGTTACCGACCGTGACAGCCGTGCAATATGTGCGATAAAACAGCCCTCAGAATCTCAGCTATCAATATCTAACAACTCACGCATTTTAGGAAAATACATGTACCCGAGCTATAGCGAAGAAGCGGAAACATACCGACAAAAGGTTCAAGCCTTTTTGAGTGAACATTTGCCAGCTAACTGGAGCGGACTAGGTGCACTTGGCGAAACGGAGAGGGATGTATTCATAGAGGAATGGCGATCTCTTCTGGCCGAGAACAGGCTGCTAGCCGTCTCATGGCCCGAAGAGTACGGCGGAGCTGGCCTCAGTGAAGTTGAACGGATCGTACTTGCGGAGGAGTTTGCTAAGGCCGGCGTTCCGGAAGGTAACGAAAACGACGCGTTTTCGATCACCATGGTCGGCAACGCCATCATCCAATGCGGCACTGAAGAACAAAAGAGAACCTTTCTGCCCCGGATAATCAGCGGTGAAGACCGGTGGTGCCAGGGATACAGCGAACCAAATAGTGGCTCCGATCTAGCCAACCTTGGCGCGCGCGCCGTTCTAGATGGAGATGAGTGGGTAATTAACGGTCAAAAAGTGTGGACATCAAGTGGACATACAGCCAACTGGATTTTCGTCCTATGTCGCACAACACCAGAAGCCCCCAAACACAAAGGCATCTCGTTTTTGCTGGTCCCTATGGAGCAAGAAGGTGTTGAGTGTCGGCCCATCATTAACATCAGTAATCGGCATGACTTCAATGAAGTCTTCTTATCCGACGCCAAGACTCCCAAAGAAAATGTTGTAGGTGACGTCAACGATGGTTGGAGAGTAGCCAACGTGCTACTCGGTTTCGAACGAGGACATGGGGCTACTACCGATGCTGTTCGATTCAACGATGAACTTCAAAGAGTTCGCGCGGTAGCTGAAGAACGTGGCGCTACCAAAGACCCACTCATGCGACAAGATTTTGCGCGAGCCCACAGCAAAGTCGAAATCATGAAATGGATGGGCCAGCGTCAAGTCACCTCAGTGCTAGCGGGAAATCCGCCCGGACCTGAATCCTCCTTACACAAGCTTCTTTGGAGCGAATACCACACTTGGTTTACTGCAAAAACCATGCATATTCTTGGAGCAGACGCCATGACCCCGAACGGGCGAGAAGCCGCACACGGGATACAAACCGACGCGATCGGAGCAGAGTTTTCTAGCCTGGCTTGGGTTCAAACAATGCTTGGAGCGCGGCCCGGAACTATTTACGCTGGTACATCAGAAGTTCAGCGAAACATTGTGGGCGACCGGGTATTGGGTCTACCACGCGAGCCACGTGCCGATAGTGGGCCTTGGAATGAAATTGGAAAAAGTTGATCTAACCGCTTTAGGGGGAACACAAAATGGAATTACGACTTGACGGGAAAACAGCGCTCGTAACTGGCGGATCTGCTGGGATCGGAAAAGGCATCGCGAAAGCATTTGCTGATGCCGGTGCTCAAGTCATGATCACTAGCCGCAAAGCCGATAAGTGTGAGGACGCCCTCGCCGATATTGGAGGGGATAGTGACTACATCACCTCCCACATAGGGCAACTCGAAGAAGCTGAACGAGTTATCGATGGCACCATTCAACGTTTCGGAGCGGTTGACATCCTGGTAAATAACGCCGCGACGAATCCTTGGGCTGGACCAATGATTGATTGCGACGTCCCCCGATTAGACAAGACCTACGAAGTGAATCTTCGCGCACCGTTGCAGTGGACCCAGACAGCGTGGCAAAAGTGGATGGAAGAAAATGGTGGCTCAGTCATCAACATCTCTTCCGTCGGCGGGTACACCACTAGTGAGGCATTAGGCGTGTATTGCATGTTCAAAGATGCTCTCATGCACATGACCCGGCAATTGGCCGCAGAACTCGGGCCTAAGGTCAGAGTGAACTGCATTGCCCCGGGCCTTATCCGCACCGACTTCGCCAAAGTGCTGTGGGACGGCCCGCGTGGTCAAATGATCTCAGACATGTTGCCGATGCGACGCTTAGGAGAGCCAGAAGATATTGGCGAAGCCGCCCTCTACCTATCAGCTGGCGCTACTTGGATGACCGGAAACACCATGACTATTGACGGGGGCGAACTTATTCGAATTGCCGGCGAATTACCCCTCGAAGAGGATTGACTCCTCCAAATTGGCGGGTAGTACCACTATTGCTGTGGACTTACGCACTATGGATTTCTCGATCCAGAACGGTACTTCTCAATAACGAGTTGAGTTCGACTGAAGTCACGTGGCGCCTGCTCGTCGCAGGAGTTTTCCTAATGCTGGCCTCAACTTTCCTGTTCCAGCTAGCGCGAGGCGCCTCAAGCTGGAGACTCCTCCAAGCCTTGGGGATTTGGTCCATCGGGTTCTGGGTTATTCGAGGGGGAGACATTTTGCTTGATTCCCAATGGAGCTTGGGTTTCAAAACAGTTCACACATTGTTGATGTTTGGAACGTTCATATTGGTGGCCTTGTCTATGACTGGCAGAACAACTAGCTCACCGACACGAGGCTAGAAAACCAATTCCACACCACTGCAGGATCCTCAACCATCACGTTGTGGCCTGACCCATAGAAAACATGCGGCTCGCCAGTAGACATAGCGACATGATCGCTCGGCGACACGAGCGGATCATGTTCCCCCAGAGACATGTGCACAGGTGTCGATAGCCCGCTGAAAAGTTGAGTAAATGGCGGCGAGCCTTCGACGACCAGGACAGTCCTAGGGTCTTGACAGACTCTCCATCCATCTTTGTCTTGCACGATCCCAGATTCGACCAGAGGACTATTCGCATCTACTAGGCCAAGCAGTCCCGATAGTTTCAAGAACCAATCAGCAGCTCCAGCTCGGTCATCAAAAAGTCGCGTCGGTTTTGCTGCAACTTCAGGAAGCTTGGAAAGTTCCGTCTCTGTCCAAAGTAACTTCACTCCGATAGTTGCTAACACCAGCGGTGTTGCGCCAAAAAATCCGGTCGCCAAAGCTGCACCCACCCCGCCCCCCATCGAATGCCCAAGCACCACATAGGGTTCGTCTACCTCTAGTAGCTCACTTACGTCTGATGCCATAGCACCGAAAGAATATGAGTCGGACCACTTAGCAGAACCGTGACCAGGCAAGTCAGGTGCGATAATGCGACCGGAATAATTAGCACTATGTACGAACGAGTCCCAAACTCGGCCAGTTGCGCCAAGTCCATGTAACAAGACAATTGTCGGTTGATGGGCCATCAGGTCAATAGTAAGTGCAATTTAAGGGAACCTAGAATTATCAATGAGTTAAGTGGCGTTTAGCTACTATTTATCCTTTTACAGTGTTCAACAGAGCGAAGGCAGCTTTGTGATGGCACCATATAGCGATGCCTCGTAACCGAACACCCTTCCGAGGATGGAAGGTTGTTAATGCAGGCATTCTGATTCAGTTCATCCAAAGTGCTTTAATCATGCAAGCGATGGGTAGCTACCTCGTGGTGCTTGAGCGTCAATTTGGATGGAGCAAGTCGGTTCTTTCGGCAGCGTTTTCAGTAAACCGTTTCGAATCAGCACTTTTGGGGCCTCTGCAGGGTTGGATGCTCGACCGATACGGCCCGAAACGAATCGCGAGAATAGGTTCGTTTTTCCTAATAATCGGATTTGTCTGGTTTAGCCGTATACAAAATCTGTGGGAATTTTTTGCCTCGTTCTTGTTTATAGCGATTGGTGCCGGCCTAAGCGGTTTCCTGACCGTGACAGTCGCCATAGTTCGCTGGTTCGAACGCCGACGAGCCCGTGCCTTAGCTACCGGAAGCTTAGGTTTCGCTGCTGGGGGACTAGCGGTACCCGTAGTGGTGTGGTCCATGAACACAAACGGTTGGCGCAGTACAGCTTCAGTATCTGGGGTCATGGCGGGTATAGCGGTCTATTTCTTTGCTCGGTACCTTGATGGCTATCCCAGCGATTACGGAGAAAATGTCGATGGGATGCCTCCCGAAGAAGTAGCGGAAGCCCCGGTCGCCGAAGGATTAACCTCCATTCATTTCACAGCCAAAGAGGCCATCAGAACGCGTGCTTTTTGGATGATTTCTTTAGGTCATATGAGCGCTTTGTTTGTTGTCGGGGCTGTTATGGCTCATCTTGCTTTGTTCCTAACTTCCGAACGTGGCTATTCGTTACAGCAAGCGAGTTTTGTCGGTGCTGCGCTTCCGATAATGCAAATAGTCGGTATGACAATCGGTGGCGCCTTGGGAGACAAAGTCAACAAGCGCCTAATAGCTTCAGTGGCGATGTTTGGGCATGCCGGGGGGATTCTTGTACTTGCCTTCACTCAAAGTGGATGGATGATTGGGGTTTTTGTTGTCCTGCACGGACTGGCTTGGGGAGCTCGAGGTCCACTAATGCAGGCACTCCGTGCTGACTACTTCGGTGCGTCCTCTTTCGGTTTCATAATGGGCCTCAGCTCTCTAATTGTGATGCTAGGAACGGTGTTGGGACCCATAATTGCAGGCGTCTTGGCGGATCTGACCGGAAGCTACCGGTTAGGTTTCATCGTCCTGGCTGTTCTTGCCGCCCTGGGCATGATGTTCTTCGTCTTGGCGACTCCCCCTAGTCCGCCCAAGCGGGGCTTCACTCCAAGCATCGATTAATACGGACTCCGCCTCAGCTGCTAACAGCATCGATGAAGCCGAAAGATATAACCAGATAAGCAAGACGGCGACAGCACCCAAGGATCCGAAAGTTGCTTGTAGCTGATCGGCTGAAGCTGCAGCAACGCTCATCCCGAACGTTCCTCCGATCCAAATAAGACCACCAATGGCGACAGCGACGACCCGTGCTCGCTTACGCGTGGAGGGACCGACCACCATGCGATATATCCAACCCAATGACATAGAAGCAAGTACAAGAACCAGCGGCCACCGTGCAGCTTCTAACCAAGGACGAGCCTTATCAGTGAAGCCGATCGCTTCGAGTGTTCTTGGAAAGGCAATCACGCTCCAAATCACGACAGTGGTGACAACCATCGCGACAATAGAAAGCTTCAACGCAAAGATTCGTCCTTGTATCCAGTTATGTGGACTCTTCCTTGCATGAGCAATTCGTATTGCCATAACAGACGAATTAAAGGCATTGGAGACGAGCCACAACAAGCCGAATAGCCCTATACCCAAACTGATCCCCACTCGCCCTTCCCCGATAGATGTGACACCTCGGAGTTGGGTAACCACCAATTTCCCAGCTTCGTTTGGCAGCGCATCAGTCAGTGGTTCCAGTTGGTCGGCCACCTCGTAAGGTTCGGCTACTAAACCATAAATCGATACAACTGCTACAACAGCGGGGACTAACGCCAGCGCAAAAAAATAGGCAACCCCGGCGGCAGCTAACAAAGTGTGATGGTCAGATACGTTGGATGTGAATTGACGAAATAGCTGCCAGAACCCGGTACGTCGGCGCCCAGTGCCGCGGACAGATCGGGAACTGTTCATGCCAACAGGTTGCCAGCGAAATAGCTCTCCACCAACTATCTGCAAATAAGCCCAACCGGACCTAGTCGAAGTCGTGCTAATAACAGACATATGGAAAGTGACCGTTTATTCGATCCGGCTACCTACACAAACGGAGTTCCGTACGACTTGATTGCCAAAATGAGAGAAGCTGCTCCGGTTCATTGGATCGAAGAGCCCTCGGTGATGGGATGGGAAGAAGGTCCCGGATATTGGGCCGTGCTTACCCATGAATTAGTGAATCGAGTACTTCGCGACCCGGCCAGCTTTTCCTCGCATCTTGGCGCTACCCAAATTCGAGATCCGGGCACATCGGACATGCTTGCCTTTGTCCAGAGAATGATGCTGAATCAAGATCCACCCAGTCACACTCGCCTTCGCCGGTTACTCACCAGGTCCTTCACCCCCCGAGCTATAGCGAAACTCGAAAACCGAATAGCGGAACGCGCGGAGCAAATAGTGGTCAGACTGGCACCCCTGGGTCATGCTGATTTCGCAAAAGAAGCCGGTGAATTGCCCTTAATGACTCTGGCCGAGATCATGGGCGTACCCGAACAAGACCGTATGTTGTTGTTTGATTGGAGCAACAGAGTGATCGGGTATCAGGACACCGAATATTCGACTTCGGACCAATTCGATCCGCAAACGGGTACTGAGATGGCACTCAAGACGCGAGCGATTCGTAACCAAATTGGACCTGATAAAGACGGGCGCATGCCAGACCCAAGATCGCGCGAAGGGCTCGCGGACATGTATTTCTATGCTGGAGAATTAGCCCAATATCGGAGACAGCACCCAGGTGATGACGTGGTGTCAACATTGCTGGCAATCACGGACGAGCAAGGGGCCATTACTACCGAGGAATTCGAGACGATGTTCTTTCTGTTTGCTGTAGCAGGAAATGAAACTCTCAGAAACGGGATCCCTGGGGGCATGCTGGCACTCCTCAAACATCCGGACCAGATGAATAAATTAATTAACAACCAAGAGCTGCTTCCCTCTGCGGTTGAAGAGATGTTGCGTTATGCGCCTCCCGTTATTCATTTTCGAAGAACTGCTACTGAAGACCTAGAGCTCGGAAACACGCAGATCCGCAAAGGCGACAAAGTAGTCGTCTACCACGCGGGCGCTAATCGCGACCCTCAGGTGTTTGAAGACCCCGACGAGTTCAATATTGAGAGAACTCCAAATGAGCACGTCACATTTGGGGCTGGTCCACATTTTTGTTTAGGTGCCCACCTTGCTCGCATGCAAATGACTGCCATCTTTAAGCAAGCACTTGCGCGACTCCCCAATCTTTCTCTCAACGGAAAACCGGAACATCTGGTTTCTAACTTTCAAAACGGCTTAAAACATCTCCCAATCAAATGGGGTGTTTAGATATTTCTCAGATCTTGCGCACCGCATGGCTCATCATTCACGTCGAGAGATTTCGCAGCACAGTGCCAACTGTTCCTAAGAACTTCAGACAAAGATCTCTCGGGACGCTACGGTGCGTCCATGGGATTGACCTTTGAACACTGGAATCCTGAAACGGCGGAACGCTTCAAAAAGTTTGAGCCCCAAAAGGGTATCGACGGGTTTCTAGGAATACGGATCGACCACGTTGAACCTGGCAAGCTAACAGCTTCGTTTGACGTGACCGATGAGATGATCACCATGATCGGGAATATGCATGGCGGTTGTCTCTCAGCCTTTTGTGATCATGTACTTGGCGTAGTTCTTTACCCGGTGATGGCGAAAGGTTCATGGGCCGCCACGACAGAGTTCAAAATAAACTTATTGAAACCGGTCAAGGAAGGAACGTGCACAGCTATGGCGTCTGTAATTTCCATGAGTCGGACCACCGCAGTTGTAAGAATCGATGTCGCTAATGGCGATCGTATGGTGGCAGCAGCGCAGGGAACGTGCCTGATAATGGCACCCAAATCATGACGCCGGTGCGCGTTGGAGTAACCCCGGGCATCGATATATGGACCCGTCCGTGGGATGAGCGTCGCAGAGTGGTTGAGCTAGTGGCTGACGCCGGAATTGATCATGTGTTCTTTGCAGACCACGTCAGTTTCAGAGTGGGACATGGGCATGACGGAATGGTTGTAGCAGCAGCAGTAGCCAACTTGCACCCGACAATAGGTATCTATATCGGCGTATACCTGCTGCCCCTTCGACATCCAATACCGGTCGCAAGGCAGCTAGCTAATCTGGCAGAAATGGCTCCTGGTCGTATCAGCTTTGGAATAGGAGTCGGCGGTGATGACCGCCACGAAGTCGAGATTTGTGGTGTAGACCCGGCTACCCGCGGAAAGAGAACTGATGAATCGCTGTCGATTCTTCAAAAATTGTTGGCAGGTGAGACTGTCGATCATTCCGGAGAATTCTTTGAGTTCGAGCAGGCACGAATAATTCCGACACCAGATCCACCGATTCCCGTTTATGTCGGTGGACGCGCAGACGCCGCTCTGCGCAGGGCTGGCAAGTACGCAGATGGGTGGCTTGGTATTTGGTGCTCAAGCCAACGGTACGCCGACTCAATAGCAATATTTAATCGGGCAGCGGAAGAAGCGGACAGAAATGTCCAGGCAGATCACGGAATCCAACTGTGGGTTGGAGTCGGAAAAGACCGCGCAGAAGCAGCGTCCTTCGTAGGCCCCGCCATGGAAGGTTTCTACCAGGTGCCTTTCGACAAATTTGCGAGATACACACCGCACGGAACGGTTGA
>CEVU01028397.1_pt1 | contig 11417 bp, 10 predicted proteins | sample 427081 | NCBI WGS metagenome assembly CEVU01 (sample SAMEA2623868, study PRJEB7988) | marine metagenome | biome: marine biome (ENVO:00000447); feature: deep chlorophyll maximum layer (ENVO:xxxxxxxx); material: "saline water (ENVO:00002010), including plankton (ENVO:xxxxxxxx)" | depth 80 m | reverse complement strand
AGACAATTTCGGTTAGAAATCGGTTAACGCTCGTTGTTGTAGTCTCTTTCAGTTACCGTTAATTGACCTCTGGTTGTCCTGTGTAACAAGCGAAAACTGTAAAGGAATAAGATAAAATGTAATAGACCAGAAAGGTTTCCCTATATCTGAAAAACAAGGGGTCGGCAGTTCGATTCTGCCTCTGGCCACAAGGTTTTATTGTAAAAAAAGCTTACAACGATTAGCTTGTTGCTTCCTAAGATAGAAAAATATGAGTCAGATATCAGAGAAATTGCGAAAATAGTATTACGGCTTTATAGCTAAACAATTTCATAAGGAGTATTCTTTATTAAAGAACAAAATGTTTAAAAAAATAATTAACTATTCTAAAGAAAAATTTCCAAGAACATTATTAATTTATTATAAAATAAGATTTATTTTTAGAGCTTTTTACAAAAAAGAACCAAGAGCACATTTGTTTTGGAATCTACAAAAAGGAGACAGTAGGTTTCACAAAAAATATAATTTAAATTCCAATTCTACATTTTTTGATGTAGGTGGATTCGAAGGAGAGTTCACAGACAAGATTTTATTTGAATTTGATTGTAATTCATTTATATTTGAACCCCACCCCTTTTATTATCAAAAATTAAAAGATAAATATAAATCCAATAAAAATGTAAAGGTATTCAACTACGGGTTAGGGGGCTCAACAGAAAACCTATATCTCACTGACGGCAAAGCAGGGTCAGAAGTAACTAAAGAAAAAACAGATATCAAAATATTAATAAAAGATATTACAGAAGTTATTAAAGATCTCGATATTGAAAAAATTGATCTCTTGAAACTTAATATTGAATGTTCAGAATATGATTTGCTTGAAAAATTATTAAAATCAGGTCTAATTTTAACAATAGATAAGCTACAAATACAATTTCATGAAAATATAAATGATGCCGATCTTCGAAGAGATAAAATTAGAAGAGATTTAAATACTACTCATAAAGAAGTTTGGTCATATTATATGGTTTGGGAACGATGGGATAAAAAAATAGATCTAAAGACCTAAAATAATTTATTTTCTTAATAATTTCTTAGCGATTAATTTGTATGTATTTAATTTTGAATATTTGCTCATTAGGTCAGAGATAATATTATTTGCAAATAAAAAATGTAGTTTCGATATAAAAATTCTTTTCGAAGTTAGAAGGTTTCTATTTACATATAAAGCATCGCCATAACTTCCTGCATTTTCATTTTTCATGACTTTTTTAACATTTTTAATTTGTGAAACCATGAAAAAATTAGAAGCGTTCAAAAAATTATTAAGTTGAGTATAGGTTACTTGTCCAATATAGCCTTCATAATTTGAGAATTCGACGATTAAGAATTTAAAATTATTGATTTTACCTTCAAAACCTCTTAAAACTTCTAATTCATAACCCTGGGTATCTATAATTGCCAAATCTATAGGGGGTAAATTTAGTGAAGAATATTTCTTAATTATAATTTTTTCTTTTTTTTTAAATTCTATTGATGAGGGTCTTGGAGCAAATATAGAAGAACTTCCCGAGTGATAACCTTCAGCAATATTTATCTCTCCATCCTTGTCTTCTGATCCAAGACCTATGGCTAATACAGTAAAATTATCAAGATTTTTTGTTTTATTTTCTATTTCTTGTGCAAATTCCTTTATTGGTTCTACATAAATGACATTTTTTAAATTAAGTTTTTTATATTCTTCTACTTCTTCACCTTTATGACCTCCGATATGAATTAAAGAATTAATATTGGATATATTTTTTGCTTTTAAAAATAAATTCATATGTTAAGTATATTTTTTCTGGTAGCTAATACAGTTTAAAAATAATTAAATATTGTTTTAAAATACAAATATGAAAAACTTGTTAATTAATGTTTTTTGCAGTTAGTGTTAATAAGAAAGCAAATAGATAAAATATGTTAAATAAGTTAAATACTTTTATATCGGATTTACTTACGGTTTCGAAGCTTACAAGAACTAGGCACAAAAAAATAAAAATTGCTTCTTTAGCCCTTGTATTAAATTTATTAATATTTTTTGATATTTTAATAATTCTTTTCTTTTCCAAGTTGTTTGCAGAAGACATTGGAGTAAGCAATCAATTTATTGATATTATTCTTTCAAATAATATTCTCTTTCCAGTGTCTATTTTTTTCAGATTTTTACTAAATTTTATACAAATTTGGTTAACTACAAAGTTGCAACTTGATATAGAGAATAATCTAAGAGTCCATCTTCTTGGTGAAATATTTAAGAAAGGAAATTATTCAATCTCAGATGCATATTTTTATGTCAACACTATTTCAACTCAAGTTGGTCATTTTTATTCAACCTTGGCTCTTTTTCTTGGAAGCCTATTGCAGATCTTAATATTTGCAATTTATCTACTTTTTTCAAACACTCAAGTCGTTATATATTTTGGACTAGGAGCATTAATTTTGAGCTTACCTACATTGTTGTTAACAAAATTAGGGAGAAGATATGCTCATAAAGCATATATCTATTTTGAAGATTCAGGTAAAGCAGTTGAGAAGGTATTAGATAATCTATTTTTAATTAAAATTGTCAATTATGTTTCAAAAGAAATCTCATCTTATAAAGAAGTTTTAAATCGATACTCATCCTCAAGATTTAACGAGATAAAGACTGGCACTATTAACACAATACTCCCTAACTTTTTTACTCTATTTATATTGTCAGTGCTATTGATATTTTTCAATGGGTTAAAATTCATAACCTTCGATTTTATTGGAATTCTTTTAAGACTGTTCCAGTCATTAGGAGTGTTTAATAAAAATATACATATACTTACTGCGTTCCATGTTTACATAGAAAAGCTGTTCGAAATTGAGTCAAATAGAGGTATGGAAAATTCAAAAAATTTTATTGTTTCGTCTGAAAATCTTGATGAAAAAACTGCTGTTGAAATAAATAATGTATCTTTTTCGTACTTTAATTCAGAACAAGAAAATTTTAATAAACTTAATTTAAAAATTGAAAAAAATAAACACACGATCATAACGGGACCTAACGGTTCTGGAAAGAGTACTTTTCTTGGATTAGTTTCTGGTGTTTTTTACCCTACTGAAGGTTCGATTACAACCTACTCTAATAAGTATGGCTATGTTGGTGCTAATCCAATGATCTTAAATGCAAGCATTAGGCAGAATCTTCTTTATGGCAGCAAGATTGAAAGCACAGATGAAGAGATGTTAAAGTATCTAAAATTATTTAAAACTTTTGAAGCAGAGGAAGACTACAACTTAGATAGAGAGATATCAAATAAGACACTTTCTTCGGGTCAAATGCAAAAAATTGCATTTATAAGAACTCTTATATATGGGGTTGATATTTTAATATTAGATGAGTCAACATCAAACCTTGATTCAGAATCTAAAAGGGTTATTTATGAAATTATTGATGGTTTAGATATAACAATTATTAATTCCACACATAATCCTGATGAGTTGATTAATTTTGATTATCACATTGAAATGAGTGAACTACAGGTTTGTAAATAGTGCAATTTAAATTATGTTAAAAAAATTTCCAATATTTGATTTTGTAAAATACCATTATTTAAAAATATTTAGATACTTTTCCAAAAAATTTACATCTATTTTTTTATTATATTTTAAAAATAATTTACCCCAAAACTTAATTGATGTAATGAAAAATAATAGACAGTTTTTAAAATCAGTAAGCGAGTTTATACCTGAACATGAATATGATGCCGAAAAGAATAATTATGGAATTCAATACCATATCTATACCAATCTAAAAAAGGACATTCATTTATTTCCAACAAATACTGATATTTTAATTTACTTAATTAATCAATTAGGCCTAATTAATCTAAATTACTTAGAAATTGGAACTTCAGTATTTAAAAACTTTCAACAGGTTGAAAATAGTATTACGGAATCTACATTATATGCTTATGACATTAATGATCCAGTTTCTGTAATCAAAGAGAAATATCAGTTTAAAGAAGAAATTGATGAAAAATCAGGGCAAAAATATTTGCACTCTAATATTGATAACGAGATAATATATTTTAAAAATGATGTTCTAAGCAAAGAGGGAGCAACAGTTTTTCAAAACCTCCTTAAGCAAAAAATAGATATTGTCTTTTCAGATGCCTTACATTCAGAAGAAGGAATATTGAGCGAGTATGACAACATAATTAAAGATAATCTTTCAAGCAGTTTTATTTATTATTTTGATGATTTAAACATGTACGACGTACAATCCGGCGTTGAAAAAATATATAAAGATTTGAACAAAAACAAAAATAATATAAATTTCTATACATTTTGGAGTTATGGATGGATTGGTCAACATGAAAGACTTCATAAAATTGGTCTCATTACAAGCTATGATATTTCTGAAATTTTTAAACTTAATAAATTAAAACTACCTTTTTTTCGCAAGATAGAGAGCTTTTAATATTATGAAATCACATAAAAGAATTGATTAAATTGAAAAAATTATTAATTATTCACAATAAATATAGAATTACAGGCGGGGAAGATATTGTTGTTGAACAAGAAACTAAAGTTTTAGAAAAGCATTTTATTGTTAATTCATTAATTTTTTCAAATAAAGTTTCTTTATCTATAAACAAACTACCCTTGTTTTTGAGCAGCAGAAGTAAAGAAAGTATAGACAAACTAACTAAAGTTATTGATGATTTTAATCCAGATATAGCCCTTGTTCACAATACATGGTTTAATGCATCACTATCAATATTTGATGTATTAAAAGAAAAAAATATTCAAACTATTTTAAAACTTCATAATTTTAGATATTTTTGTACAAAAAACTTTTTTCATAAAAATCATATACCAAGAAATAGCATCTGTTCTGCCTGTGGTCAATTTAGTTCTAGATATAGAATATTTAATAAATATTTTTTGAATTCTTATATCAAGTCTTTAATGATTGTTTTTTATGGAAAAAGATATTTTAATTTATTAAAAAGTGGCAATTTTAAAATTGTTGTGTTGACTGAATTTCATAAAAAATTTCTTAGCAAACTAGATATCTCGAGTGAAAGAATTTCTGTAATTCCAAATCTTTTTGATATAAATGCAAAAAATTCACAAATTAAGATGTCTGATAGAGAGTATGTGGTTTATGGTGGACGTATATCTGAAGAAAAAGGGATTGAAGAATTAATTAAGACCTTTTTAAGTTGTAATTTTCATAATCTTTATTTAAAAATTATCGGTAATGGGCCATCTCTTAGTTACTTAGAAGATCAATATAGTAGTGACTCTATTCATTTCGTTAAAGAAGTTAGCAACACTGAAATGTTAGATATAATTTCTAATTCAAAAGGAGTTGTAACCGCTACAAAGTTATACGAAGGGCAACCGACTTTACTATGTGAAGCATCATTACATGGAATTCCCTCTGTATTTCCAAAATCAGGAGGCATTGGAGAATTTTTTCCTAACGAATATCCTCTTTCATATAATCAATATGATTATGAAGAACTAAAAAATAAACTCATATATTTAAATAATCTAGGCGACTCAAATGAGATAGGTAAAAAAAATAAGGAATTTATTGAAAATTATTTAGATGAAAAAAAATTAATTAAAGATTTAAATAGGATTTTTAATGACTAGTTCTAATGAGTTAGTTTCTGTACTTTTAAGTACTTATAATTCCGAAGAGACTCTGGGTAAATCGATAAATAGTCTACTAAACCAAACCTACAAGAATCTAGAAATACTCATTTCAGATGATGGCTCGACAGACAGTACGAAAGAAATATGTAAAAAATTTCAATTAAAAGATGAGAGAATTTTACTTTCTAGCAATAAAAAAAATATAGGTCTAACGAAATCATTGAATAATTTGGCTCAAAAAGCAAGTGGAAGTTTAATTGCTAGACATGATGCTGATGATATAAGTCTTCCAGATCGAATAGAAGAACAAATACAATTTATGAAAAAAAAGGGACTTGATGCAGTTACAACAAGGTCTTTAGTTAAACAAAATAATAAAAAAAGACCAGGAATTTCATTTTATATTCCAGACAAGCTACTTATAAATAGAAAAAATCCATTTATACATGGAACCTTAATAATTAAAAAAAATGTTTTTCAAGAAATTGGATATTATGATGAACGATTCTACTTTGCACAAGATTACAAATTATTTTACGATTTACTTAATAAGGGATACAAAGTAAGAACTTTGAATAAGGCACTTTATATTCTAAATACTGAAAATAATATATCATCAGAAAATCTAGAGAGACAAAATTATTATGCAGATTGTGTAAGGCTTAGAAAAACTCCATAACTTAAAATTTATTTATTTTCGATTCTATACAAATTTGTATAAGACTTTCAAAACTAATATTGTTAGTCCAACCAAGTTCATAATTTAATTTTTTGGGATTTGAAATAACACTTACCGGATCACCTTTCCGAATAAGTTTTTCATCAACATCAATATATTTATCTAAATTTAGATTAAAGTAATCAAAAATTATTTCAATAACAGTTTTGATGGAATTGCCCTTACCTGAACCAATTACATATGCATTAGAACTTCCCTTGTTTGTTATATCATAGATAGCCTTACTTATGTCACCCGCAAAACTCCAATCTCTAACATAGTCAAGGCTTCCAACGGTCAATTTTTTTAACTTTTTATTTTTAATGTCAATTGCACCACTTATTATTTTCATAAAGAGGTACCCATCCTCTCTAAATTGTGATTCGTGGTTAAACATTATTCCAGAGTAAATTTTCCAATCATATTTCTGAGAAAAGTCTAAAACTTTTTTGTGGTTTTCAAGTTTTGCTTCAGCGTAAGGCGAGTTTGGATTAAATGTTGATTCTTCACTAAGTCTTTCTTCCGTATGTAGACCAAACATTTCTGAGGAAGAAGCTTGATAAAAATTTGAAAATAAGCTCAATTTTATTAAAGGGCTTGTTAGATTTTCAAATATACTGTTAATTTGAGACTTTGTTTCATGTGGATTTATAAAAGAATCATAAACTGAACTTGGGCCCGACAAGTTGTATATATAATCTGGTCTAATATCTTCAATTAATTTACTAGTTTCATGCAAATTGTTTAGGTCTATATTTAAAAGCTTTACTTTTTGGTTATCTATATTTGATATTGTGTTTAATTTACCAAAAAAAATTTCTTTATTTTTCTGACGAGTAATCCCGTAAATGTTGTGTGTTGGATTATTTTTTAAGATTTCTGAAGTTAAAAAAACCCCATCCTGTCCACTGATACCTGTTATGAGAATATTTTCCATATATAAGCAGTTTAAAACATGTAGTATAAATAAAGGAGTCTACTTGTAGACAAAAAAGTTTTTTACAAATATGAAAATTTATTTAAGCAAAATTAATGAATCCTGGATTGTTGATAGAGTAAGAGCTGAATGGTATAAATATAATCCGTCAATATCTACTGAAAAAATTAAAGAAGCAAATATTATTTGGATTATTGCACCATGGGTATGGAAAAAGACACCAAAACGTCATCTGAAAAATAAAAAAGTAATTTGTTCCTATTATCATTTTGATTTTGATAAGTTTGGTCAGAAAGAAAAAGAAAATTTTTACAATTTAGATCAATATGTTGATGAATATCATGTTATTTCAGAAATTACCAAAGAACAACTTTCAAACTTAACCGATAAAAAAATTACCTCTATTCCTTTTTGGGTTAACCAAAATATTTGGTATGAAATTGAAAACAAGGAAGAGCTAAGAAAAAGTTTCGATATAGATAATGAAGATTATTTGGTTGGCAGCTTTCAAAGAGATACTGAAGGACATGATTTAATTTCTCCTAAGCTTGTAAAGGGGCCAGATATTTTTATAGATTTAGTGAAATTAATTTATGCTAAAAATAAAAAATTAAAAGTTATTTTGTCAGGAAAAAGAAGAAATTATGTAATCAACCAATTAGAAGAAGCTGGAATCCCTTATCGCTACTTTGAAATGGTACCTTTAGATGTTTTGAATAAGTTATATAATATTTTAAATCTCTATTTGGTTACATCAAGAGTCGAAGGAGGCCCACAAGCAATTTTTGAATGTGCTCTTACTAAAACTCCAATTCTTTCTACACGGGTTGGAGTTGCTCCTGAAGTATTACACAAAGACTCAATTTATAAAGTGGGCGAGTTTACTAAGGCAAAAATTGATATTGATTATGCTTTTGATAGTGCTCAAAAATATACAATACCAAATGGTTTTGATAAGTTTCTTAATATGTTTAATGGTGTAAAAATTGAAAGTTAGTATTGGATCTAAATTTGTAGACGGACCATACGGTGGCGGTAATTTATTTGTTAAGAATCTCTCTAAATATCTTATTAAAAAAAATGTTGATGTTGTTTATGATCTTAGTGATGTCGATATTGACATTATCCTTATTATTAATCCACTAAAAAGTTCTGAAATGTCTACTTTCAACCATTTAGATGCCTTTTACTACAAACAATTTGTAAATAAAGAATCAATTATTTTGCAAAGAATTAACGAGTGTGATGAAAGAAAAAATACAACTAACGTGAACAGTCAAATAATGAATGCCAATCAATATGCTGATTACACTGTTTATGTAAGTCAATGGATTAGTGATTTATTTATCCAAAAAGGTTTAAATCATAAAAATTCTAAAGTGATTATGAGTGGATCAGATACACAGCACTTCAATCAACAAGACAGAATCACATGGGATGGCTCTAGTAAATTTAGATTGGTAACTCATCACTGGAGTCCAAATTGGATGAAAGGTTTTGATTCATATAAAATTATTGATGATTTACTCGATAATCCAAAGTGGAAAGAGAGATTATCATTCTCATATATTGGAAACATTCCTAAGAATTTTAAATTTAAAAATACAGAAGTACTCGAGCCACTCTCAGAAAGTCTTTTAGCTTCTAAATTAAAAACTTATCATGGATACATTACCGGTTCATTGAACGAGCCTTCTGGTAATCATCATATTGAGGCTATGCAGTGTGGTTTGCCAGTTTTATATATAAATAGTGGAGGAATACCTGAGTACTGTACTGGATTTGGTGAAGTATTTGATAACGAAAATCTTGAAGAAAAATTAAATTTTTTTATAAATAATTATTTTGATTATTTTAAAAATTTATCTAGTTATAAAAATAACTCAGAAATAATGTGCAAGGAGTATTACGATTTGTTTTGTGAGTTAGATAAATTGCAGGATAAACCGAAATCAAACTGTGATACAAAAAATAAATTTATTTTTCTTTTGGAATATTATTTTTCTAAAATTTTCTTGTATTTTTTGAAGTCTTTTAATCAAATAAAAAAAATAGCAAATAGCTTTGAAAAAGTTAGGAGCAGTAATGTTAAGTAAGCTAAATAAATCTAATTATTTAATCCAATTATTAATGTTATTTTTAATTCTTATTTTTGTTTTAGGTAGGGCTTTTATTGGGATAAGTATATTTGGATTTAGAATAGGCGAATTAATTGTAGCTTTTTCACTTTTATTGAGTTTAGGTGCTTTTATAGATTCTCAATTTCGTAAAAGTACAATCAATAGACTGATAAAAATACACTTAGGTTTTGTGATTACATTTATCATAATTACAATTCTCACAAACTCTTCTTTTTTTGAAAGCTATACATACAAGTCATCTTCATATATTTGGACGATTGGTTATTTATATTTTGGCTACATATTTTTTAAACACTATAAATTTAACACTTTTCATTTAAACACTTTAATTTTTGTAACAGTGCTGGTTTATTTTAATGAGATTTCAAGAAGAATATTTTCACCAAACTTCTTAGTTGAATTCTTAACAGCATATTCGGATAAACCTCTTCAAAATCATAAGGGTTATGACTTAATAATGGTCTTCGTGGTCTCTACATTTATTTTCTTAAAAAAAATGCATTACAAAAGATTAACGCTTGATATATTTGTATTAATTTCAGCTCTTTATCTACCTCTTATTGTATGGAAAAGCAAAGGGGCCACATTAGGATTTGTTTTTTATGTTATTTCGCAGTTAATTTATCACTCTGATAAATTAAGAAAAAATTTATTTAGAAATATAATCTTGCTCATACTTGCTGTATTAGTAGTATTTATTTCTTCTGTGGGAATGACTTATTACGAATCATACGAAGTGCCAAATGAGGATGCAATAGAATTTGTTTTAGATCACAAATTTTCAAATAATAATTGGTTATTTTTATATATTGTCGATGGGAGAATTTATTCTGATGATGGAAATGCAAATTGGAGGCTTCAAATTTGGCAAGATGTAATTCATGACTCTATACAAAATAAAACTTATATTTACGGCATGGGTTACAAAGACAAGATACCAGCAATGGATGATCCAAAGAGATCAGGAAGAGATGGCAAGAATGAAAATGTACATAATTTTTTAATAAATAATTATGCAAGAGGAGGTATTGTCCACCTATTTTTAACCGTAATCTTTTTTGGTCTTATATTGTTCAAACGTGACGCTAAAGATTGGTCTAGATTAATTTTTGCGATGCCATTTCTCATAACTTCATTTTTTGGTGCCTCAATGGAGAGTGCACATTTTCCAGCAGTTTATTATTTTTTCTTAGCAAGTTTTTTTACAGATAGTTTTGATTAACATAGATAGGTATGAAGGCACTAATAACAGGAATAACTGGTCAAGATGGCTATTATTTAGCAAAATTATTGATAGAAAAAGGATATGAGGTACACGGAACAATTCGTAGATCCTCAACAATCAACACTGACAGAATAGACCCTTTAATTTCAGAATTTGAAGAAGTTGGAAAGCTAAATCTCCACTACTCGGATTTACTTGACTCTGCCTCTTTAAACTCATTAATTAATCAAATCCAGCCGGATGAAATATATAATTTAGCCGCACAGTCCCATGTTGCAGTATCTTTTAAAAATCCAATTTATACAACACAAACAGGCACCCTCGGCTCAGTTGCGCTTTTAGAAGCTGTCAGACATTCAAATAATGAAATAAAATTTTATCAAGCTTCTTCTTCAGAGATGTATGGTGGCATTAATAAAGAAATGTTGAACGAAGCATCTCCACTTTTACCTAAAAGCCCATATGCAGCTTCTAAAGTATTTGCTCATAATATGACAAAACTTTATAGAGAGTCATATGACCTCTTTTGCGTCAATGGAATACTATTTAATCACGAATCCCCACACAGAGGGCAAACATTCGTTACAAGAAAAATTACCAGAGCTGTTGGAAGAATTGTTAACAATCTACAATCAAAGCTTACTCTAGGTAATCTAGATGCTTCTAGAGATTGGGGATTTTCAGGTGATTATGTAGAAGGAATGTGGTTAATGCTTCAACACGACACCCCCGACG
>CEVU01048975.1_pt1 | contig 11519 bp, 11 predicted proteins | sample 427081 | NCBI WGS metagenome assembly CEVU01 (sample SAMEA2623868, study PRJEB7988) | marine metagenome | biome: marine biome (ENVO:00000447); feature: deep chlorophyll maximum layer (ENVO:xxxxxxxx); material: "saline water (ENVO:00002010), including plankton (ENVO:xxxxxxxx)" | depth 80 m | reverse complement strand
AAAAAAATTAAAAAAATATGAAAACGATTGTTACAGGATCCTCTGGATTTATAGGTAGCAGGTTATGCCTTCTTCTTGAAGAACAGGGTTCTGAGGTTATTAGGGTTTCTAGGAAAGCAAGGTCTAACTCAAAAGAAAATCTGGTTTGTGACCTGGAGACCAGTGCACTAGAGAATAAATATTTGTCTGATGTAAGCACTATTTTTCATCTTGCAGGATATGCACATGATCTTTCAAATCCTGAAAATTCAAAAGATAAATACTACCGTCTAAATGTCGATGCTACTTTAAATCTAGCGACTCAAGCATCTGAGAATGATGTTAAAAATTTTGTTTTCGTTAGTAGTGTAAAAGCAGAAGACCCCTCCATCTCTAGTGGTAAATTAGGAAATAAGGATTTTGGTATTTATGGAGAGACGAAAAGAAAAGCGGAATTGCGTCTGATTGAATTATCACAAAAAACTGATATGAAAATTTATATTGTTAGACCATCTTTGGTATATGGCCCTAATATAAAAGGAAATCTATTAAATATGAAAGATGCGATAGAGAAAGGATGGTTTCCTCCTTTTCCACTAATTGAAAACTCAAAATCATTGATTCATGTAGATGATCTTGCAAGAGCAATACTATTTGTATCAAAAAAAGGCATAGATAAAGAGATATATAATGTTACCGATGGAGTTGACTATTCAACAACTGAAATATATGAAACGTTATGCAGGATTGTAGAAAAAAGACCGCCTCCATTTAGAATTCCTCTTTTTGCTTTTAAAATGATGGCAAAAATCCCATTGGGATTAGGCTCCAAAGTAAAAAAGCTATTGGAGAACGAAAGATTCTCTTCTAGTAAAATTAGATCCTTAGGATACTATTCCAAGCTTAGACTTGAACAATTTAATGAAACGCTCTTTTGATATGCTGTTATCTATTTTTTTAATGGCGGTACTTGCATTGCCATTGATAATGGTTTCTCTGTTAGTTTTGTTTACTTCAAAAGGCCCTTATTTATATTGGTCAAAAAGAATTGGTAAAGGAAACAAAATCTTTTTGATGCCTAAGTTTAGAACTATGATGCAGGAAACTCCTGAAGTAGCAAGTCATCTACTTGAAAATCCCACTTCTTTTTACACTCCTATAGGTCAGTTTCTTAGAAAGTACAGTATTGATGAATTACCCCAACTCTATTCTGTTTTGAAGGGTGACATGTCTTTTGTTGGACCTAGACCTGCTTTGTACAACCAAGAAGATCTTATTGATTTGAGATCTAAGCTAGGGGTACACAATTTGAGGCCAGGTATAACAGGATTGGCGCAAGTCAGCGGAAGAGATAAGCTTTCTATAAAAAATAAGGTCGAGATTGATAGAAAGTATTTAGAACAGCAATCATTTGTTTTTGATTTGTATATAATCTGGCTTACTGCGCTAAAAGTTCTTAAAAGAGATGGTATAGCTCATTAATTATTTAAAGCATTTATTCTTATGAATCTCAGAGAGACACTAATTTCAACCTCAAGGTTTAATAAAAAACTGATCGTCTCGATTACAGATTTCATATGCATAGCGATAGCCACTTTTTTTGCTTTAGTTTTAAGCGATGTCAGTTTGGGCTCCATTCATATAGAACAATTCTTGAGGCTATTTTGGCCCCCATTATTTTGTGTAATATTTTTTTGGTATCTAGGAGTTTATGATTCTGTAGTTAGATATTTAGATGTCTCGCTTATTGCAATTATTTTTAAAGCTATAACGCTTGCTTGCATAATTAACCTTGGCATTAGATTCTTGTACGGACTTGTCTTGGATTATTACAATCCTTCAAATGCAGAACCATTAATAACGGTTGTGGGTTGGCTTGTAGGTTTGCTCAGTTTTACTTTCTTGGTTATCTCTTTAAGACTAATAGCAAGTATCTATTTATTTGATACGCAATCTGAAAAGAGAGTTGTGATTTATGGTGCTGGATCTGCGGGAATACAATTAGCCAGTGCGCTTAGAGTAAGTCAGGAAATGCAGCCAGTAGCCTTCATTGATAAAAACCCTTCATTACAAGGGACTTTTCTCGGAGGCATAAAAGTTTTACATCCCGATATGCTTGAGCGACTATCTAGAAAAGGTAAAGTTGATGAAGTTTTGCTTGCAATGCCATCTGTCTCCAAAGCAACTCTTACAACCCTTTTGAAAGAAATTGAAAAGTTTTCTCTAAAAGTAAGGATTTTGCCGGGATTAGCCGATTTAGCTCAGGGCAAGATCTTGGTTTCAGAATTGAAAGAGGTAGATATTTCAGATTTACTTGGGAGAAATGAAGTTGAAGCAAACCAAGACTTAATCAATAAAAATATAAGAGATAAGGTAGTTTTAATAACAGGTGCAGGAGGGTCAATCGGTTCTGAAATCTCTAGGCAGGTTGTAAAGAATAAGGCAAAAAAGATTATTCTTTTAGACTCAAACGAATATGCGCTTTATTCAATACAAAAAGAAATTGAGAGTTTTGCTGAGGGGTTAGAAGTTTATAGTTTGCTTTCAAACGTCAATAATAAACAAAGACTTAAAGAAGCCTGTATATCTTTTGGGGTCAATACAATTTACCATACAGCTGCTTATAAGCATGTCCCCCTGGTAGAAGAAAATCCTTTTGAAGCTGTTTTTAATAACATTTTAGGTACCAAAATATGTGTAGAGACAGCTGTAGAATCCAATGTAGAAACATTTGTTCTTATATCTACAGATAAAGCTGTAAGGCCTACAAATATGATGGGTGCAACAAAACGATTTGCAGAATTGATACTTCAATCTATGTCAGATAAATATGAAACCAGAATGACGATGGTAAGGTTTGGTAATGTAATAGGCTCATCAGGATCTGCAATACCTCTTTTTCAGAAACAAATCAAAGATGGAGGCCCGGTAACTGTCACACATCCAGATGTGATTAGATATTTTATGTCCATACCCGAGGCTGCAGGATTAGTAATACAGGCTGGTGCTATGGGCGAGGGCGGAGACGTCTTTGTTCTAGATATGGGAGAACCTGTAAAAATTTATGAGCTAGCCAGGAGGTTAATTAATCTAAGTGGCATGGAAGTCAAAGATGAGAACAATCCAGAAGGTGATATAGAAATAATTTTTACAGGTCTTAGACCCGGTGAAAAGCTCTATGAAGAACTATTAATTGGGGATAAGGCTCATTCAACGATACATAAACAGATTTTTAGAGCTGAAGAAGAGTATCTTTCAGAAGAAGAGCTAGAGAACTATATTGCTCTAATTAAGGAAGCTGAGAAGAGCGGAAATTTGATCGCTCTGAGAGATATTCTAAAAAAAGTTGTTACAGGATTTATTCCTGATGATGAGATAGTAGATGTTGTTTATAAAGAACAAAATAAATAATTCATAGTTCATTTGTATACGTTTATAGATTCAATAGATGATTTAGCTTTTTTAAATGAAGAGCTTTTAAAAAAACCTTATGTAGGAGTCGATACTGAATTTAGGAGGACAACTAAGGACAATATGAGGTTAGCACTTTTGCAGATAAATGATGGTGAAGAAATCTTTATCATTGATCCTCTCAAGATAGATTCTCCAACACAACAAACCAGCTTTCTTTTTGATAAAGATGTCACAAAAATTCTTCATTCATGTAAGGAGGATTTGGAAGCTATCTATGCCTGGACACATCAGAAGATGCAGAATGTATTTGATACTCAATTGGCAAACTCTTTTCTTGAAGATGAATACTCCGTAAGTTATCAGAATTTAGTAGAAAAAAAATTGGGTATAGTGTTGGATAAAGGTGAAACAAGATCTAATTGGTTAAGAAGACCACTCTCTGATTCACAATTAAAGTATGCAGCCTTGGACGTAGAGTACCTTATTAATATTTACTTCGAACAAGAAAAAGAATTAGATCTTTCAAATAAACTCCCTTGGTTAAAGGAAGATGTTGAGAAGCTAATAGATTTTACTTTACATTCACGAGCAGATTATGAAGAAGCGCCCCGCACATTACCTAAAGCTCAAGAGAATGAATTACTGCAGAGATTTAATACCTTGATAGAGCAAATAGCTACAAGAGAAGGAATCAATGTAACTTTATTCTTTTCTAAGAAAGCTCAAAAAGAATTTTTAAGAAAAGTACTTATTCAAGGAGTCGAAAGGGCATTTGATAATTTAACAGAATGGAGAAAGGGATTACTTTCAGAAGAGGTAATGTCTTTATTGAAATAGTATGTTCTGGATCGCATATATTATTTTTACACTAACAGCTTGTCATTTGATTGCCATGAATTGGAAAGATAATTACTCCTACATTATGGTAATCTTATTATTTTTGATGCTTACCCCAACTCAGATTGAATCAGGTTCTACTGGCGTTGCTCCTTCAGTTTTTACATTTCTCTTTAATGTAATATTAGAGAAAGATTTCTCCATGAGGGCTTTACGGCCTTTAGTTATATCACTCCCGTTAGGTGTTTTATTTTTATTTACTTTTTCGATTCTTAAAAATAAATTCTTTCAACGGTAAGAGTTTTCAAGTTGATAATTGCTATGGCATTTTTTCCCTTTTGAAAACCAGCAGATTCTCCCGGGTTAAAAACAAGTGTTTTATTTATAACTTCATTTCTATACCTATGGGTGTGACCATGAAGAATAATATCAAGATTACGATTGTGGTCTAAATAATCTTCAATAGAATCAGGCTCATGAAAAATACCAATCCTTCTGTTTCCTTTTTCTATTTCAAAAGGAGGATTTTGAATTTTAAATTTACATTTAGAAGCTATAGCATCTAGGCCTATCTCGTTTCTATCATTATTGCCGTAGACAGCAAATAATTCACAATTCAGTGCGGAAAATTTACTAAGCGAGTTGGCATTGGTGATATCGCCCGTATGAACAACAAAATCAACATTTCTATCGTTAAATATAGAAATAATTTGAGTTATATTTTTTATATTGTTGTGGGTATCGCTAACAACACCTGCCAACATAGTTGTCTAAACTTTTTCTAATATATGTATTCCGCATGCGCTTCCTAATCCAATAACATGCGTCATTCCAATCTTGGCATTTTCTACCTGCCTAGCACCAGCTTCTCCTCTTAAGTGAGTGCAAACCTCGTAAATATTAGCTATTCCAGTAGCTCCAAGAGGGTGGCCTTTTGAAAGAAGTCCACCTGATACATTAACAGGTATTCTTCCACCAAGCTCAACTTCACCTTCATCAATCAATCTTCCCGCTTCTCCATCACCACAAAGACCTAAATTCTCATAGTGGAGCATCTCAGCAGTTGCAAAACAGTCGTGTAATTCAACTAGATCTATGTCCTCTGAATTGAGTCCAGCCATTTCATATGCCTCAGAAGCAGCTTTTCTAGTGCAAGAATTTACATCAGGCATAACAAGATCTCTCTCTTGATAAGGATCACTGGTCATAACAGATGCTTTTATTCTGACGGCTCTTTGCATTCCTAGTTCTTTAGCTTTTTTCTCAGATACTAAAACAGCTGCTGCTGCTCCATCAACATTTACAGAACACATTAATTTAGTATTTGGGTAAGAAATCATTTCTGCATTCATTACCTCATCTAGAGGTGTTTCAATCTGATATCTAGCTTTAGGATTCATAGTAGAATGGTGATGATTTTTTACAGAAATTTTAGCAAACTGTTCAAAAGTGGTTCCATACTGACGAGCATGCTCCATGCCCGCTTCAGCGAATACAGCTGGCATTGTCCCTGATCCAAGTAAACCCTCTTTTGGAATACCTACACCACCACCGGCACCACCAAGAAGCCCTGTCCCCATTTGCTCAACTCCAACTGCGAGAACCACATCATAGAGACCAGCTTTTATTGATGTCCAGGCCTCTCTAAAAGCTGTCGCACCCGTAGCGCAAGCATTGGAACAGTTGACTACAGGTATACCGGTTTGTCCTATCTCCTGAAGAATTCTCTGTCCAACCATCGCATTTGCTTGCCCTAGATTGCCACAATAGAAAGCTTCCATATTTCCAATATCTAAACCTGCATCATCTAAAGCTAATAAGGCAGCCTCTGCTCCAAGATCTGGAACGGTTCTTTCAGGGAACCTTCCAAACTTAATCATATCAACACCTAATACATATACATCACTCATCATTTTCTCCCTTATGAAATTGGTTTAAAGAAATAACTAATATAGCTATTACCATCTTTATCTTTTCTACCTAGAGCATCATCAAAGACAACCTCAACAGGCATATCAAAATCTATTTTTTCTGGATCAGGCTCGCAGTTAATTAGATTACCTTTAACTGTTCCTCCGCCATCTAGATCCACTATTGCAGATATATATGGGACCTCAATACCCGGAAAAGATCTAAAGACTATGGAATAGGAATAAAGTTTTCCAGTTTTACTTAATTTAACTGGTTCAATAGAATCTCTTGCAAAACAATTAGAGCAAACGTTTCTTTCTCCCAAAAAAATAGAACCACATTCCTTGCATTTATGTCCTTCTAAGTAAGGATCTTCACCTTCAGGCAGTTTTAAATAATCAACAACAGGTAAACTCATTTTTTCCCCTTAATTTATTTTTCTAGTTTTATATATATTTAGGTGAATTACAATAGCCAAACTATGAGTTTTTGGAAAGCAGGAATTGGTGGAATGATAGGGTTTACTATTGGAGGTCCAATAGGTGGAATTCTGGGAGCGATAATTGGTTCAAAACTTGGTGACAAAGATCAAGCTCAACCCGAAACGAATCAAAAAAATCAAGCAGCCTTTTTTACAGCTCTTTTTGCCTGTTTTGCAAAAATAGCTAAAGCAGATGGTAAGGTGACAAGGGAAGAAGTAGATAAAGTCGATCACTACATAAAAGATAGATTTAAGTTTCCAAATGATCAAAGAGCCTTCGCGATCGAAATTTTCAATCATGCTAAAGAAGATAAGTATTCCTTCAATGATTATGCATCTCAGTTAGTTTCTTTATTATCTGCCAATCAATCTGCTTTAATTATGTTTTATGAATTGCTTTTCGAACTGTCGATGGCTGATGGTCATCTAGATCCTGCAGAAGAAGCAATCCTTAGTGAAGCAATCCTTATTTTTAAAATAGACCCAGAACTATTTTCTTTGAATAAAAGAAAATTTGGAGCAGATATTTCAGATGCTTACAATATTCTAGGTGTTAGTAAGGATATGTCTTTTAAGGAAATAAAGACTGCCTATCAAAGGAAAAGAAAAGAATTTCACCCAGACACATTACTTTCTAAAGGCCTTCCTGAGGAGCTTTTAGAAAAGGCAAAAGAAAAATTTATAGAAATACAATCTGCATTTGAAGAAATTGAAAAACAAAAAAATAAATAAAATGGGATTTACAATTTAATTTGTCTTATCATCACTCTGCATGTCAATAGTAATTTCAGGAACAGGTCTATTTACACCTTCCGAATATATAACTAACGAAGAGCTAGTTAAAAGCTTTAATGGCTACGTTACAAAGTTCAATGAAGAGCATAAGGAGCTCATAGAATTAGGAGAATTAGAGGCATTAGTGCCTTCTAGCACTGAATTCATTAAAAAAGCATCAGGAATAGAACAACGGTTTGTACAAGATAAAGAAGGAATACTTGATATAAATAGAATGAAGCCTAAATTAAATGAAAGGCCCAATTCTCAAATCTCAATCCTTGCTGAAATGGCTTTAGAAGCTTCTAAAGAGGCCATCAATCAAGCTGGAATCGAGGTTTCTGACTTAGATGCTGTTATTTGTGGATGTTCTAACCTTCAAAGAGCATACCCTGCAGTTGCAATAGAAATACAACAGGAACTTGGAATAACAGGATACGCTTATGACATGAATGTTGCTTGTTCTTCAGCAACCTTTTCCATTCAAAATGCATACAACGACATTCAGTCTGGTGCAGCAGATAAAGTTTTGGTGGTAAACCCAGAAATATGCTCTGGTCATTTGAACTTTAAAGATCGAGATGCCCACTTCATATTTGGAGACGCTTGCACTGCTGTAATTCTTGAACGAGATAGTCAGTCTGACCAAGCTTTCAAAATCTTAGGTACCAAATTACAAACAAAGTTCTCTAACAATATACGAAATAATTTTGGTTTTTTGAATGCACCAGAGGACTCGGATCCTAATTCACCTGATAAATTATTTATTCAACAAGGCAGAAGTGTATTCAAAGAGGTTGTACCAATGGTACAGACTCATATTGAAGAACATCTTAGCGAGCTCAAAATAGACATAGCAAAGGTAAAAAGGTTATGGTTACATCAAGCTAATTTAAACATGAATCAACTCATAGCAAAGAGGCTTCTAGGACGAGATCCTGAGGATGATGAGATGCCAATCATTCTAAATGATTACGCTAATACAAGTTCTGCAGGCTCTATAATTGCTTTTCACAAAACCAAAGATGATTTTTCTAATGACCAAATAGGAGTTATAAGTTCTTTTGGAGCCGGATACTCTGTTGGAAGTGTGATTATTCAGAAAACCTAATATGAAATTAATATTAAAAATACATCATGCTATGAAGGGTTTTGAAAATATAGATTTTGTACCTTTATTCTTGCTAAGAGTGTACCTTTTCTATGTTCTTTGGTTTGCCGGTATTGGAAAGATTGATACCTTTGATAAATTTTCTGGTTATCTTGGTACCTTAGGAGTTCCATTGCCTGATCTCTTTACATGGCTGGTCATAATAACTGAAGCAGGGGGTGCGGCACTTCTTTTAATTGGACTATTTGTGCGATGGGTAACATTACCTCTCTTAACTGTAATGTTTTTTGCAGGATATTTAGTTCATTATCAAAACGGATGGCCTCATGAAGCTAATGGAATAGAGTTTGCCGCTACATATGCTTTGATGCTTTTATCTTTATTATGTTTTGGCGGAGGCAAATACCTTAGTTTAGATTATTGGGTTTCTAGCAAAAATTAAATGAAATTTTACGAAGTTGAGAGTTCACTATCCGAACCTATATCAAAAGTACATGATTGGATTCAAGAAGCAGAATCTGATTCCGTAGCTTTACCTCATGCCATGAATGTTTCATCAATTAATTCAGAAGGAAAGCCATCTTCGAGAATGGTGCTGCTAAAAAGGATTTCACAAGAAGGTTTTGTTTTCTTTACTGATTATGAAAGTAACAAAGGAGAACAGATCCGGGCATTTCCATTTGTTGCACTCACCTTTTGGTGGGCAAAGACTAATAAGCAGATAAGAATAGAAGGAAAATGTCAAAAGGTCAGCGATGAGGAAAGTGATGAATATTTTTCTTCAAGACCAAGAGGGTCACAAATCTCAGCTTCTGTTTCATTACAGAGTCAAGAGCTGGAGTCTTATGAAACATTGGTTGAACAGTCTCAGGTATTTGAAGATGATCATCTCAATAAAGATATATTGCGACCAAAAAGATGGGGTGGTTTTCTAGTAGAACCAGAATCTATTGAGTTTTGGATAGACCAGAAGAATAGGCTTCACAATAGAGAGCTCTACAGAAAAGGGACCTCTGGTTGGAAGAAAACGCTTTTGTCGCCTTGACTGCTAAACTCTACTATAATAGCCTTTTTATTAACAAGTGCCCTTTAGTATGGGACACCACTGATTATGCCCACTATCACTCTTCCTGATAATTCAACTAGAAAATTTGAAAATCCTATTTCTATCGATGAGATAGCTAAAGATATTGGCCCTGGCTTGGCTAAAGCTACCGTTGCAGGCAAGATCAATGGGAACTTAGTGGATGCCTCAGATATTATTCAAGATGATTGCAATCTTGAAATAGTCACGATTCAAGATGCAGAGGGTATAGAAATTGTGAGACATTCTTGTGCGCATCTTTTTGCTCATGCTCTTAAACAAATTTATCCAAATGCACAGATGGCTATAGGGCCAGTGATCAAAGATGGATTTTATTACGACATAAAGCTCGATGTGAATTTATCAAATGAAGATCTCGAAGCCATTGAGAAAAGGATGAAGAAGCTCGCTAAAGCAAAGTATGACGTAGTGCGCGAGGTAGTTTCTAGAGAGAAAGCTATTAATACTTTTCAGGAAAGAAATGAGCCTTATAAAGTTAACCTTGCAGAAGAGATACCTGAAGGCGAGATAATTGCTTTGTATCATCATGAAGAATACATAGACATGTGTCGTGGACCTCATGTTACAAATATGAGACATCTCAAGGCATTTAAGCTAACTAAAATTTCAGGAGCATATTGGAAAGGGGATTCAAAAAACGAGATGCTCCAAAGAATTTACGGCACAGCATGGCCAGACTCTAAAGATTTAGATACTTATATTTTGCAGCAGGAAGAAGCTGAAAAAAGAGACCATAGAAAATTAGGAAGACAGCTTGATTTATTTCACTTTCAAGAGGAGGCTCCTGGGATGGTCTTTTGGCATCCTAAAGGTTGGTCTATTTATTCTGAATTAAAGAATTTTATAAAGACCAAGCAAGATGAATATGATTATCAAGAAATCAATACACCCCAGATTGTTGATAGAAAATTATGGGAAGCCTCAGGCCATTGGGATAAATATAGAGAAAATATGTTCATCACAGAAATAGATGAAGAACATGCAAATGAAAAGAGAACCAATGCACTAAAACCAATGAATTGTCCTTGCCATGTGCAAGTATTTAATCAAGGACTAAGATCATACAAAGATTTACCAATTAGATTTTCTGAGTTTGGCTCGTGCCATAGATATGAAGCTTCTGGAACCTTACATGGATTGATGAGAGTTAGAGGATTTACTCAGGATGATGGTCATATATTTTGTACTGAAGACCAAATTCAAGAAGAAACAAAAAAATTTATAGAACTTTTATCCGATATATATTCTCAACTAGGTTTTGATGCTTTTGAAATTAAGCTTTCAACAAGGCCAGAAGTAAGAGCGGGTACAGACGAAATTTGGGACAAAGCTGAATTAGCCCTCGAAACTGCCATCAAGAATTTAAAACTACCTTATGAAGTTGTTGAGGGGGATGGAGCGTTTTACGGCCCTAAACTGGACTTTGTTCTCATCGATGCTCTAGGAAGGGAATGGCAATGTGGTACCTTTCAAGCGGACTTCATTCTTCCTGAAAGGTTAGACGCGAAGTTTGTTGGTTCGGATAGTGAAAGACATTATCCAGTCATGATTCATAGAGCTGTTTTGGGGTCTTTCGAGAGATTTTTAGGAGTTTTAATAGAACATTATGGTGGGGCACTTCCTGCATGGCTATCTCCAATTCAAGCTGAAATTCTCAATATAACTGACAAACAAGCCGAATATTGTCAAAAAATAGGCGATTTATTGAAAAAAAGTGGATTTAGAGCTCATTCAGACTTGAGGAAAGAGAAGATCACTTATAAAATTCGCGACCACTCTTTGCAGAAGACACCTTTTCTTTTGATAGCAGGCAACAGGGAAATGGAAAATAACACCATCTCTGTCAGGGCTAGAGGAGGTGAAGATCTTGGAGAGATGTCGATTGATGACTTCATCCAAAAACTTCA
>CEVU01020006.1_pt1 | contig 11529 bp, 6 predicted proteins | sample 427081 | NCBI WGS metagenome assembly CEVU01 (sample SAMEA2623868, study PRJEB7988) | marine metagenome | biome: marine biome (ENVO:00000447); feature: deep chlorophyll maximum layer (ENVO:xxxxxxxx); material: "saline water (ENVO:00002010), including plankton (ENVO:xxxxxxxx)" | depth 80 m | reverse complement strand
GCCCTATCAAAGCTTGATTTCTGCTGGCGAATTTTTTTGAGCAATGCTTCCAACTCTTGCATCCCAGCCTGTTTCTCTTCAAGATATTTTGTTAATTCAGATTGATTCTTTCTAATCTTATCAAGTTCTTTTTGACGTTTTTTTCTACTTGCCCTTAATGATACTTTGCTTTGCTCTTGGTCCTTTTTTAATCGCATTTTATTTCTGTAATTTGACTCTAGTAAAATTCTTTGTTTACCTATATCGATTAATAATGATTTTATTTTATTTTGAGTTCTCTGATCAATATCTGAAATAATACCCATGTATTTTGCTCTATACATTGCCTGTCTCCATGAAGAAGAGCTCAACATCTTTTCGATATCTGAGAGAGTTCCCTTTTTATACATCTGAATAATTCTTTGAGAATATCTATATCGCAATTTTGATAATTGTTCTTCATTCGCTTTAATACCATTTGACAGCTTATCAATTTCTATTTCAGATTTATTTAATTCATTTTTCAGTTCACTATATAATTTATTTGTTAATGAAATCTCCTTATCAATATTGGATAAACGTCTAGATGTAGTTCTTTCTTTTTGTTTTTGTGATTTTATCTTTCGTCTGGTATCCTCGATTTCTTTCTTAACCTTATCAATTGCCCCTGATTGATAATTTAATTCGGCATCAAAGTCCCGACGGTCATCCTGTGCATAAATATTATAATTAATAATTACACAAATAATTAATAAAAAACGTGAAAGCATCGTATGTAAAGGTACCTAGTAGAGTAAAATCTATCCAAAAGGTTTTAATGATCAATTAAAGAGTAATCTTGACAACACTAAAGATCCTTTCTATTTTTATATAATCATTAATATTACGAGGAAAAGAATTTGAAAAACGCATATTGGAAAAATATATTTACAAACTGGGCAAAGAAAGAAAGTGAAAATGTCACGATAATAAAAAAAATACCCATTTTTGCTAATCTTAATCATAAAGAATTGGAAGAGGTAAGCAAATTGCTTCATGATCGGACATATAAACCTGATGAATACATATTCAAACGTCATGCTCCAGGTGAGGGGATGTTTATTATTCATTCTGGAATTGTGAACATCATAGTTGGAGAAGCAAGCGGAAATTCCCAATTATTAGCAGAACTTTCTAATGGAGATTTTTTTGGAGAGATGGCATTAATGGAAGATGAGGTTCGTTCTGCTGCTGCTTTAGCAAAAGATCATTCTAGACTTTTAGGTTTTTTTCGACCTGACCTAGAAGCGCTTATTGAAATAAATCCTTCTTTAGGTAGTAAAATATTACAAAATCTTTCCAAGGTGGTTTGTACAAGGCTAAGAAAAACAAATGATTTACTAATGGAAAATCAATTAGTGAAAAAGAAAAAAGCATGAATGATGATAAAAATTATATTCAGTTAATATATAGATTAATTGTAATAGTAATTTCCTTTGGATTTTTAACAATTATATGGCCATATATTTCATCTGTAATCACGATGCTAATCTTTGCGTTTCTTTTTACTACAATTTTACTCCCACTAGTTGATAAACTAGAAAGTAAAATTAATTCAAGGGGTATAAGTATAGTAATTGTTACAATAAGTTTAATTACTACATTTGTTGTTTTTTTAAAAAGTTTTGCATCCGGAATGCTTAGCCAAGCCCGTGATTTTTCTAAGCAAATTGGCACTAAGGGATATGATGATAATCTAAATTCACTAGCTACCAAACTTGAATCTTATTTAAATAAATATATCAATTTTCCTGAAATAGATTCATCAAATTTTGTATCAAGAATTAATATTATGGTAGGTGAAATAATCCAAAACTTAATGTCTCTAGCTGGCGCTATTGGGGGATTCGTTTTTACTACTATTATGGTTTTAATATTTACAATTATTTTACTTTCAAACTACCATGGGTTTAAAAAATCAATTGTTCAGTTTATTCCAAACAAATATTTTGAAATGGGACTTCGTGTAATATTTAATATAGAAAGACAAGTTTCAAAATATCTTCAAGGGCAATTATTAGCCGCCTCCAGTGTCGCTCTAATGTCCTTTATTGGTTTATCCATTTTAAATTTCATGGGAGCGAATCTAACTCTAGTTGTTTTCATAGCAATAATTGCAGGTCTTGCAAATTTAATTCCACTTGTAGGGCCCTTTGCAGGAATGTTACCTGCTATTTTAGTAGCAATTATGAATAATATTGGATCCGATATTGCAATAAACCATCAAATAATTAATACAATTCCATCCCCTTTTTATATATTAGACATTATCATAATGTTCTTAATCGTTCAACAGATTGATAATAATATTGTGACTCCTATACTTGTAGGAGAGAGCGTAGGAATACATCCATTGATTGTTATGATTTCATTACTAATTGGAGGAACTCTTATTGGACCAATTGGCATGTTACTTGCTGTCCCTGCTGCTGGAATTCTAAAAGTTATTGGAGTAGAAATTATGTTTTTAAGAAGAAATGCCCATTTATTATAAGATTATTTAATCTTAAATAACTTATAATCAAAAAAAGATAATTCTAAATTTTCATGACTATTTAAATGATAAAGCCATAGCTGCGCATCTTTTCCATAAAGATCCTTTTCATGAACTATCTCAAATGGTTCTCCAATAATATCCATTACCTCAGGTATCGTCATGCCAATTTTAATTGTAGCGCTATTTAGTTTTATACGACGATATCTTTCTTCTTCCATTCTTTTATCAATTCCATAACGAATGGATAAACCTTCAATTATGTTTAACCGTCTCTTTAATTCTTTAAATATCTTTTCATTTACAGGACCTAAACCTTTTATTTTTTTTGCCTCTTCTAAGCTAACTATTGCTAATTTTACTTCAGCCGGATCATTAATATTTTTTATATCATTTACCATCATGGAAGCTATCTGAAAACGGTATGCATTTATCTGCCTATTAAATTTTGGATATTTTAGGGATGCCTCATTAAATAACTGCAGGGCTTTATCATAAAAACGATATTTCATTGCTGTTTCACCTTTCCCTATCATAATTAAAGCTTCAAATCGCGGCATTTCATTTTCTGCTTCTCGAGAAAAAATTATAGTTTTATTTAATAATGTTTTGGCTTCAACATATTTACCCTTGCTAATCATAACTTCAGCATCTTGTATTCTAAAACTAGCTATTCTTTTTAGATGGGTTTTCACTTCAAGCGACAATGTAGAATCTGCGCTTTGCAAAGATGCTATAAATCGATCAACCGCTTTATCAATCATTCCCCTCGTTTCAAATTGTAATCCTTCTTTAAATAATTGATATGGAATTTTTTTTAATGAAAGTTGATGGTACATCTTTGCTCTATGAATATTACTATGGTTCGGATTTTCATTAATATACTTCTCAAATATTTTTTTTGATTCAATAAAATCCCCTCTGTAATAGTATTCTTTAGCATTATCGCCAATGGATAATTCCCCTCCATAAAATGCTGCAATAGTAAGATAAATTCCATAATCTTGTAGATCAAATCGATTAATTGGAGTTACATCCTTAGGATCATTAATATTTTTTATTTTTACATAAGAATGCTTTAAATCTATACCAACAGCAAATCTATAATTTTTTTCCGTATCAAAAATATATCTTAAACCGATTGAATATGATGTTGCTGGACCCCAACCAACAGGGTTGTCATCGCTTGCTCTAGAATTTAAATAAAATTTTGATCTAGCTATTCCCCATGTATATCTCATATTTAAATAAAATTGTTCAAACGATTGAAATATCAAAGTATGACTTAAACTAAATTCTGATAATTTTGGTGAAAATTTCCTATTAACATTCCAATTCGGGTTAATATTTCCCCATTGATTCATAGGAATTGTATCTGGGAAAAAAAGATTGGAATAACGATAATTAATTCCAGTATTCATATCTAACCAACTTGTTTTTAAAATAAAATTAGAAAGATTTAATTTTAACATATCGATGTCTAGTTGGTGTCCAAACTTCGCGATTTTTTTTCCTGCATTAAAATGATTCCCTACAAAATTTTCGTCATATTTTATCCAACTTGTAGGCATATTTTGTCCATAACTACCCGCCCCTCCTGTAAAGCTTAATCCATAACGTAGTTCTAGAGGAATAAGAGTTAAAGGTTGATGAAATTCTCTGGGATGTAGAATTCGGTCTTTCCAATATCCTGGTTCATATTGAATTTTTGGTCTAGGGTTAATTTTTATTAAACCCCACATGTAGGATTTAACAGAATCCTCAACTGTTGGGCCAGCATAGACTTGGCTGCAAATTAGAATGATTAAATAAATCCGTACTTGCATCTAATGAAAAATAAACGTTAGATACACTTTATTGCAAGTGTAAGCTATTAAACTATAAACTTCTATTTTATATACGATTTTGTAATAATTTTTATATAGTATTATTTGATGGAACATAATTTATTTACGACCATTGAAAAATGTAAAGAGAGTATTAGATTTATGTCATGAAATATTTAAACACCACGTTAATAATGATTTTATTCTTGAACATTCTTTATTCGCAAAATTTTTCAATATCGCGTGTACACTATGGAGGTGGGGGTGACTGGTATAGTAATCCATCTAGCATTCCAAACTTACTTAGCTTTTTAATGACAAATACAATGATAAAAGCTGAGAATGAAGAAAGTAGAATTAAGCTATCAGACCCTGACCTACCTTCGCATCCATATTTATACTTAACTGGACATGGAAATATTAGATTAAATGATGAAGAAATCATTGCATTAAGAGATCACTTATTAAATGGTGGTTTTTTACATGCAGATGATAATTATGGATTAAACCAATCATTTATACGTGAGATGAAACGCGTTTTTCCAAATAAAGATTTTGTAGAGATTCCTCATTATCATGAAGTGTTTCATTCTTATTATGATATGCCTAATGGACTACCTAAAATACATGAGCACAATGGCAAGCCGCCCCAATTATTTGGATTATATAATAAAGATAGGATTATGGTATTATATTCCTACGAATCTGATTTAGGAGATGGATGGGAAGATGAAGAGGTGCATAACAACCCTGAGCAAATAAGAACAAATGCTCTTCAAATGGGCGTTAACATTATCTATTTTGCCTTAACACAATAATATGCGAACTATAACAGAACACCTACAACGCATTCGCAAAGAAGCAGTTCAGAATGACTTTATAACTTTTGCCTGGTTATTGTATTCAATTTTTTTAATAATATTTTTTATAGCAATAGGATATGAGGCTATATTCTATTTATCTAGCCCAATTCGATTATTCATATTAAAAACTCTTTTTACTTTATGTTTAATAATTATTCTATTTCTATTTATAATTAATGTTTTAATAGAACAAAATAAAATCCATCGTTATTCGTGGTCGCAACTTGCTCGTTCGGCTGGAAAATTAGGCTTCCCAAAAAGTGATGTTGTTATTAACGCATACCAATTAGAAAATTCTAATCTATCCATCAAATCAAATTCACTAAGCGATTCATATATTAATGGAATTTCAAAAAAATTAAATAGATTAAATCTCAAAAAACTCTTTCCAACTAAACTCATAATATTATGGAAAAAGGTTAATTTGTTAATTCTTTCATTGGGAATGATAGTAATTTTATTGTTTTGGAATTCGACATCAAATGCAATGATTCGATGGGGTCATCCATATCATGAGTTTGAAAGCCCAAAACCCTTTTATATTGAAGGAATAACAAGAAATATACACTTGCTGGGAGGAGAATCAAGTTCTTTAAATTTCAAGGCTTTTGGCCAAGTGCCAGATTCCCTTTTTCTAGAATTAATTGCTAGCTCAAATGATACGTCATTCCTACATGTAATGAATAAAGACTCTAATAATATATATAGTTATGTCGTAGATGAAGTATACGAAGATTATAGATATAGAGCATATGCGCCAGCAGAACATTTTTGGCAAGCATGGGAAAAAATTATTACACCATACTACTATATATCCGTAACAGATAGACCAATTATGGAAGAGTTTACAATCAAAATTTCACCACCAGAATACTCAGGAATACCAATAAGTTATCAAAAAGCAAACCAATCTGATGTAAATGCATTAAAAGGATCCTCAATACGAATTGATTTAAAAAGTAATAGAAAATTAAAAAGAGGTTTTTTAAGTCTAAATAAACAAAGAACGCCTTTGAAAATTAGAGGAAAGCAAGCCGCTGGTGGATTTAAATTTAAAGAAGATGCCTTATTAAAAATCATATTAGAGGACATTCGGGGAATTACGAATCAAAACCCTATTCCATATCATTTGCAAATTATTCCTGATCTTAAACCTGAAATGGTTGTCATTCAACCGCAACTAATATTAGAACTCGGCACTGAACAACTAATACCAATTCAAATTAAGATTGAAGATGACTTCGGATTTAGCACTCTCCAAATTGGATATGAAATAAAACGTCCAAGCTATATAGAAAGCCAATCTCAAATATCAATATTTCCAATTTATATATCAAATCCAAATAATCTTTCTCAAGAAATAAAAAGTTTTTGGAAGCTAAATGAATATAATCTGATGCCAGAAGATGAGGTTCATTATCATTTTGAATTATATGATAATGACAACGTTTCTGGACCAAAAAAATCAATTTCTAGTACATACATTGCAAGACTTCCATCCTTAGGTGATTTATTTGCATCCATAGAAGAAAAAGAAGATAAAATCTCAGATGATTTAATTTTGAGATCAAAAGAAATAAATAAAATACAAGATCAATTAAACAATCTGGAACTGGAAATGCTGAAATCTGACAAAATTGATTGGGCTCAAAAACAACAAATAGAAGAAACATTATCAAACATACAAAAAGAAACAGAAGCTTTAAAAGAAATTGCTGAATCAATGGAAGCAATCAATCAAGCAGCAGAAAAGCATGAGCTATTCTCTGAAGAGCTTATGCAAAAGTTTTCAGACTTGCGGGCACTAGTAAACGATATATTAGACCCTGAGTTAATGACTAACTTAGATGAAATAAAAAAAGCTTTAGATAAAATGAATACAAAAGATTTAATGAAAGCAATGAAAGAATTATCATCGAATCTTGATAATATGGAACAGCAACTAGATCGTTTTATAGATATTTTTAAAAGGATAAAAGCTGAACAGAAATTAAATGAAACTGCACAAAGATTAGATGAGCTAGTTGAACGGCAAGAGAAGACAAATAATGAAATACAAAAAATCAATTCTAATTCTGATGAAAATTTATTAGAACAATTAAGTTATGATGAAAAACGAAATGAAAATGAATATTCTAATATACGCGAATTAATGGAAGAGGCGTCTAAAGCAATGAATGAATTTGACAAGGAATCATCGCAGGCATTAGAAGATCTTGAGAACAGTCGAATAGCAAATGAAACAGAATCATTAATGAGTCAAACAATAAGACAGTTACAAAAGAGACGTAATGAATCAGCAAAAGAAAAGAGCGCGTCTGCTTTAAATAACCTAAAAGATATTCAAGAAGAGATGAGTCAGATTAAAAATCAATTTGAGAATAATACGACTCAAGAAATGGCTCTAAGGTTCCAAAAGATAATGAAAAATTTACTTGAACTATCAAAAATTCAGGAATCACTTGAAAAAACAACCAGGTCCATACCTAGAAACTCACAAAGATTAGGAGAGATAGCAGGGAAACAACAATTTATTCAAGACCAGCTTACAAAAATTGTTTCAGAATTGATTGAGCTTTCAAAAGAAACATTTGCGGTAACACCAAAAATCGGGCAAGGAATGGGGATGGCAAATAATAATATGGAAGAAGCTAAAAAAAGATTAGCGGAAAGAAATGGACAAGGTGCGGCAAATAATCAAAAGTCTGCAATGGAAGGATTAAACTCCTCTATTTTAGCAGTTTCTCAATCAATGAATCAAATGCAATTAACCGGATCTGCAAGTGGATTTGAACAATTTTTAAAACGTATGCAACAAATGTCAGGTCAGCAACAGGGTATAAATAATGAAAGTATGCAATTAGCATTAGGACAATTATCGGCTTCAGTAAAAGAAGGACTTATGGGGAGATTATTAAGTCAGCAACAACAAGTTCAGAAAAGTTTGCAGCAGCTAATGAAAGAAAGTAAAAAATCTGGAGAAGGTGGTTTGGGTGATTTGCAAGGAGTCTCTAAGGATATTGAAGATGTAATTAACGATTTTCAAAAAAGAATATATAATCAGCAGACTAATCAGAAACAGCGGAGAATATTATCTCGAATGCTAGATAGTCAAAAATCAATGACGCAAAGGGGATACAAAGAAGAAAGGAAAGCTGAAACTGCAAATGAAATCATTTATGAGGGACCATCTGGACTTCCATTAGATTACGGCCAAAGAAGAAACCTTGCCATTGAAGCTTTAAATCAATCATTAAAAGCTGGCTATTCTCGTGATTATCAAACAATGATTAGAAGATATTTTAATTCGTTAAGTAAAATTGAACAAATTAGCTTTGAAAAAGATACAACAATTAATGAATAAACTATTCCCATTATTAATAACAAGCTTATTGTTTTCGCAGATTAATGTGAAAAATCAGAGAATGAATAATATACAAGATGCTCTATTTATGGAACGAAAGGGCGAACTCGAAAATGCAAAAATAATATATGAAAAATTACTTGATCAAAACCCAACAAACCGACAAGCATATCAGAGATTAAAGGATATTTTTAAAAGAACAGAAGAATTATTTAAAGCTACAGATCTAATTAATAGTTGGATTAAATCACATCCTAATGATTTGCAGGCACATATAGAGCTTGGAGAAATACTATATTTAAATAATGATAAGATAAATGCAAATAAAGTTTGGGAAGAGTTTGAAAATAATTATGGCAAAAATCAAAGTGCATATAGGATGCTCTTGCACACATATAGTAGACTTAGCTTAACTCAAAAAATGATAGAATTAGTTTACAGAGGTAGAAAAAGATTAAATAAAATAGATTTATTATCACTTGATTTAGCAAACTATTTTTATTCTAGACAAACATTCGATCTATCATTAGATGAGTTATTAGTATATATTAAATCAAATCCAACACATGATAAACTTGTTATGGATAAAATATTACTTATTAGTGATGATCCTGAAAATAATCTATTAATAGAGAAAAAATTAGTTTCTAACCTTGAAGAAGGCCATTTTAGAATTCATAAACTATTAGCAGGGTTTTATTTTAAAACTGAAAAATATAAAGATGCGTATGAAGTTCATTTATCTATGGGGTTGCAAAATAATACTGATTATAAGCGCTGGTTAAATCTTGCAGAAAATTTGAGAAAAGAAAATCAGTATAGATTATCTATCGATACTTACCAAGAGCTATTAAATATCAAATCAAATCTCACACCATCCATTATTGGAGACGCATTACTGGGGCTGGGCAAAACATATGAAGACCAATTACTTGAAAATAATTATCAAAATAGATTAGTTAATTTCTATCCAGATAATATTTTTTTCATTAATCAAGTACCTGAATTTCCGAATGATACTCTTAGAAATATTGAATCAACATTTAATCTGTATCAACAAATACTAAAAGAGCTGCCCGCATCAACGTTTTCTTCAAAGGCTCATTATCGACTAGGTGAATTACAATTGAATGTTATGCAGGATTTTGTTGGGGCTAGAAGTTCATATTTTTCTGCTCTTAAATCTAAACCAGGAAAAGATCTTAGGAACAATATTATCTTAAAAATTGGTGATACATATTTAGCAGAAGGAAATCTAAAGAATGCTATGTATCATAATGAACAATACTATCAAAAAAATAATTCTATAAATAATATTAATTCACTTACAATGAAAAAAATTCATTTAACATTTTTATCTGGTGAAATTGATACAACAAAAATATTAATAGATTCACTGATTGCAAATACGAGTCCAAAGGATAAATATTTTAATGATTTAATGGAGCTACAAGGGATCATATCTCAACATTTTTTATATGGTAACAAGAATGATAAAAATGCTTTTTTGTTTTATGTTAAAGCTGAAAAATATTTACAAGAATTTAAATTTATTGAAGCTGCTGAAATGCTATCCTACTTACGAAATAAATATCCAAATGCATCTATAGTTCCCATAGCCATACTAAGAGAGTGCTTACTAAGAATGGTAGTTGATGATGCTAGTATTTCACTCAATATAGCAAAATTATTACAGAATACATCATTAGCTGCTGAAGGGATTGCTGCGCAAGGAGAGATATATGAAAAATCATTTAAGAATACTAAAAAAGCAATAGAAATGTATAATTTACTTATTGAAGATTATCCTATGTCTATGCTTGCAGAGCCAGTTAGAATAAGAATCAGAAAACTCAATACTATTAATAAAAGTTAAATGAAAATATTAACAGCCCTATTTCTTACATTACATTTTTTAACTGCGGCAGATAAATTATTAATCCCAATGGATCAAATTCAAAAAGATCATTTAAAAGCATATGGTATTGCATTTTGGACATTGGAAAAAAATATAAATATCGAATGGTTATTAAATTACAGGGGGGGATCATTTCTTATTGATTATTACTCACCAATTGCCCAAGAGTGCAGAATTAGAGGTGTGAGTTATAAAAAAATATCTGCAAATGACCTTTTAGATATTTATTCAGAAGTTGAAAAAAATAATATGGATATTGTACTTTTAGAAAAGGCTCCTAAAATTGCTATATATACTCCTGGAAATAAACAACCATGGGATGACGCAGTTACCCTAGCATTAACTTATGCGGAAGTACCATATGAAACTCTATGGGATAAAGAAGTTTTCGAAGGTGAGTTAAAAAAATATGATTGGCTACATTTACACCATGAAGATTTCACTGGTCAATATGGTAAGTTTTATAGGAATTACCATACTGCTCAATGGTATATAGAACAGCAAAAGAAATTTGAATCTATGGCTAAAGAATTAGGGTTTCTAACTGTACACGAACAAAAAAAGGCACTAACCCGTCTTATACGAACATATGTTGGAAATGGTGGCTTTATTTTTGCGATGTGTTCAGCAACAGATACATATGATATAGCACTTGCTGAAGAAGGATTAGATGCAGCCCACCATGTCTTTGATGGTACTCCAATTACACCAAATGTTAATTCAAAACTTAATTATAAGAATACCTTTGCTTTCACTGATTTTTCATTAATGACAGATCCTATGGTATACGAATTTTCTGATATTGACTTTCCGCCAAGTCATAATCCTATTACTCGAGGGGCTGAGGCAGATTATTTTACTTTATTTGAATTTTCTGCAAAATATGATCCAGTTCCTACTATGTTAACGCAAAATCATGTTTCAGTTATTAAGGGATTTATGGGCCAAACTACTGGATTCAATAGAGATAAAATAAAAAAACATGTGGTTATCATGGGAGAAGACCCCGCTTCTCCGCAAGTAAAATATCTTCATGGTAATTATGG
>CEVU01034760.1_pt1 | contig 11555 bp, 13 predicted proteins | sample 427081 | NCBI WGS metagenome assembly CEVU01 (sample SAMEA2623868, study PRJEB7988) | marine metagenome | biome: marine biome (ENVO:00000447); feature: deep chlorophyll maximum layer (ENVO:xxxxxxxx); material: "saline water (ENVO:00002010), including plankton (ENVO:xxxxxxxx)" | depth 80 m | reverse complement strand
AACTGCAAAGGCTAAAGAACTTTTTAATAGATATAAACATTAGAATTAGATTTTATCAAAATATAGATATCTACCATTAACCTTAGATGTATTTGAATAATTAGTTTGATTGATACATAATTTTATTTAGATTTCCTTTTTGTTTCTTCAACAAAAGAATTAATCGCACTTTGAGCTTTTTCAAATAAATTATCGAAAGATTTAGAATGTTTAGGTAATTTATTTGGGCTGTATCCTATCAAATCATTATAGACTTGTACTTGACCATCTGTATATTTTCCTGATGAAATACCTATTGTTGGTATTGATATACTTTCTGTAATATTCTTTGATAATTTTGAATCAACAAGCTCTAAAACAACAGAGAAAGCACCTGATGATTCCACTTCTTTAGCATCTTCAAAAATATTATTTTCTTCAATTTTATTTTTTCCTAAAATTTTATAATCTGAAATTTTATCCACAGATTGAGGCTTTATTCCTATATGTCCCATAACCTTTATATTATTTAGAACTAAAAAATTTATTATTTCAGTTTTCTCTTTTCCACCCTCTAACTTGACTGCATCTGCTCCAGCATCTATCAATCTCAACGCATTTGAAAGAGCTAATTCTTTAGTTTCATAAGTCATAAATGGCATATCCGAAACCATTAGTTTAGTTATTCCAACTCTTGAAATTGATTGAGTAGCCCTTATAATATCTTCTATCTTAACTCTATTAGTAAACTCGTGCCCTAAAGTTGTTGTTCCTAGACTATCTCCCACCAAAATAATTTCAGCATCTGAATTATTTACAATATGCCCACTAACGAAATCATATGCCGTAATCATAGTAATATTACTGATATTTTTTAATTCGATAATTTTTTCTACTGATATTTTATTCATTTTTACCTAAAAAAATCACATTATCAATTAGTCTTACTTCCCCAACAAATGCAGCTATAAGAATCACAAACTCTTCTTTGATTTCATTTATAATTTCAAAATCATATGGATTTCTAATGGAAATATATTCTATCTTAATTGAATCAAAAGATGATAAATACTCTCTAATGAAATTTATTATTTCCTCAGAATTTTTTTGTCCAGAAATTATTTTTTCAAAACCTTTGTTTAAAGATTTTATAATTTCACATGCAAAAAGCCTTTCATTAGAAGCAAGTTTTATATTTCTACTAGATATTGCTAATCCTTCTTTATCTCTAACTGTTTTAGATTGAATAATTTTTACAGGTATATTCAAGTCTTTTACAAATGATTTAATAAGTAATAATTGTTGATAATCTTTTTCTCCAAAAATTGCGTAATCTGGAGCAGTTATATTAAATAATTTTGTAACTATGGTAGCAACACCCTCCATATGCCCTTTTCTATATTTACCTTCAAGGCAATCTGATAAATAATTTACTCTAACAGTTGTATCAAATCCATCAGGATAAACTTCTGAAAGAGATGGACAAAATAATATATCTACTCCATTTTTTTCAAGGTTTGCTACATCTTTATCAAAATTTTTTGGATAAGAAATGTAGTCTTCAGTATTATTAAATTGAATAGGATTGACAAAAATAGTTGCTACTACAGTATCTCCATGCTTTTTAGCCGTTTCAACAAGTGAGATATGGCCCTCATGAATACTACCCATAGTAGGAACTAATGCTATCTTTTTTGATATTTGGCACCTAAGTTCAATAAAATCAGAAATTTTATTAATTATTTTCAATAGTTATATCTTGCTTAACTTTATCTATAAAATTTATAGAATGATTTATAAATTCATCTATCAAATAAATTTTAACAAAAAAATATTTTTTTAGATTACTAACAATGGCATCATATATTTGTATAATTAGTATGATTGGTTCATAATTTGAAAATGATAGTGAAATATGCTGAAACAAATTAGATATTTAAACATTAATATTACTTTCTGACCAATTTTTGATTGATTCTATTGTATTAAGGTCGGAAGAGTTAGAATTATTTTAGGGCTCTCTCGTATCTATTTTGTCAGGTGGCTCTGTGTTAGCTTTTTGAATAACTATTAAAACATCATCTCCATAAATACCTTTGAAGATTCTTTCAATTTTTCTTTTAGAGTTTTCATTTAGCATCGATAAATGAAAGAAGTTATATGAAGTGGGATTTTGAAAGGTTAGCATTAACTTAGGATAAATATAATTTACTCCACTAATATCAAACAATAATTCATTCAGGAACTCCTCATCACTATTAGACAATAGGTCATACCATGTCTGAGGCAATAGATAAGTTCTCTCAAATTTTTTGGTATCAAATAATTCTCTTTGGTCTTTATTATTCTGTTTCTTTTTTTTCATGGAATTAAATTAAATCACTTAGAAAATATAAAGTCTTTTTTGATGTCTCCATAGATAGCTAATTCTGACATCATATATTTAAATTAATAAAAAATTCTGGATAATGAAAAAATCCACAACTTCTAGTATTCTTTTTTACTAGACCAGAATATAAAATTTTCATATATATTATCTCGTAAAGGATTAAGATGAGTGAATTCAGTAATGTTAATGTACAAAAAGAAGCCAATATATACTTTGGGGGAAAGGTTATAAGCACATCAATATCTTTTCAAGATGGTTCAAAAAAAACCTTAGGTGTAATGCTAAAAGGTGAATATGAGTTCAATACAGAACAAAAAGAAATAATGGAGATAATGACAGGAAAACTTCAAGTTTTATTACCAAACAAATCTGAATGGATAAATATAAAATCAGGAGAAATTTTTGAGGTTCCTAAGAATAGTTCGTTTAAATTAAAAATTCATGAATTAACAAATTACTGCTGTGAGTATATAGATGAATAAATCTATAGCTACTACTCTACTGATCCTTGTAACACTTTTCATATTAGTTATTTTTGTATCTTGGTTTATTACTAAGTAATTGAAGGGATTATAATTTAAATTAATAAGCTTGGAATAGTAAAATTAGAAAAAAATATTTAGTAAATGAATAACGATAAAAGAAAAATAGAAGACTCCTCAAGAAATTCAGAAAATTATAAAATCAATGATGAAAACATTGATAAACCTATTACCCGAAAAGATAAATTTAAGTTTCTTAACGAAGTATTTGAATCAGAAGATGAAACTGATGTTTATCTAGGGTGAAGCTTTTAGAAAATAAAATAATCAAATCTTATTTTTTTAATGCGAAGTATGAACCTATAAAGACTAATAATATTGATAGAAACAATTCAATTCCAGGTTTTTCAGCTAATATTATCCATGCAAAAAATACTCCTAATATGGGTTGAAATAAATTAAAAAAGGTAACTTTACCTGGTAAATAGGTTTTTAATACATGAGTTTGAAGAATTAATCCAAAACCAGCTATTACAATACCTAAATAAAATAAAGAAATAATTAGTGATTGAGTGAAAACAAATTCTTGCCTTTCAAAAAGCATAGATAGTATAAAAAATGAAAGAAACCCAACTACTGTTTCAAATAGAACTACATGAATCTTATTTACCCCTTGAGTGATATGTGAAACATATACTAATCTAGCTCCAAGTATAATCGCAGATATCAATATCAACACATCGCCTATTAGATATTCAATAAAATTATTATTAAATGAATCCCAGAATAAAACTATAATTCCAAAAAAAGCTAGTATCAAACCAAATACTCTAACTCTATTCAACCGATCATTTTTGTTATAAAAATGAGAGAACATTGCAGCCCATAGAGGAAAAGTTACTATCATTATCACTCCGTGGCTAGCTGATGTTTGATCTTGCCCAAATAAATGAAATCCAAATTGTACTGGAACAATTACACTAGAAATACCCAGTGGTATTAAGGTTTTTTTAGATATTAAGAATGATTGTTTTGTGTATATTCCCCAAGCAACTACAACAAAAATTCCTAAAGCAAATCTCATAAAACCTAATCTGAAAATAGGAGCGTCTTCTAAACCAATTTTTGCTGCCAAAGGATTTGCTGACCATAGTATTGCAATCAATATTGCTAATAAGCCTCCTTTTTTATCTAATGGTTTTCTTTTATCTAGATTATTATTACTCATTTTGAAATTATAGATTAGGCAACAACATCTAGCATCATTTATTTGAAAAATTATAGTAATTCATTCATAATTTCTATATGAAAAAAATTAGAAAAGTGTCAGGCTTTTTAGCCATAGTATTTATGATAATTACAGTTTGCCTAGTATTGATGGATCTATTTTTATAGGTTCATAATAAACTATAGAACTTAAACAAAGAGATTATTAAATAAAAAAATCGCAGTTAGCGTCAAGTTATGATACCAACTGCGATTTTTATTTAAGATTTAACTTTTTGTATCTGCTTTAGCTGCAGCCCAAATAACTAAACCAAAAGCAGTCTTATTAATTAAGTCTGCAAAGTTGTAAATGATATTCATTGTTTGAGTACCATTTGTCACATCAATCATATTTCCTATTATGTATCCAATAGGATAGATTGACCAACCAACTAAAACAATTAGTTTCATAGAATTGAATGCAGATTGAACAGACTCATTGTTACCTTCAGCACTTGCCTTAGCAGCACCACCTACAAAGATAAGATACACAACAAATAGCCAACCAATCATTCCTATTACAAAACCTATTATTTCATCGATAACATCCATTTCACCTAGTAGTCCTCCAACCAACATAACTACGCTAGCTACGAGTAATTGCCAGAAGAGACCAGAGGTTGCTTTACCTACAACCTTAAGAATCAGATAAAACTCTACAATTTGAAGAGGAACAGTTATCAACCAATCAATATATCTTAGTTGAGTTAAGTCCCCAGATTGCAAGGCTCCTCCCCAAGCATCTCTCATAAAATAATAATGAAAAAATGCAATGAAAGTTACCAATCCTGCAACAGTAACAGAAGTTCTCCACTTAGGATTAACTTCTCCTCTTTCAAAAAAGAAAAATACTGCAGAACATAGCATAGCAGCAGTTCCAAAATAGAAACTAAACTGCGTTAACGAATTAATATCCATATTCCCTCCGAATATTTTTTGTTTATAAAATAATATTACATCCCAAAGAATAGAGCAATAATTAATGAATTTTTGACTTACAAAGTAGACGTTTTTTCAAATTAGATGTTTTTACTATCCAATACTTGAATACGAAGCCTCTTATTAATTTTCCCCTTACTTTCGTGACCAGTTATGCTTATATAACCTACTTCACTAGTACTTGAAACATGAGTGCCACCATCAGCCTGTAGATCTAATCCTTCTATATTAATTGTTCGAATGATTTTCAATGATTCTGGTAATAAATTCACTTTAGTTCTTATAAGATCTGGAATTTCAAATGCTTCTTTTCTAGGTAGAAAATCAACTGATATTTTTCTATCTTTCTGAACTTCTAAATTAATTTTTTCTTCAATTTCTTTAGTCAATTCTGCTGATAAGGAGGGAAATTCAAAGTCCATTCTTCCCTTTAATGGTTCCATATTGCCACCTGTAACTGAAGCTTTATAATCTCTCCAAATTACCCCACATAAAATATGCAATGAAGTATGAGTTCTCATTAATTTATGTCTTCTTTCCCAATCAATTACACAGTTAACTGAATCTCCAATAGAAAATTTTTTACATTCATTATTATCTATAAAATGGGTGATTTGACCATCTTGCCATTTTACTTTAACAACTTCAAAGCGCTCATTATTTAAAGACAAATGACCTAAATCATTTGGTTGTCCTCCACCACCAGGGAAAAAAATAGTTTTATCTAATATTAGATAATCTTCACCAATATCGATTATTTCAGACTGAATTTCTTTCTGATAAGCATCCGAGTTATAAATTTGCTCTGTCATGATTAGTATAGATTATGGTAAAAAGTAAATTATTTCTATTTGAAAATTAAGAATATCATTGTAAATTTAATGTATTCTTTAAAATTTCCCGGGTGGTCTAATGGTAGGACAGAGGACTTTGACTCCTCCAGTCCTGGTTCGAATCCAGGCCCGGGAGCCAACTTCTCTTTTATTCTTGCATTTCTTGATCAACAGATAACTTAAACTCTGATAGATCATGTCCAGTCACGGTACTCCAAGGAGTTTCAACCACGTAGTGGTCTTTACCAACCTCAACAAGAGGTGGTCTTTCTTTAGTGTATTTATGATTCTTTCTTACAGGAAGAGGAGTTCTAGTCATGAATACATCTCCAACAGGAGGATTTACAGGTGAAACAACTTCACCTGGTAAAACAATTTCATCTCGTTGAATATCAGGATGAGATGGAAGAGCTGCTGAAATCAGTGCATTTGTGTATAGGTGAGTAGGCTCAGCAAATATTTCTTCAGTATCACCATATTCTTGAATAACTCCTAAATACATAACAGCTGTTCTATGGCACATATATCTTACTGTTGCTAAATTATGAGCAATTAGAATATAAGCTAGATCATGTTCATTTTGAAGATCAACTAAAAGATTCATTATTTGTGCTCTAATTGAAACATCAAGAGCTGAAACAGGCTCATCAAGTACAATCAACTTAGGGTTCAAAGCTAAAGCTCTTGCAATACCAATTCTTTGTCTTTGACCTCCAGAAAATTCATGAGGATAAAGATTACCTTGATATGGATTTAATCCAACCTCAGCAAGTAAGTCTCCTGCCCTAGTATCTCGCTCTTTCTTAGTCATAGTTGTGTTAATTTCAAGAGGTTCGGAAATTATAGTATTAACTCTCATTCTAGGATTAAGTGAGGACCAAGGATCTTGGAAAACAGCTTGAACAGACCTTCTCATTTCCCTTCTACCAGCACCACTCAATTGAGTAACATCTTCTCCTTGAAAATAAATGCTTCCTACAGGAACTTCACCATCTGTTGATGGATTTTCAAGTCCTAAAACCATTTTTGCTGTAGTTGTTTTACCACATCCAGACTCTCCAACTAGTCCTATTGTTTTACCAGCAGGAACATCAAATGAAACATCATCAACAGCTTTCAACCAATCAAAGCTACCTATTATTGGAAGCCCTTTATTGACTTGATACCATTTTCTAATATTTCTCACCTGTATTATAGGATCTCCATCATTAGAACACCCTGTAGCAGAAGGAACTGTTGAATAATCTCTTTTTTCTGTAGTAGTCATAATTTCCTCACGTATTATATTTAGTATGAAACTAAGTCTTTATATTTATCAAAATCAGCAACTGAACATCTAGACATTTGAACAAAATGACCAGGTTTTACCTCAACTAGTTCAGGCCTTATCATTGCATCTTTTTCATCATATTCTAATGGTGATCGAGGTGCAAATGCATCACCTGGAGGTAAATTGTATAAAAGTGGAGGCTGACCCTCAATTTGAGGTAACCTTCCAGTTTTTTCTTCAAGTTTTGGAACAGATCCAATTAACGCTTTTGTATATTCATGTAAAGGATTATTGAAAATCTCTCTACAATCAGCCATCTCAACTATTCTTCCAGCATACATTACTGCAACCCTATCACACATCTTTGCAACAATTCCAAAATCATGAGTAATAAATATTATTGCAGCTCCTGTCTCTGCTTGTATTTGCTTTAACAATCTTAAATATGCTGCTTGGATTGTCACATCAAGAGATGTTGTAGGCTCATCTGCAATAATTACAGATGGATTAGATGATATTCCGATTGCTCCAACAACTCTTTGTCTCATACCACCTGAGAGTTGATGTGGATAATCTTTTGCTCTTGTGTCTGGAGCAGGAATTCTAACTTTTCTAAGAGCATCTACAACTTTTTCAAATCTACTTTTACCCTTAAGTCCTTGATGAATTCCTATAGCTTCACCTACTTGGTCATCAATGTCAAAAACTGGATTTAATGCTTGCATAGGATCTTGCAAGATCATTGAAATTTCTCCACCTCTTACTCTTGTCATCTCTTTTTCTGATAACTCAAGAATATTTCTTCCGTTAAGTATTACTTCTCCACCAGCTATTAATCCTGGAGGTGATTGAATAAGCCTCATTATAGATAATGCTGTAACAGATTTACCTGAACCAGATTCCCCTACTACACCTAAAGTTTCACCTTTTCTAACAGAATATGAAACTCCATCACATGCCTTTACTGTTCCCCATTTAGTTGTGAAATGAGTCTGTAAATTCTTTAGTTCAAGAACAACTTCATCCTGTACAGTAGAAGGTCCAAAACCATCTCTATCTATAGATTCATTGTTATTTTTTTTACTTGCTTTTTCAACCATGCTATGCCCTCTTTATTTTATAAATTTTTTGAGTCATTTTTAAAGTTACTGTAAACATATCACATATACTAAAAAAAAATAGTAAAAAAAACAATACTTAAGTTTTATTAAACTTCTTTTTCTATCCTACTTATAGCGCTACTCAAACCCTCAACTAAAAAGTCTATCTCATCCTTATTGATATTTAGAGGAGGACATAAAGAAATAATATCACCGGCTCTAAATGTGAATATATTACTTTCATTTAAGTATTTTGGAATCTTTTTTTGTATTTCCATTGCTGCAGGAAGTTTTTCTTTAGTTTCTTTATCCTTTACTAATTCAATAGCAGCAAGTAATCCTAAGCCTCTTACATCACCTACAATTTTAGATTTCTTTAAATCTTCTAACTTATTTAGTAGGTATTCTCCCATATCTTTAGAATGTTGCACTAAATTTTCTCTTTCATAAATCTCGAGATTCTTTAACCCAGCGGCACATGATGCAGGATGGCCTCCAAAAGTTATCAAATGTAAAAACATCTCTTTTTCACTACCTATAAATGAGTCTGCTATTTTTTTTGTAGCTATCGCTGCTCCCAATGGAGAATATCCACTAGTTAGAGATTTGGCAACAGTTGTTATATCTGGGATCATATCCCAGTGATCAGTAGCAAAATATTTCCCTGTTCTACCAAATCCTGTTATAACTTCATCAGCTATCAAGACTACGTTATATTCATCTGCAATTTCTCTTAATCTCTGCCAATATTCTTTAGGTGGAATATGTATTCCAAAAGCTACTGAAATTGGTTCTGCAATCATGGCAGCAACACTTTCTGGTCCGGTATGTTTTATAGCTTCTTCAAATTGATTAGCGCAGTGGATTGCATAATCTATGGTATCCATATTTTTAGGAATTCTGTAGGAATCCCAATTTTGAACATGTATTGCACCAGGCATTTCAGGTCCCATAGTATCTGATGTAGATGGTTTACCTAAGCTAACAGCCATCGCAGTTGCTCCATGATATGAATATCTTCTAGATATAACCTTATAAGCTCCTGATTTTCCTGTATTCATTTGATATTTTTTTGCCATCTTCACTGCAGTTTCAACTGATTCTGAACCTCCAGAAGTAAAAAAGGATCTGGCAGATTTATCCGGATATATATCAGCTATTTTTGCTGCAAGTTCAATTTGTGGTATGCAAGCTGCCATAGCAGGAGGAGTCTCAATTTCACAGATTTGTTCATAAATTGCCTGCCCTATTTCTGATCGTCCATAACCAGCACCCTTGAACCATAATCCTCCAGTAGAATCAAGAAATTTATTGCCATTTACATCCGTTACCCAAACCCCTTCTCCTTTCACAAAAATCCTTAAGTCTCCTGCCCAATCATTGATTTGTTGAGCGTGCATAAATAAATTTTGTGAAGCTAGGCTTTGTAATTCTTCAATTTTTTCACCAGAAATTAATATATCTTTATTCATATTCATTTTTTGTTGTATACTTTAGCACCATTATAGTTGATTATTAAATTATATATTTACTTAAAAACTAAAAAGAATATAACTTATTTTGCAAATGATAAATTTCTCTAAAAAAGAAAATTTTTTTTGTTTAGAAACAGATTTATTAATAAATGAAGATATTGAAAATGTATTTAAGTTTTTTGAAACTCCAAAAAACTTAAACTTAATTACTCCAGATTGGTTAAATTTTAAAATCGTCCCCCCAATTCCCTTAAAAACTTATGAAAATCAAGAAATAGAGTATAAATTAACTCTTCATAAAATTAGATTTAAGTGGAAAAGCAGAATAATTAATTATAAAAAAAATATTTCTTTTTGTGACAAACAAATTAAAGGCCCTTATCTGTTTTGGGAGCATTATCACTTGTTCAGTAGAAGAAATAAACAAACTTTAATGAAAGACATAGTAAACTATAAAGTTTTATTTGGATCATTAACAAATAATTTATTAGTTAAGAGAGATTTACAAAAAATTTTTGAGTTTCGAAGAAAAAAAATAGAAGAAATATTTAAAAAATAGTCACAATATAATTCAACGTGCTTTATAATTGAAGTTGAATTATTTATTCCCGAGTAGCTCAGCGGTAGAGCAGCTGACTGTTAATCAGCGGGTCACAGGTTCGAATCCTGTCTCGGGAGCCAAAATTCGAACCCAAATCTTAACTGCCTAGCTTGTTGGTGGAGTATATCCAAAATCTTTAGCTTTTTTCATTGCTTCTACTGCATCTTCAGGATCAATCAGTACCGTTGTAGACAAGTTTGCTACAGCACCAGTTGATGCTACTTTGATTAACATTGAAGCAGCAGTAATATCATCTGGTCCTTCAATTATAATTACCAAATCAGTATCTCCAAATGCTAAATATCCTTCTAAAATTTTTACACCCATAGCTTCCATTTGCTTACCAATTATTTCAATTCTATTTTGAGGATTTTCTATTTGAGCAGCCCATGATTCAGATGTATAACTTCCTGTAACTAAGTATTTTGCCATTATTCTCTCCTGTAATTATTTAAATTTAATACTTTTGATTATCTTATAATAATGATTAAATATTTCTAAAATATTAAATTTTTAGTCTTATATAAAAACTCAAATTAAAGAAGGTAACGTTTTATGAATAAAATAGGTATTGTTCAATGGGGAACGAAGCATGGCCATGCAAAAGGTTGGCTTGAATTATTAATGAATTCGAGTGAAATAAATTTTTATGGGGTTTTTGAATCAGATAAAGAGAGAATAGATCAACTTAAAAGTTCAAAAGAAAAAATCTGGTCAGAAGTAAATTGGATTAATAATATTGATGAGATATTAAAAGATAAAAATATTAGCTGTATTTTCATAGAAGAATCTAATGAAAAAAGTCTAGAAATTTTAGAAAAATGTGTCATTTCAAATAAAAACATTATGATGGATAAACCAGCTGGAGATGATTATGAAAAATTTAAAGAAATAATAAATATCGCAGAAGAAAAAGGTTTAATAATAGAGCTAGGATATATGTTTAGGCAGCATAATGGTTTTAGAAAAATTGCTAGCCTTGCAAGATCTGGAACCCTTGGTGATATTTTTATGATTAGAGCACATATGTCTACAAATTTACTTGAAGAAAATCCAGATAATATGAACATTTCAATGAAAGGTTTATCAAAGTTTAAGGGTGGAGTATTTTATGATCTTGCAGGTCATATGATAGATCAAATATGTTGGATTTTAGGAAGACCTCAAAAAATAAATAGTTTTTTTAAGCATTCTTATAGTCTTCAAAAAAACTTTTCTGAT
>CEVU01059265.1_pt1 | contig 11578 bp, 6 predicted proteins | sample 427081 | NCBI WGS metagenome assembly CEVU01 (sample SAMEA2623868, study PRJEB7988) | marine metagenome | biome: marine biome (ENVO:00000447); feature: deep chlorophyll maximum layer (ENVO:xxxxxxxx); material: "saline water (ENVO:00002010), including plankton (ENVO:xxxxxxxx)" | depth 80 m | reverse complement strand
CAAGCGTTTATTACGCAGTTCGAGAGTGAAGTCCACCTTGCTTATCAAAGAGCTGGTGCTAAGCTCAAAAACACAACTCGCCAAGTCAATAATGTAACTGGTTCAACTGCACGATTCCAAAAAATCGGTAAAGGCGAAGCTGTTACTAAATCAAGACATGCAGAAGTAACAAGCATGGACCTCACACATACTAATGTTGATGTCACATTGTCTGATTATTATGCAGCTGATTATATTGACACTCTTGACCTACTCAAGACAAACATTGATGAAAGACAAGTAGTCGCTACTAATGCTGCAAACGCATTAGGAAGAAAGACTGATGACCTTATCATCTCTGCTCTTGACGCTGGTAATGGTACAACAATCGCTGCTGGTTCAGCTGGTTTAACAAAAGCTAAAGTATTAAACGCTTTTGTTTCCATGAATGAAGCAGACATCCCTGATGACGGACAAAGATACTTTGTAGTGTCACCAGAAGGATGGGCAGACTTGTTGGCTATTGACGAATTTGTTAACACAGATTATGTCAAAGAGGCTGAGCAACCTTTCCCAAGTGGTTTTACACAGAAACAATGGCTAGGATTTAACTTTATGATCCATTCAGCATTACCTATTTCTACTAATGATAGAAAATGTTTTGCTTACCATAAATCTGCTATTGGAACTGCAACAGGATCGGATGTTAGAACAGAAGTGAATTACATTCCAGAAAAAGTTAGTAACCTTGTAACCTCATATATGTCAATGGGATCGATTGCTGTCGATACTACTGGCATTATTGAAGTCGTTATAGACGAATCGGTATAGGAGTAAAACATGGCTTTATCATCAAGTGAATTGAAAAAAGTCGGTGGTGCTTCACCAGCTATTTGGTATTACAAATCAGCTGATGCCGTTGGCACTATATCCGGCTCTGGTTATTTTAACGATGTTACTACTAATCTGAAACAATTTGATATTATTCTTGTTGTTTCGGCTACTGGTGGTACTGCTGCTGTTGATGTACTAACTGTATCATCAACTACTGGCAATACAACTGTAACAACTACTGCTTTAGCATAACCTAAAAAGGATAGGGGTAGTGAGCGTTCGCAGCTACCCCTATAATTAACATGACAACAACAACTTCAACTCCCTCAGGGAGTGACATAGACATAGCCTCAAGAGGATTGGTTTTAATCGGTGCATCGCCGATTTCGTCGTTTTCTGGAACAACAACTGAATCTCAAGTAGCACAAAATCTGTATGAAGATATTGTAAGATCAGCTCTCACACAGACACGATGGAGGTTTGCCTCAAACATAACACAATTATCAAGACTTGAAGATACTCCAATAGATGACGATAGATATGATGCTGCTTACCAAATACCACAAGAATCAATTATAATACACGGAGTTACTGTTAACGGTAATCCAATACAATACGAAATATTTACAGAAAAATTATTTTGTAATGCTGGAATTAATGACAAAGTAATAGCTGAATACACATATAGACCAGATACAACAACATTCCCACCCTATTTCATTACAGCTTTACAATTTCATTTAGCATCTGTATTTGCTGGAGCAATAGCAGAAGATGAAAACAAATCAGCACTCTTTGAACAAAAAGCAGAAAGACAATATTTGTTAGCAAGGAATGTAGATGCACAACAAACTACATCTGAAAGATTAAGAATGGATAGATTTGCTAAGTTTAGAGGTAACTCACGGACACTTGCTAGGAGATTCTAATGGCTAAGAAGATAAAATTTGTACAAACAGATTTTACTGTAGGCGAATTAGACCCTCGTATGAAAGCAAGGACAGACATTCCAGCTTATTCTGCTGGGTGTCAAAAACTTAGAAACGCTATATTAACATCACAAGGATCAGTATTCAGAAGGCCAGGTACTTTACATTGGAGTCCATTAAATAATACTATTACTCATGCTAGAGTAGAACCATTTGTTTTTAATGAGTCAGAAGAATATGTTTTTTTATTTCAATGGGATGGAACTGACGGAAAAATTCTTGTTTATAATGTAGCAAATCAAAACCTTGTTGCTGGTGTGCCAACGCCTATATCAACTATTACTACTTATACAGATGGATCAACAACTCCAAATATACCTATTGATAACACTAATATACATGAATTTACATACGCACAACAAGGTGACACATTTATTTTTACTCATGAGGACTTTCATCCAATTGTTGTAGAAAGAGTAAGCTCATCTTCATTTACTGCAAAAAAATTAGAATTTAAGAAATCATCTAATGTGACAGAATATGATGATGGTGGAACACCGAGAGTATTGCATGAAATTTATCAACCATACTCTAAGCTGGCTCTAAGTGATACGACCATTAAACCTAGCTCCAATAGTGGTCAAGTCAACTTAGTAGCCAGCGTTAATACATTTAACAGTAATTGGATAGGAGAGTCAATACTGTGGCATGGTAAAGAAATAGAGATTATATCATACACAAATGCAACTACAGTAGTAGGACAAGTTAAAGATGTGTTAGAAATTAAACTAGGTTTAAATCCATTTAGATCTACTGCTGGACAAAACTCTGTAGAAATTACATTAGTTAATCATGGCTTTAAAGCTGGTGATGTTATTACATTAAGTGGTTTTGCTGGAGAGCCTGGGCTTATACAAAGAGCTGGATTAAATGGATCATATCAAATTAGGAGAGTAGTAGATGATGATCATTTTGAAATTGGAACAGACTCAGTAACCAATGCTACACAAATACTTACTGGTACTGGTATTGGATTCTTCTTACCAACTGGTGTTACATGGAGTGCTACTGGTGGATATAGTGTAGGTAACAGCCCTACAACTAATTGGGCAGTATACAACGCATCACATGAAGTAACTGGATATACTGGCAACACAGCTAATACTGATCCTAATGGTAATGGGTCCAGAGATTTTGGTGGTGCTGGTATTAAAATAACTGGAGCTAATATGCCTCCGTCAAGAGAATGGAAAGAACAATCTTTCTGTTCAAGAAATGGTTACCCAAGAGCAATAACATTCCATCAAAATAGATTATGGTTTGGAGGAACAGTAAGTCAACCTGATGCTGTATTTGGTTCACAGTCAGGAGATTATTATAACTTTGATGTGGGTACTGCTGCGGACAATGATAGCATCCAAACTATTGTAGCATCTAATCAGCTTAATGAAATACATCACATAGTTTCTAATAAAGGATTAGAACTATTAACAAGTGGTGGAGAGTTTCTTGTTATACAAGATGCTGGTACTCCTCTTACACCTACTAACATACAAATAGAAAGGATGACAGGATATGGATCAACAAGAGCTACTCCTCATATTTCTAATGGTAATACCTTTTATGTACAAAGAAATGGTAGGACTGTTAGGGATTTAGAAAGAGTATCTGCTGGAGCATTTGCACCAAGAGATGTTTCCATACGCTCTCGCCATCTTATTAATAATCCTATTGATATATGTAGCTCTGGTGGTTCTGATACCAGACCTGAGGAATATATTTTCTTTGTAAACACAGATGGTACTGTAGCAGTTTGTCATTCTGTTATATCTGAACAAGTGTTAGGATGGGTATTATGGGATGCCGATGGACAAACAGCTAGTACCGATGGTCACTTAGATAAAGTTATGTCTATGTGTGCTGTTAACGAGAATATATTTTGGGTTACAGATAGAAATGGAGTTATCTCTTTAGAGAAGTTTACAAACTTTGATGAGGTAGACTCTACAAATGAATGTCACCTAGATGACGCATACGAGGTTACTGTAGCCAATAATACAATTTCAGGTATACCAGCACATCATTACAACAAAACTGTCCATGTAATCAAAAATGACGGCTCTTACAGAGGAACACAAACTGTATCAGGTACAGGAACATTAGATTCAAGTTTGCTGAACTTATCAAATGGTGATAAAGCATATATAGGATATTCATATTTTATGAACTTGGAAACTATGCCAGTAGATTTTCAATATCCCGGAAGTGAATTGACTGGCAACATGAGAAGAATAACAAGAGTGAAAGTAGAAACTGAGGGAGCATTGTCAATGTCTGTTAATGGTAGAACATTATTTAACAGGACTACTGCATCTGGCCTTATACAACAGGACCCAGCTAGAGTAGATGGCAAACAGGATTTTAGATTGTTAGGTTATTCTCAGGACCCAACAATTCAAATAACACAGACATTACCAGCATCATGTGGAGTAATGCAATTAGTAAGTGAGGTAACAATATAATGGACCCAACAATTATGATGTCTTTGATGGGCGTATCTGCTGGCTTTAATATTCTTGGTGCTTATATGGGTTACCAACAAGCAAAGTATCAAGGTAAAGCTCAGCAAGAACAGGCAAGAATAGATTTTGAAAATAGTATTCTTCGTAATGCAGAAGAACAAAATGCTATTGTAGGACAAGCATTAGATGTGAAAGCATATAATTTAGCTCAGTCATCTGGTGGAGAATCTTTTGAGGCTACTTTAGATGAGGGAGATAGGGTTGCTGCTATGGATGTTGCAGCTGGACAAACATCTTTAGCTTTAAATCAAGACGCATCTCAAAGACAAATTAGAATTGCAAGACAAGAAATAAAACAAGCAAGAACAGCTAGTTTAATACAAATGGGTGGTTATGCAATTCAAGGTGGTGCAGATGTATATGGTGCAAAATATATTAAAAAATCTAAGTTTGCTCCTAGAGGTACAGGATAATGGCTCTACAAAAAGATAGTAAAAGATATAAATCTTCTGTAGGAAACATTGGTATTGCTAAAGCCTCATCAGCAAATTATGTAAGTCAGTCCTTACAAGGTTTAGGGCAAATCACTTCTTCTACTGTTGATAAATTAATAACAGCAGAAAACAATAAAGTTACAAGACAAGATCAAGAAACAGAAGATGATTTAAAGCTATTGTATACAGACATACAAAACTCTGTAAAGCTAGGCGATGTTTCTGGAGCGCAAAGTGTATTAGACGAAATGCTTAAGGTAGATTCAACTCAAGTAAGTAACTGGACAAGGAGTGCTATTGGCTCATTAGGTTATGGCGAATTAAGTTTAGGTGAATCAGTAATAATAAGTAAAGGTGCAAATCTTACAAACATGAATATATCAAATTTTTATCAGATGAATAGCACAGATAAGTATCTTGAGTTAGATGGAAAGGGAAGATTAGATGTTCTTAAAAAATTTAAATCAGACTACAAGGGTAATCTTTTACAATTATATGGTTTAATAGAAGTAGAGAATGAGGATGGTACATCAAGCCTTAAACTAAAGGATGGTGTTAATCTTAGCCCAGCTTTTGCAGAAGCAAGAATAAAAAACTACACAGACAATTTAGTTTCTTTTGATAAAGGAATAGAAACAGAATCAAACAACGCAGCTAAAGATAACTATATTAAAAAACAAAGGGAAATAGGGCAAAACCATATAGCAGTATTTAATAGTTCTTTAAGGGTAAACGAACAAACAAATAGAATTATAAATTTTAGTGAAGCATACGATGTATACAAAAAAACAGTAGATCATTTTAAAAATCAGGACCCAAATAATAGAGAAATAATATCCCTAGAGCAAATTAAAAGAGTGCAAGGAGATTTGTTTGAGTATCAAACAAATTCAATAGTAAGAATACATAGACAAGCATCAGGACCAGCAAAAAAAATTATAGAAGCTTGGGTTGATCAAGGAGCAAGAAATGATATTGAAGTAGAAATAGATGGAGAAATAGTAACAGTGTTTGGTTACAATAAAGTTTCTGAGGCCCATCCTGATATTTCTGGCTTAAATGATTTTTCCACTTTTAGAACTAGTTTAGAAACAAGACTAAGAGAAGAAGTAGACAATCATGATTTTTCTACAATTATTGGAACTATAAATAATATAACAGATGATGGCGGTAGAATAACAGACGCTAATCTTCCAGAAGAAACAATAACAAAGATACATGAATACTCTGATGTTTATTTTGCTGGTGTATCTAATATGACATTAGAAGATATGAGTGATGTTGAGTTAGAAATAGATGGAGAGATGGTAAACTATGTTGAAGTAAATAAAAATGCTGGATTATCAGATAAACAAATTTTATCTAACTATCAATTTGAATTATTAATAGGAAATGAACAAAGCATATTCCACAAAATGTATAGAGGAGTAACTATTGATCAAAAAAATAAAAGAAACTTTATATCATGGGTAAACAGTAGCCCAGAAAATCTTAAGGTTGCTATGCCATTTATATTAGATTTGCAAAATAAGTTTAGGATAGGAGGTGCAAGACCAGATACAGGAAGTTTATTTTATTCTGAAATGAAAGATGTATTTGGCCCATTAGCAAACAGATACAGAATGGCTACATTAAATAGAAGTGATGTTAGCGATTTAGAAATATACTCAGAAGTTACTAATCCTACTGAACTTAATATAAATGAAAATGTACAAATAGAATTAAACAACAAACCAATTAAATTAAAGGATATTACATTTTTAGATATACTTGATATAGACGATGTAAATGATATTGATATATCCGAAGCTAAAAAAATCTTTTTCAACTTAGAGGTATCAACTGGTGGTGATCCAACATTTGGAAACCCTTATGTAAATTTAGGTACTGTAAGAGATGATCAAGGAAAAACTTTACCAAAATGGTTTGGTGATAAAGAAATACAAAGCGCTATGAATAGATTTTTGTTAACAGATAATGGTTTAAAAAACTATATGGAAAGAACTTTTAAGCAACAACTTCTTAACGGAAGCTCGGTAGATGATGCACAGGCTTATGTAAGAGATGAGGTTGAAAGAATATATACTGTTGATCCTATGTCATTTTTGGGTGTTATACCAAAAAATCATTCTATAACAGTAGGTGGTTTTAATATATCAACACATGGCAAAAAGATATTAAATGAAATTGATTTGCAAACAGATACAGATATTAAGGATTTAGAGTTTGGCAAAGACATAAGGTTTGGTTATACCACACAAGCTAACTACGAAGATTTAGAAACTGGAGAAATAACTTTAGGTAATGTTTATTATCCTATGACGAAAAACCCTTATGGAGATTGGAGTCCTATTCTTAAAAAAAATGGTGAACCATTAGCTATACACTATGCTCCTAAAAGAGAAAAATTATTAAATTCAGAATGGGAAGAAAGATACAAAAAAGTAGAAACCTTAATAGATCAAACACAAGCTGATCAAGAATCATTAAAAATAGGAAAAATATTAGCACCAGGATTATGATGGATGAAAAAGAAATAAATTTTATTAATTTAGGTTATGGTCAAGATCAATCAAGACCAATAGCTCAAAATAATATGCCAGATTTTTACAGAAAAGAATTTACATTTGATGGTAGGGAAGAAAAACAATGGTCAGATATAGGTGCTGTTTTTGAATCTCATTTATTAGATGAAACATTAACTGATTGGTCTATAGCTTTAAGTCCAGATAACCCTGGTCTTGATCCTGATTTTGATAACTTTGAATATTTAAAAGAAAACAGACCTGATTTAATTTGGGATAACAACTATGTAAAAGAACTTGCTAAAGCTGGTAACTCTTATGAATTTGATATGTTGGCAAAAAATATAGATGATAATCTTTCAGCTAAAAGACATAAAGAACAAAACATGGGAGTAATGAAAACTCTTGTTTATGAAATGTTTGCTTATGCTGTTAATGATCCTTTAATGTTTAGCCCTCTTGGTTCTCAAAGATGGGCATCACAAACATTTTTGAAAGCTGCTCCTAAATTTGCTGGTGTTACTGGAGCTACTGTTCTTCCTTATGAGATAGCAAGAATACAAGCTGATCCAACATCAAGCCCAGATGAACTTGCTTATACAATACCTACTGCTGCTTTCTTAGGTGGCGTTATAGGACCTCCAATGGCAAAATTATTAAGAGGAACTTTAAATAGCGCGTCTGCAAAGAGTTTGGTAAATGATATAATAAAAGGTGTAGATCATACATTTAAGGGCGATTTAAAAAATCAACCTAAAGTATTAAAAGAATTAAAACACAGAGGTGCAAAATTAGAAAAAGATGGAGATGTTCAATATGTTGTTCCAAAAGATGGAGAAAAAATACAAGTACCTATGGGCAATAGATTGTTAAGAGGGTATTTTACTAGACCATATTTTTTACAACAAAGCGAATACGAACAAATTAAAACTCTTGTTAGGGATATAAGTGATGATGCAGAATTTGCTGACAAGTTAGATATATTAAATGTAATAGCTAAAATGCCAGATGAGATAGCTGGAGATATGTCTACAATAATGAGAGGTAATGTTGAGGGTTTAGCTACTGATCCATCTGTAAACACTCTTGCTATGAAAAATTGGTACAAGGAAATGTATGAACTTAAAGATTCTATTGATTTAGCTTATGCTAAAATGAATAAACTTGTTCATGGTAATGCAAAAAGTATATCAGATGCTAGAGTAAAAAGAGGAATTGAATTTGCTGGATTAAAAGAATTAGTAGGTGCAAACAAAGGATATACATTTGAAAACTTAAACAAAGAATTAGTAAGAGCTATTAGAAATGCTGACTATGATGCTCCAGCTCCTATTAGAGAAGCAGCAAATAGATATGCTTCTGTTATGAATAAGTTTAAATCTGAAATGGATAACTTGGAAATGTTTTTAAACAACAAAAATATTGCAAACCAAATAGAAAGACAAACAGATATATTAGCAAGAAGAAAAGAAGTGTTGCAAAACCTAAGAAAAAAGAAAGCAGCTAAAGAAGAAATAGATAATGCAAAAGTAAATGTTACAAACGAAACAAACAGACTTGCTAAGCTACAAGATTTTGCAGAAAGTTTAGGAAAGAAAAGAAACAAAGTAGCTGGTAGAGATTCAAATTATTATACTCGTATATGGATTACAGGAAAACTAATTAAAAACAAAGATAAGTTTATTCATCATGCAACAAGAGATTTACAAGATGAAATACCTGACTCAGCATTAAAAAGAACTGCTGATGGTAAGTTAGCCAAAGGAGAAAAAACAGCTTCTCAAAGGGCAGAGGAAATATGGCAAGAACTTATAGATCAAGAGGGCCATTTTCAAGGTACAGGAAATGTAAATCCTAATGCTGTTAACCAATTAAACAGACAATTACCATTTAAAGGAGAATGGATAGAAGAATTTATTGATTTAGATGTTACTAATGTTTCAAGGCAATACATAAGAAGAATGTCTACTGCTATTGAAATGAGCAGATATGCTGGTGATAGAACAATGACATCAAAATTCCATGAAATTGATGATGCCTTTGATGATTTAATAATGTCAACAACTAACGCTGACAAAAAACAAGTCTTAAGAGAAGGCAGAGAAGCTGCAAAAGAAAACGCTAGAGTTTTAAGAGATAGAACTTTAGGAACTTTAATATCTGGACCTCAACTTACATCTAAATCTGCTCGTTTTGCAAGAGCATTAAAGAACGCTTCAACCGTTTTGTTAGCTGGTAAGTTTGTTATCAATGCTATTGCTGATGCTGGAACTATTGTAGCTCATCACGGATTTAAAAGATCATTTGGATTAATGTGGAAAACACATGTAACTAAAATGGAGGGTTTAAACAAAGTATTACAAGAGGGAAAAAGAGAAGCTAGGATTCATGCAACAGCTATTGATTCTGTAATGCACTCTGCTGCTTTAAGATTTATACAAAATGATGGAGTAGTACCCGGTCAAGGAACTTGGGTAGAAAACGCATTGGAAAAAGGTGCTAATACAATGTTTAAATTAAACATGCTTAACCAATGGACTACTGCTGCAAAAGAATATTCCACAATTCTATCTGTTGATTCTATTATTAAAGATTCTGTACGACTATCTAAAAGTTATGCAGCAAATGGAAACAAAATATTAAAATCAGAACAAGCTGATTGGACCAGATTGCATGCTTCTGGTTTTACATTAGAAGATATACTTGATCTTGGTTTAAAAAGAAAAGGAGTTAACTGGAAAAAAGTTTCTTTTAAAGACCAGAAACCTTTAAAGGATAGAGATGTAATTTCAGAAGATGACTTTATGTATACAGCTAATACAGATGGATGGAAAGACGGAATAAAATCAAAAAAATTAAAAAGTAAGTTTGGTGTAGCTATACATAACGAAACACAGATGGCAGTTATGACTCCGTCAATAGCAACAAGACCTATGTGGCTTGATGGTATGTGGAGAGGAACATCACATTCAAAAGCATACCAAAAAAGAAGATTACAAATGAACAATGAGCTGGCTAGAGTAGCTGAAAAGTGGGCAAAAGCAGAAAAAGATGGAGATACATCATCAGCAATAAAACTACAACAAGAGTTTGAAGATATACAAGCTAAATACAGCTCTACTATGCACACATATAGACCATTATTATCATCTATGTTTCAATTTAGAACATTTGGAATTGCTGCTGCTCAAAAAATTACACTAGCTATGATGCAAGGAAGAACAAAACATACTGCTGCTGGTATAGCAACACTAATACCATTAGCATATTTATCTCAATGGGCAAAAAACCCTGATGCTTGGCAATATAAATCACTTTCAGAGCAATTATTAATTTCTGCTGAATATTCTGGCGCATCAAACTGGCAGATGGATATGAATAATACTCTTGAAGCTCTAGCTTTTATGACAGAGTTGCCTATTGGTATAAGACCAGCTTTAGGAATGGATCCAAAATGGGAATATCAAAACGAAATTGAAGCTGGGTTATCTATGTTTGGTACTCCTATTGTTCCATTAAAATTAGTTCATGATATTCTGTTTGGAGAAATGTCGAGTAAAGAAAGAGCATTACATTTATGGAGAGCTGTACCTTTTAATAACTTATTATGGTTTGATATGCCTGTTGTTAATAATAGTGGTCTGTCTGTAAAATCACAAATTAAAAATGCTATGGATTTATATGGAGGTATAACTGGAGCAGATGTAGATGCTGGAAGTATGTACAATAGTAATAATACTGTAAGCGTGGTTAAATAAAGTGCGTTGCAATAGAATAAACATTAAGGAAAGTAGGACATTATGGCAATAAGTGTATCAGATACAACTCCTAGACAGAGTTATACCGTAGGAAGCAGTGGTCAAACTCAATTTTCAGTACCGTTTGCTACTGAACAACAAGCAGATGTAGCTGTTTATGTTAATGATGTTAAGGCAGATTATGTGTCATCATTAGTTGGTCAAACAGGAACAAAGTATACATTAAATAATGTAGGTACAATGAATAGTACTGAGGTACAATTTGCTACAGAACAAAGTAATGTGACTATTGACATTATTAGAGATACAGCTATATCAAGAACAAGTGATTTTAATACTGGTGGGTTTTTTGACATAGAAGATTTGAATGTTGAGTTATCAAGACTAACCAGAATAGTACAGGATTTGGAGTTAAAAGTTGATCAAAGTATTTCAGTACAACCTCAAGAAGATACGCCAGGGGATTTACCTATTGCGACTTCAAGGGCTGGAAAGCTCTTGGCTTTTGACTCATCTGGTAATGTCACCACTAAAACA
>CEVU01028354.1_pt1 | contig 11608 bp, 7 predicted proteins | sample 427081 | NCBI WGS metagenome assembly CEVU01 (sample SAMEA2623868, study PRJEB7988) | marine metagenome | biome: marine biome (ENVO:00000447); feature: deep chlorophyll maximum layer (ENVO:xxxxxxxx); material: "saline water (ENVO:00002010), including plankton (ENVO:xxxxxxxx)" | depth 80 m | reverse complement strand
ATCGCTGCTCTTTCTGGAGGGAACCTTCAGCGGCTTTTGGTAGGTAGGGAACTAGATGGAAAACCTTCCGTAGTGATTGCCTCACAGCCAACACGAGGCCTTGACGTACAAGGAGTAAAGGCCATTCAAGAGTTGTTAATCAACCAGCGGGATTCTGGTGCGGCAGTAATGATGATTTCAGAGGACCTGGATGAATTACTTGCCATTAGCGACCGACTTCTCGTGATGGAAGGTGGCTTACTTCGCGGTGAATTTGATCCACGAAGTGCTTCACGACAAGAAGTTGGAATGGCGATGCTCTCCGACGCACAGGTTCGCGCCACACCATGAGACGCATTCGTTTACGTTTACGCGAGCATCCGTTGCCCGGAGGCCAACCTGTCGCATTTAGCATCGGGCTGGCTATAGCGCTATTTGTCGGCACATTGCTTCTTCTAGGAGCTGGTCATGACCCCTTGAAGATCTATTCAAGGATGTTCGACGCTTCTCTCGGTGGCCCAGATGCTTGGTCCATCACTTTGAACCGAGCTATTCCTTTAGGACTTGCTGGGCTAGCAGTGGCTGTTGCCGGTTCCATGGGACTTTGGAATATCGGTGCCGAGGGACAAATAATTGCAGGGGCAATAGCAGCCAGTTGGGTCGCCCGAATAGGGGGTAGCTGGCCTGGGCTGATTTTGATCTTGATGATGTTGGTTGCCGCTGTAGGGGGCGGGGCTCTTCTCGCTCTTGGCCCAGCAATGGCTCGAGCCAAACTTGGCGTCAACGAAATCATTACCACCTTGATGCTTAACGAAGTGGCTCTCCGCCTTGTCCAGTGGCTCATTCATGGACCATGGAAAGATCCCGACTCATTTAATTTTCCGTTGGCTCCAATGTTGCCTGATCAAGCACGCTTGCCAACCCTTTTCGGTCGAGCACATTTTGGTCTCCTCATCGCAGCTGCCGTAATCATTGTGATCTCCGTCGCTGTTCGCTACACCGCTTGGGGATATGAATTACGAATTGCCGGGTCCTCAGAAGCGACGGCACGATATAGCGGAATCTCGCTTCCCAAGAAAGTCCTCGCAGTTCTAGTTCTCAGTGGCGCAATAGCAGGCTTAGCAGGGGGCGTTGAATTAACCGGCACAACAGACCGTCTTACAGAATCTATTTCAAATGGTTTTGGTTTCGCAGGAATCATTGTTGCTGCTCTAGCGCTCATGCGCCCATCTGGAGTTGCCGCCGTGGCAATACTTTTCGGCGCAGTTCAGATAGGTGGACAGAGCATTCAAACGTTGGGGGTTTCCTCATCGGTCTCCACAATTTTGCAAGCTTTCATTCTGTTTGGGGCTATAGGTGCAGGAGTCTTTAGCCGATATGCAATCGCTCTCGACAAAGATGCAATTCGAACACCTGAAGAAATTCAATCATGAACGAAGCATCATTAATTGGACTGCTCATAGCTACGGTTTCCTTCGGGGCACTCCTCTACCTTGCGGCACTCGGGGAGCTAATCGCCGAAAAAGCCGGTGTCCTCAATCTTGGCGTTGAAGGCATGATGGCTATTGGGGCGGTAACCGCCTTTATAGCTGGAGTTGAATTTCAGAACCCTTGGCTAGCTTTACTCATCGCAATGCTTAGTGGTGCCCTACTGGCATCGATCCACGGATTATTTACTGTCGGCTTAGGGGCAGAACAGGTTGTATCTGGCTTGGCACTCACTATTTTGGGTCTGGGTCTCGCAGCATATTTAGGCAAGGATTATGTCGGGTTGCGCCCCGGTGCTGAACTTGTACCTGTTGAGTGGGGTCCTCTGTCTGAATGGCCATGGGTCGGGCCAATTTTGTTCAGCCAAGCACCAGTCGTCTACATAGCACTGTTCGCGGGAATAGCCGCGAGTCTGGTCCTTTCAAGAACGCGACTCGGTCTAGCTTTACGAGCTGCAGGTGAATCAGCCTCTTCCACAGACTCCGCGGGACACTCGGTATTGGGGCTACGCCTTTCAGCAGTCGCTACAGGTGGAGCTCTAGCTGGAGCCTCTGGGGCCTATTTGACTTTAAGCATTACTCCCCAATGGGCTGAGGGTCTGACCGCCGGACGGGGATGGATAGCTGTGGCGCTTGTTATCTTTGGTGCCTGGCGTCCTGGTCGAGTTGGTTGGGGTGCACTGCTCTTTGGTGGGACGTTGGCGCTCAAAACTCGACTCCAAACCTTTGGTGTTGATTTTTCACCAATAATTTTGTCAATGCTGCCTTACGTCTTGACACTCCTCATTCTTCTGATTATTTCAGTTCGGGCTCGCAAACGGCCCTCATCAGCTCCCGCTGCGCTTGGTTTGGCGTACCGACGAGAGGAGCGGTAGACACCCCCAATTTTGGCCTTACAGAATTGCCCGAGCGACCGCCCATATATAAGTCACAGCTACCCCGAGTGCTATCAGTCGCCACAATTTCTTTCGCACAGTGCTTACCGTAAACCTTCTTTGCTGATTCTCTTTAGCAATTCGCTTACCAGTTTTTGATGACTTTTTGTCCTACCAGAGACAGCTGCACTCAACGGTGGCTTCTAGCGCTTTCCAGCGAAATGGTGTGGGCTCCGATGTTGCGTCGCATCCTGTGCATCTCAAAACGAAGTTCCCATCTATTTTGCTCATCGTCACCGGTTGCTCACCAGTAGACAATCTTGCTTCTTTTTTGGGGGAAACTTTTTGGCGGGTGATCTCTGGTAGCTCTAAGACATCAAAATCCAAGTACAAGGGATCGGGCGACGAAACTGGCGGATTATCCCAGGCTTCTTTGTGAGCGTCCGTTTCCTCTGACCACCCTAGGTAACTCAGCCACGCGTATTTGTCTATGGAGTCAAGGTTGTCTGGGATCTCTTTCACTGATGTCAAAGGGCCGATTCGTTCAGGGGCCACAAGCTCGTCGGGACCTGAGTAGTTAAGAAATGAAACGAGATCATCTTGTTCCCCTATCCCAAAGATCCGAGATGTCTCACTTATGGCTTCGATTTCTTCCATAAATCCGTCACGCTCAGAAGCTGTTGGATCCTCCAATGTGTCGCTTGCGTACAAGACAACGAATCGTGCGCCAACGCCTAGTTGTTTTAATCGAAGGATCCGACCCATTCGTTGAATCATTTGTCTTCGAGTTCGGCTGGCGTTCACGACAACCCCTAAGTTGGCATCTGGAACATCAATTCCCTCATCCAAGACTCTGGGGGCTGCTACTGCGTCAAGCTTTCCATCTCGAAGATCGTTCAGAATTGTTTCGCGTTCCAACCGGGCAGTGTCACCGGTAATAATTTCGATTCCTAGCAGAGGGTCTAACCGGTTAATTGCGTGGTTAGCTGCCTTCACGGTTTGAGTGAAAATAAGTGCTCCCGAGGCCTCAAGAATTACCGACGAAAAATTGGAAAGAACTTCATATTTTGAGCGACTTGTAGCAACAATCTCACGACGTTTCGAAAATGAATCAAGGTAAGTGCTTGCAGCCTTACCATTTGGTCCTGCATCATTTTCAGCTAGGTAGCTGACCGCAGCCAAGAAAGCTCCAAAAGGCTCTTGAGGCATGTCCGGAATCGCGCGCAATGTTTGCCGAGCAGCAACTAGCTCAGCTTCCATTAGATCGTATTCATCTCGTTCTTCTTTAGCCAAAGGCACTGCGACAAAAGCCACTCGCGGCTGCGCACAAACTCCATCAGCAATTGCTTGACCAAAGTCATACCTGTAACAAACTCCACCAAAATAAGGGACCAACGTCTTTTCGACGGCGTCATCAGAGCGTTCAAGAGTTGCGGTTAGGCCTAAGCGCTCTTCGTACTCATGGATAAGCGACTTACGCAAAGTTGCTCCACCAAACCCATGGCATTCGTCTGCGATCAGAAGGCCACCAAGGTCTCCTGGCGGCAGTGGTTTCTTAGCGCTCGCTGAATGCCGAGTTGTCACCAGCACGTCGCAGTCATCTGCCCTGTCGCTAAAGCTGTCCCCTAGCCGTCCGATCACACAATGAGGTAACGCTTTCTTAAGACTCGACGACCACTGTTCCATCAGGACACGGCTTGGAACAACGACGAGGACGAACAGACCTCGTCTATGAGCGTCAGCAGCGGCTTGAAGAGCGACGTTCGTTTTCCCGGCCCCAGTCACCGCTTCAATAATGCCTCGACGACCACACCTGAGCCAGCTAGCTAATGCTAGGAGCTGCCATTTATAAAGGAAATGTTGGGAATTGTTCATAGATCGATCTCATGACGCTAAGGCCCAGTTCATCAATTTCCACCTTGTCAGGTCACCTTGAATGTCACCGCCAAAAAAGAGTTCGGTGGGAGATGCACAATTGGAATCTCTCCAGATGAAACTTCGACTTCGCTTCGTCTCACGGCATCTGGATTATCCCATGTGTTCTGCGCCGTTGGACTTGAATGGTGCAAAATTTCAGCACTGGCAGCAGCCACCTGACCTCCTGAGAAGTCAATTTCTAGATCAAAAGAAGAATCGACGGAACGATTTATGGCATAAACATGTAGCTGATTATCATCGCTTATTATGGCGGCTCCGTCCAGCGCTGCTACGCCTTCAAAAGCACCTGAATCTATCATCGGTCCTTCGTACCCCGTGCGCAGCGAGTTACCTTCTCGACGATTTACAAACATCGCTAAGGCTTCGAAGATGGTCTGTCGCAAAAGCGTGTCCCCTTTCGTAAGCACAGGCGCGATGACATTCACGACTTGGGCAATGTTGGCAATTTTTACAACATCAGCATTTCGGATAAAGCTCATCAAAAACTGGGCACAAACAAGGGCGTCTTGAAGGTCGTATACCTCTTCAACGAGGTGCGCCGGGAACTTTCCATCGGCCCACATGTGGTCCCTATTTCGGGTCCGGTACCAGACATTCCATTCATCGAACGCAATAAATGGACGTCGATTTGAGCGCCGTTTCCCTGCTACGTACCGACACACGGAATCAATTTCTGCAATTTGTTGATCGATAAGTACCCCCGAACACAAAAATGCTGAAGTGTCACCGGAATAGTTATCTAAGTACCTGTGGGTGGAGAGATAGTCAGCCAAACCCCCGACAGCGTCAAGTGCTTCTCGATCCCACTCCATATACGACGAGTTGTCCGGCAGCGATGAGCCCGAAACTACAAGTTCAATTGATGGGTCCACCAACTTCATCATGTGTGCCGTCTGCCGCGCTCTCACCCCATAGTCAGCGGCCGGCATATGCCCAATTTGCCATGGGCCGTCCATTTCGTTTCCTAAACACCACAGTGGAACTTTTGAAAGCTGCTGTATTTGGTCTCCGTCTCGTTGCTTGGCGATGTCGGTCTTTAGGTCACTGTTTGTGTACTCAACCCAATCAGCAGCTTCCTCAGGTGAGCCTGTGCCTAAGTTGACGGCAAACATCGGCGACCATCCGGTGCGTTCACATAAAGATAAAAACTCGTTCGTGCCGAAAGTATTTGGTTCCGTTGTCCCCCATGCCAAGTCTCTGCGGACGGGCCGAGCCTCAACTGGGCCAACTCCATCGCGCCAGTGGTAATTCGAAACAAAGTTGCCGCCCGGGTAACGCATAACAGTGAAGTCGAGTTCATCTAACGCAGATAAAACATCTGCTCGACACCCATAAGAATCAGCATGGGCTGATGTCGGGTCATAGATACCTTCATAAACAGCTCGCCCCATGTGCTCGAGAAAGCCACCAAAGATTCTGGGGTCTACGGGACCTACATGATGACGGCGGTGCAGATGAAATTTAGCTTTAGTCACAACCTGAGCGTAGTTGGAACAAGCTTCGCGTCTTCTGCCGTTGTGTTGCACCCACCGCACCAGTGATTAACAATTCGCGACCGCTCCGATTGCGCTACTGAATACAAGTCGCCATAAGAGAGCATTGCTATAAAAACAATCTTCAAAGATCACTCTCACTTAAGCTCGAGCTGTGACCGCCAACAACCCAGAAACTGTTAAAGCAGATGCCCAACAATGGTTCGCTCAGCATTGGGATCCTGGTATGCCTATTGGTGTTTGGTGGGAGCTTCTCGCAGACGCCGGTTGGGCATTCCCCTCTTGGCCAGAGGGGTTCGGCGGGCGAGGTCTATCCGCTCGTGCTACTAAAGCAGCGATTCAGGCTCGGCGTGAGGCTGGCGCTTTTGGCCCGCCGAACGGCGTTGCAACATTTTTGGCTGCTCCGACGATCATGCACTACGGAACTCGGGAGCAACAGGCGAAGTACCTTCCACGAATAGTGAATGGCCGTGACATCTGGTGTCAACTTTTTTCGGAACCAGGAGCGGGGTCAGATATGGCTGGCCTATCTACGAGAGCAACGCTGGACGGCGAAGAGTGGATAGTGAACGGCCAAAAAGTTTGGAACTCCGGAGCGCAATGGGCTCAATATGGAATTTTGATTGCTCGAACCGATCCCGTCCAACCTAAACATCGCGGTATTAGTTACTTCCTGATCAATATGGAACAAGACGGTGTCGATGTCCGACCCTTGCGTGAAATGACTGGTGACGCTGCTTTTAACGAAGTGTTCCTGAATGACGCAAGAGTTGCTGAAAATGATCGGCTGGGAGATCTCGGTGATGGTTGGCGGGTTGCGATGACAACGCTGTCTCATGAACGTGACCCTGATAATGCCGGAATGGGAGAGACAGCAGCTTTTGGCAGTGTTGACTTAAATATGACAGTCCACGATTACAGCGTGAGTATTTCTTCCAGGAACGATGGCTTTTCTCTTGCTTTAAGCGGCGGAGTAACCAAAGTTCTTAACGATGTAACGTCACAATTCGATGCTTCGACTGATCCGAACAAGCGTCAGACATTGGCAAAGATTCTTGAGAAGCGAAGAGTCGCTCGATGGTCTGGTATGCGAGCAGCGGGAAAGGTCAAGGCCGGTGGTCAGCCCGGTCCTGAGGTATCAACTCTCAAGCTTCTCGGATCAGACATGGGACGAGAAATCCGCGATGTAGGTCTTGAGGCAATGGGCCCTTACGGCATGTTGTACGGCGAAGACGCTCCGACCGATGGCCTTTTCCATGCATACTCAATGTTCACTCCAGCTCAATCGATTGCGGGCGGAAGCGACGAAGTTCAGCGAAATATTGTCGGCGAACGAGTACTTGGTTTACCGCGCGAACCTGGGGAGAAAGAACAACGTGAGTTACCTTGGTCAGATCTCCCGCGCAGCTAATAACTAGAGCCTTTGGGAAGTAACAGTTCCACCCGGAGCTCCAGTCACTGTTAAAGCGACGTCCTCTTTTGTCAACTCCGCACTAGAAAGAAGAAGTGATTTGGGCGCTGTTACTCGGAATATTATTTGATGCGCTAACTGGAGAGCCCAAGTTCATTTGGTCGCGGATACCTCACCCCGTGGTGCTCATGGGCAAGCTAATTCAGCTAGCTGACAATCGAATAAACAAAGGAGCCAGCCGGAAAGCTAAAGGCGTTCTCTTTCTCTGCTTTGTGATTCTCTTCAGCGGGGTTACGGGCATCTTGCTCAGCCAGATTGGGACAGCCGTAAGCGCTGTCTTACTAGCGATTCTTCTCGCTCACCGATCTCTAGTTGACCATGTCAACCAAGTCACGCGATCTCTCGAAATTTCATTAGGTCGAGGGCGAGAGGCCGTCAGCAAGATTGTGGGTCGCGACACGGAGAACATGCAGGAGAGCGAAGTCGCATCGGCGGCCATCGAAACTGCTGCAGAAAATTTTTCTGATGGTGTAATTGGTCCAATTTTTTGGTTTCTCGTCGCTGGGTTACCGGGGCTGCTGATTTACAAATTTGTGAACACTGCAGACAGCATGATTGGACACAAAACGTCTCGACACCAAGAGTTTGGTTGGGCGGCTGCGAAGTTTGATGATTTGTTGAACTGGGCACCAGCTCGAATAAGTTGCGTACTTATCTCCATCACTGGACGTTCGCTACGCCGCCTATTGCGCATTAAGCAAGACGCCAAATTGCATCGCTCCCCCAACGCCGGATGGCCGGAAGCTGCTATGGCATATTCTTTAAATGTTGCTATCGCAGGACCCCGGACCTATGGGGCAGAGAAGCAAGAATTTGCTTGGGTCAACCCGAATGGAAAGTCGGCTACGAGACACGATATTCAGCGTTCAACGCAGCTGCTGTGGTGCTCGTGGGTACTCACTGTTATCGGAGTGTTCGTTATCGCGTTGTTACGATAGAAGTTCAAGCGCTGCCAGAAAGACATCCAATCTTTCTATATGAGTGACGATGAATCACTGAGATTTTCCTGAGAATCAAACTGGTGTTGGGCTTACTTTTCGTGACAACGACAAAAGTAAATCAAGATCTAATTCTTTCCCCATCTGACTTGCCAACCCATCGAGCACTGCATCGATCTCCGACGAATAGTTAATTTTACTCGTAGACCCGAATTCTTGAAGAAAAGAAGCCCGGAATTCATCAGACGCAAATAGGCCATGGAGGTAACACCCACGAACTAGACCATCTTTCGAAGCGGCTCCTTGGTCTCGGCCATCTACCTTCACCCATGCACCAACCGAGTCAGGTCCGTCGGTTACCCCCAAGTGAATCTCATAACCACTTATTGGGTCACCTGTTGGAAGGTAACGCCCGTTTCTCACAGCCACAGTCTTCTGTGTCTGCATTTCGGTCTTCACATCAAGCAACCCGAGTCCTTCGACTAAAAGTGGAGGCCCCTCGACTCCTTGCGGGTCACTAACACTGGTGCCCAACATTTGGTAGCCACCACATAAACCTAAAATTCGACCACCACGTCGGTAGTGAGCCACCAAGTCAATATCCCAACCCTGTGACCGGAAAAAACCTAAATCGGCAATCGTGGATTTAGTGCCCGGAATTAGGACCAAATCAGCGTCACCCGGTAACGGAGTTCCTGGCGCGACCATCTCGACAAAGACTTCAGGTTCATTGCGAAGCGGGTCAAGGTCATCAAAGTTTGAAATTCGAGAAAGCATCGGAACCGCTATTTTGAGATTCCCACCAGCTCTTGAGTTTAAGTCAACAGCATCTTCGGCTGGGAGTTTCCAAGCATCTTCAAACCAAGTCAAAACTCCTGCAGATGGCCAACCAGTGTGATCAGTAATTGTTGAAAGACCATCTTTAAACAACTCTAAATTCCCCCTAAATTTGTTGACCATAAACCCAACAATTTGTTCCGAATCACCGGAACTTAGAACTGTTTTTGTTCCAACCAGTTGTGCAATCACTCCGCCACGGTCGATATCCCCCAACAGCACAACCGGCACATCGGCAGCCGTCGCAAACCCCATGTTCGCAATGTCGTTGTTTCGGAGATTAGTCTCAGCTGGGCTACCGGCACCTTCGACGATGACTAAATCCGCTTGTTCAGCGACACGGTTAAAACTTTCGAGCACCGGCCCTAACAAGCTCTTCCTTGCGGTCTGAAAATTTCGACCTGATATGTGTCCTTGTGGTTTGCCGTGCAGAACAATTTGTGAGCGAACGTCCGACTCGGGTTTCAGCAACACAGGATTCATGTCGGTGTGGGGAGGGATTCCAGCAGCTAACGCTTGAAGTGCTTGTGCTCTTCCTAATTCGCCACCCTCTATCGAAACCGCAGCATTATTTGACATGTTTTGGGGTTTAAAGGGAATGACACGCAGCCCTTGATTCTTGAATGCCCTCAAGAGGCCGGCTACCACCAACGATTTTCCAACATTTGACCCAGTCCCTTGGATCATGAGTGATCGAGTCACAAGCTGAACTCAGATAAAAAAGTGACTATCCAAAGTTTCAGCAGACTTTCCACACAAAGTTTGTAGCTCACTCCACCAGAACTTCCTTCATTTTCAGCAAGAGTCTTGGGTCAAACACTGATGATTGTCGGGAGCTTGATCTTCAAAAAGCTACGCAAAAACTTGGTTTCTTGGACAACTGTTTTTCGGTTAGTCCTCAATTAATTGATGCCTTGACCCTCAGCCGCTCGAGAAACGAAGTGTTCACAATTCCGACACATCTTCGAAAACCACGTTTCTTATTCTTACCTTGGAACTTGCGAACAGCGAAACGAGGTGCAGGATTATGAGTTCGAAACTCTGGACAAGGCTCTTGTCATCAAAACCAAAGGTAAAGTCTCACCAGAATTGGCAGACGGCTCTTTGGGATACCCGCGAGGAAACTAAAATAGCTTGCGCTTGGATCCAGAAATACACTTAGCAGGTCGAATTGAAGCAATCATTTTCGACATGGTTGTCGGAGCTACCTAAGTCCTCCAACAACAAAGGCACACAGGATTACGAAGGCAAATACGCACACCCAAGTACACACAGCCCTACCCACTCGACTTTTAGCCCACCGTTTGAATTTATCCATCCCACCCAACTTTACCGAAGAGCAGAAAACTAAAACCCGCTGAGCACGGGCTTCGTCGACGAGCCATGCTGTAAGGGTGCCTCAGCCTCCACTCCACGGCCTGCGTGTTATCGAAACCGCAACTGGCATCTCTGGCCCTTTTGCAGGTCGGTTGCTAGCAAGCCTTGGAGCTCATGTCGTGAAGGTAGAGCCTGCAGATGGCGACCCTGCTCGGATCCAACCAGTCGATGACACCCCCCTCGCCGAAGGTGAACTGAGTCCCCTCTATATTCACCTCAACGCAGGGAAATTAAATGTAAAGCCTGATGACATTGAACCTTCCTGGGCTGACGTGGTGATTGCAGGGGACGTGCTCGCTGATCTAACGGACACGAAATGGGACCCGGCTCGTCTGCGCTCTCACGACACCCGTCTCGTAACCACAACAGCTTGGGGCGCTAATTCTCCAGATGCTGGCTGCATTGCTGATGAACTATTAGTACAAACGGCTACTGGATTTCTTGGATTCAACGGCGACGAAGGCCTAACTCCTTTACGGCTCCCCGGTTGGCAAAGTCAGTATGCCGCAGGTGGGCTTGCTTCCACGATGGTCCAACTTATTGGTCGGACTGATGCATCTCATATTGATGTTTCATGGTTAGGTGCCTTACTAACTGCAACAGAGCTCTGTTACGGCGACGCTCTCCACTGTCAGCGGGTTCGATCAAAGGTCGGTGCTCACCCGCCAACAGCTTTTCCTTCCGGAGCCATCAAATGCAAAGACGGTCATTTCGCTCCCGGCTCAATCCGTCCTATCGATTGGGAAATGCAATGTCTCTTCTATGGCTTGCCGGAGTGGATAGATGACCCTGAACTTCGCGACAGACTTAAGAGGCGTCACCACATTCCGATGATTTGGGACCACATCACACCTTGGTATTTGGAAAGAGAAAAGAAAGAAATTTTTGAACTGGCGCTCAGCTCGCCGTGGGCTGCCGGGATGGTGATGACTCCTCTTGATACTCTCTCGGATCCTCATTTATCGGCACGTGGATATCTTGGGTCGATCGAGACGCAACAAGGGTCTGCCATAGGACCGATACGTCCTTTCAGAGCTCCTGGTCTCCCTGTGCCTGACCAACGGGTCCGAGTTAAGGGCTCCGATCTAGCTCCGGTCGAAAAGCAAGGCGCTCCATTGAAGCTTCGCTCTTTTTCGGACCTTCGCCTCCTCGAGATGACGATCTCGTGGGCAGGTCCATATGTCGGCAATGTTCTCGGACCCCTTGGCATTGA
>CEVU01176981.1_pt1 | contig 11633 bp, 8 predicted proteins | sample 427081 | NCBI WGS metagenome assembly CEVU01 (sample SAMEA2623868, study PRJEB7988) | marine metagenome | biome: marine biome (ENVO:00000447); feature: deep chlorophyll maximum layer (ENVO:xxxxxxxx); material: "saline water (ENVO:00002010), including plankton (ENVO:xxxxxxxx)" | depth 80 m | reverse complement strand
AAGTTAAAGCAACGGAATTTGATAGAATTTTATCCCAAAACAATGATTTTATTCAGCTAAAAGAAGATAATGCAATTTGGTCTAATTCATGGGATGCTGCCGGAAAACCTATTGTGTGGGATATGGTCCATTATGATGTTCAACTTATTGGGGGGATAGCTTTACATCAAGGGAAAATTTCTGAGATGCAAACAGGTGAAGGTAAAACACTAGCTGCAACTCTACCAATTTATCTTAACGCTTTAACAGGTAAAGGGGTTCATTTAGTCACAGTCAATGACTATCTAGCTAAAAGAGATAGCTCATGGATGGGTCCAATTTTTCAATTCCATGGATTAAGTATTGACTGTATTGACTATCACAAACCAAACAGTCAAGAGAGAAGAAATGCATATAAGGCTGATATTACATATGGAACCAATAATGAGTTTGGATTTGATTATTTAAGAGATAATATGGCTCATTCTGCGGATGATCTTGTTCAAAGAAAACATCATTATGCAATAATTGATGAAGTGGACTCAGTTTTAATTGATGATGCTAGAACACCTCTTATAATATCGGGTCCAACTCCAAAGGGAGAAAGACATGAATTTGATGAATTAAAACCTAAAATAGCAGATTTAGTTTCAAAACAAAGAAAATTGTTAACAGGTGTTTTAGCAGAGTCTAAGAAAATTTTGGCTGATGGAGATACAAAAGAAAGTGGGTTTTTATTACTAAGGGTTTTTAGAGGACTTCCAAAAAATAAAGCTCTCATTAAATTTCTCAGTGAAGAAGGAGTTAAACAACTACTTCAGAAAACGGAAAATTTTTATATGCAAGACAATAACAGAGAAATGCCAAAAGTAGATGCAGAATTATACTTTACTATTGATGAAAAAAATAATCAAATTGAGCTTACAGATAAGGGTATAGAAACACTCTCTAAAAATAATGATGATAAAAACTCATTCATTCTTCCTGACATTGGAAATGAAGTTGCATTAATTGAAAATCAAAATCTTGATCCAAAAGAGGAAGCAAAGCAAAAAGAAAATCTTTTTAAGGAATTCGACATAAAAGGAGAGCGCATTCATTCAATGAATCAACTATTAAAGGCTTTCACTCTTTTTGAAAAGGATATAGAATATGTTGTTATGGAAAACAAGGTGATGATTGTAGATGAGCAAACTGGAAGAATAATGGATGGCAGAAGATATTCTGATGGATTGCATCAAGCAATTGAAGCAAAAGAAAATGTTAAAATAGAAGCTGCTACTCAGACATTTGCCACTATAACTCTACAAAATTATTTTAGAATGTATGAAAAACTCTCAGGCATGACAGGAACTGCAATAACCGAGGCAGGAGAATTTTGGGAAATATATAAATTAGATGTGATTGAAATTCCTACAAATGAACGAATTGCTAGAAAAGACAAAAACGACTTAATATATAAAACTAAGAGAGAAAAATATAACGCAGTAATAGATGAAGTTGTCTCATTATCAAATGAAGGGAGACCAGTTCTAATTGGAACAACTTCAGTAGAAATTTCGGAATTACTCAGTAAAATGCTTAACATAAGGAAAGTTTATCATAATGTTTTAAATGCTAAACTTCATAAAAAAGAGGCAGAAATAGTTGCTGAAGCTGGGAAAAAAGGAATTGTAACAATTGCCACTAATATGGCAGGTAGAGGTACTGATATAAAATTATCAGATGAGGTGAAAAATTCTGGCGGTCTTGCTATTGTTGGTACAGAAAGACATGACTCGAGAAGAGTAGATCGTCAATTAAGAGGTCGCTCTGGAAGACAAGGAGACCCTGGAAGCTCTCAGTTCTATGTTTCCCTTGAAGACAATCTTATGAGACTTTTTGGATCGGAAAGAGTTGCAAAAGTAATGGATAGAATGGGTCTTAAAGAAGGTGAAGTAATTCAACATTCATTAATGACCAAATCTATTGAGCGTGCACAAAAGAAAGTTGAAGAAAATAATTTTGGAATTCGAAAAAGACTTCTTGAGTATGATGATGTTATGAATGCGCAAAGAGAAGTGATTTATAAAAGGAGAAAGCATGCAATTCTAGGGAATAGATTAAAAGTTGATATTGCAAATATGCTATATGACACCTGTGAAAATATTACAACAGAGAACAAACTATCAAACGATTTTAAAAATTTTGAATTTGAAATAATTAGTAATTTTTCAATTACTTCTCCAATTGAAGAATCAGAATTTAATGAATCTGAAGAAAGTGAAATCATAAATAAATTGTATGATGTTCTCAATTCTAACTATCAAAACAAGAATAAGTCTAGTGCTGAAATAGCTTATCCTGTCATAAAAAATGTTTTTGAAAGAGCAAATAATAAATTTGAAAGAATTGTCGTCCCATTCTCTGATGGAGTAAAGACATTAAGTGTAGTAACTAATCTTGAAAAAGCATATGAATCAAAAGGAAAAACCTTAATTGATGATTTTGAAAAAAACATAACGCTTGCTTTAATTGATGAAGAGTGGAAAACTCATCTGAGAAAAATGGATGAATTAAAACAATCAGTTCAACTTGCAGTTCATGAACAAAAAGATCCGCTTCTAATCTACAAATTTGAGTCATTTGAATTATTTAAGTCAATGATTAATAAGTTAAACAGAGAAGTTCTTTCTTTTCTCTTCAAAGGAAATATTCCAACACAAAATGAGACATCTATAACTGAGGCAAAAAAGAGAAAAGAATCTGAAGGTTATAAAACATCAAAAGATGAAGTTTTAAATAGTGAGGAACTAGCTCAAAGAAATAAAAATGTTGGAGCAAATGCTGGAAATCAACAAAGCCAAGTAACTGAAACCATTACCAGAGAAAAGCCTAAAATAGGAAGAAATGAAAAAGTAATTATAAGAAACGTAACCTCGGGAGAGACCAAAAAACTTAAATATAAGCAGGCTGAACCTCTAATCAATAAAGGAGAATGGGTTCTTAGTGATTAAAAATCAACATAAAAGATATTTTAATAAAGAAACCAATTGTTAAATTTGTATTTAAATTATTACACTATTTTTAATGGAAGCATACGCTAACGCTTTACTTTTTGCAATTCCAATTTTCATGCTTTTAGTTTTGGCTGAAATAATTTATGGTCATTTTAAAGGCATGCAAACTTATACTTTTATGGATACTATATCAAGTCTTAGTTCCGGTCTTACAAATATTATTAAAGACTCATTAGGTCTAGTCTTAATATTAGTTTCCTACCCATATTTGAAATCTGAATTATCTCTTTTAACTATTGAGAGTTCAATTTGGGTTTATATAATTGCATTTATATGTGTTGATTTTTCAAGTTATTGGAATCACAGACTAAATCATAAAATAAATTTTTTTTGGAATCAACATATAATTCATCACAGCAGTGAAGAATTTAATCTTGCCTGTGCCCTTCGCCAAAGTATATCTAATTTACTTGGTTATACTGCAATTTTTTTAATTCCTGCTGCCTTTCTAGGAATTCCTCAAGAAGTTATTAATGTTTTGGCTCCACTTCATCTTTTTGGACAATTCTGGTATCATACCCAACATATCGGAAAACTAGGTTTTTTAGAATATATTTTTGTTACGCCCTCACAGCATCGCGTTCATCATGCAATTAATCCCATATATATTGATAAAAACCTTGCTGCAATTTTTTGTGTCTGGGATAGGCTATTTGGAACTTTCCAAGAAGAATTAGAAGATGAACCTCCTGTTTTTGGAGTTCTAAAACCTGTAAAAACATGGAATCCAATAATTATTAACTTCAAACATCTTTGGGGATTATTTGTCGATGCATGGAGGACCAAGAGGTGGAAAGATAAATTTGTGTTGTGGTTAAAACCAACTGGCTGGAGACCTGAAGATGTAAAGAAAAAATATCCTTCAAATATAATTGAGGATGTTTTTGCACTTAAAAAATATAGTACTCGTACTTCAAAACTTCTTAAATTTTGGGCTCTTTTTCAGTTAGTTTCCACAAACATAATGTTGTTTATTTTCCTTTTCAATTTTTCAGAATTTTATACAATACAAAAATGGTTATTTAGCTTTATAATTCTTTTTTGTGTCTTTAGCTACACTGCGCTTATGGATGGCTATGATTGGGCTTTAAAATTTCAATATTTCATCAATACGTCTGGAATTTTATTTTTCCTCTATCCTTCCCACAAAGAGTTTTATTTGAATCTTTCTCCTTTACTATATTATTTTTCTATAATATATTTCTTAATAAGTTTTATAATAGTTTTATTTCTTAGTAGAGAAAAAAATAATTTTTTAGAAAATGCAGTCTAAAAATAGTATTTTACTGTTAGGGCCTTCATATCCTTATAGAGGTGGTATTGCAGAAACTCAAAATGAATTTGCAATGGCATTAAAAAAATTAAATTATGAAGTTTATGTATGGACTTTTAAATTCCAATATCCAAATATACTTTTCCCTGGGAAAACTCAAATGAGTAATGATTTAAAGCCAAATGGACTAAATATTGAAAGAAAGATACATAGTATGAATCCTATTAATTGGATTAAATTATCCAAAGAAATAAACGAAATCAAGCCAAAATATTTATTTCTAAGGTACTGGACTCCTTTTCTTGCCCCATGTTGGTTCAATATAGGAAAAAGGATTTCAAATGAAACGAAAGTAATCGGCTTAGTTGATAACTGGATCCCACATGAAACTAAATTTTCTGATCATTTTTTAAACAGCCTTTTTCAAAAGACATGTGACTGTTTTATTACCCTATCATCATATGTTTCAAATCAGATTAAGCAAAATTCGTCAAAAAATATTTTATCCTCATTTCATCCAATAAATAATTTCTTGCCAGATGCAATAGAGGAAAAAACAGCTTATAAGAAACTAAATTTAAGTCCAAAAAAAAAATATATTCTCTTTGCTGGATTAATAAGAAAATATAAAGGATTGGACTTACTTATTGATGCATTTAAAAAAATCTCTAAAGAAATTCCAGAATTAGAATTATTAATTGCAGGTGAATTTTATGATGACAAAAGAAAGTATTATGAGCAGATTAAAAATCATCAAATTGAAAATAAAGTAAAAATTTTTGATTATTTTCAGTCTAGAGATGACTTACGTGATTTATTTTGTATATCTAAAATAGTTGTACTTCCTTATAAATCTGCTAGTCAAAGTGGAATAATTCCTTTAGCATATAAATATTTGAGACCTATTGTTACAACTGACTTACCTGGTTTATCAAATCAAATTTTAGAAGATAAAACCGGTATCATTTGTAAAATAAATTCTGATTCTATTGCTAATGGAATTAAAAAAGCTTTAGAGTCTAAAAATTATGTGAAAATGAAGAGTCAAATTTCATTAAAAATTAAGAGTTATACTTGGGAAAGCTTTAGTCTCAAGGCAATGAATTTCATAAAAAATATTAATAACATAAATAAATGAAAATTATCCTATATTTTTTAACTGTTTTAGCTATCAACTCCTGCTTAATAGAAGGAAAGGATTCTAGAGAAATCCAAGAAAAAATTTCGTTAAATGATCAAAAACACAAAGAACTGAAGAGAGCTTATTTTGCATCTGGCTGTTTTTGGTGTGTAGAGTCAATTTATGAAAGTGTATTGGGAGTTGAAGAAGTATATTCTGGATATGCTGGTGGAAAAACTGAAAATCCTACCTATGAAAAGATTATAACTGGTAGAACTGGACATGCCGAAGCTGTAGAAATACTATATAATCCAAAAATTATAAGTTTTAAAAATCTTTTAGAAATTTTCTTTGGCACTCATGATCCTACAACTCTTAATCGTCAGGGGCCAGATAAAGGGTCTCAATATCGTTCAATTGCATTTTACCAAACTAAAAATGAGAAAGATATAATTGAAAGCTATATCAACTACTTAAAAAGAAATAAATCATTTGAAAATAAAATTGTAACGGAGGTAAAACCCTTAGAACAATTTTTCTATGCTGAAAAATATCATCAAAATTTTGAAAATAAAAATCCTTATAATCCATATATAATAAATGTTTCTCTTCCTAGACTAAAGAAATTTCAAAAAAAATATTCTGAATTTCTTAAAACAGATGACCGAGATTAATTTTAGTTTTAAATTAGAAAATGGAAAATTATTATGAATAATAGAAGAATTAAAACATATTCAGCAATTATTTTACTTTGGTATATAATTAGATCTATTAACTTCCCCAGTTTTGAAATCAATTTTAACCCTATAACTTGGGATAAAAGTCAAATAATAAAATTTTTTGTTTTAGTTATTATTTCAATTATTGTTGAAGAATATTTCATAAGAAAAAGATTAAAAAAAGAAAATTAATTTTTTAAAAACACAGGAAATCTTTTCCATAATATATAAAAAATATATCCTGTAAAAACTCCATAAATTGATCCAGAAATTACGTCTAGGGGATAATGGACTCCAAGATAAATTCTACTATATCCAATTAAAAAAGCTATTGTAAGTAAAACAGGTATCAAATACCTATATGTTTTCTTAAAAATTCCAATAAAAAAAATTGCTAAGCTAAATGAATTAGAGGCGTGAGCTGAGAAAAATCCATATAAAGCACCGCATGATTCTTTTACAAGTCTAGATATATCAGAGACAAAAGGATCGTGACAGGGTCTTAACCTAGAAAAACCATCTTTAAATAAATTTGTAGTTTGATCAGTGAATAGTACCATAATTGATATCAACAAAACTAACTTTGCAGTGGACTTAAAATTATTGTTTCTAAAAAATAAAACTATTGCACCTAAGTATAAAAAAATATTAATAAGCTTGTTGGAAAGAATAATCCAAATAAAATCAAATGATTCACTCCCTAAATTATTTAAATAAACGAAAAGAGTTTTATCATATGTAATTATATCATCAATCATTTCTGCATATTAATCTTTAGAAAAAATTAAGATAAACTTTTTTGAAAGATAATTAAATCTAATCATTAGAAGAATAGATGAAGTAGCTAAGCCTATTAGTAGGCCTATCCAAATTCCAACAACTCCATATAGCAATTCAATGCCTAAAAGATATGATGTTGGAAAACCAATAATACCATAGGAAAAGAATATTATCAGTGTCGGTACGTTTACGTCTTGGAATCCTCTCAAAGAACCTAAAACAACAGCCTGTATACCATCAAAAACTTGAAAAAAAGCAGAAATAATGATTAGCTTACTTGATAATTCAACTACCTCAATTACATCTGAAAAAATTAATGGGTTATTTCCATCGAGATAAAGCCATGGAAGTAAGTCATGAGTAATTAGAAAAAATAAGCAAAAAATTAGGTCAAGAATTAAGACAAGTAAAAAACAAGAAAAAGCAATTCGTCTTAATTCAATAAAATCATTCTTACCCTTTTGATTTCCAACTCTTATCATTGTCGCAACTCCTAGTCCAAAAGCAATCATGTATGTCATTGAAGAAAGGTTTAATGCTATTTGATTTGATGCCTGAGGATTCTTTCCTAAAAGACCTGCCATCCATACTGCAGAGGTAAAAAAGATAACCTCAAAAAACATTTGTAATGCCGAAGGAAATCCTAATGAAATAATTTTCCTAAATAATTTTAAACTTATTTTAAACCTAAAAAAATTATTTAAATAGACTGTAAATTTTTTACTAAAACCAACATACAAAACAATTAAAATAAACATTATAATTCTTGAAATTAAAGTTCCTATCGCAGCTCCTTCAACTCCCATTTTTGGAAATCCTCCATAACCAAATATTAAAAAATAATTTAAACAGACATTAATTAAATTGCCAATAAGAGTCGCATACATGGCCGGTTGTGTATATGAAAGACCATCACAAAATTGTCTAAATCCTTGAAATGCTATAACTGGAATTAAAGACAATGAAACCCAAAAAAGATATTGTTGAGCCAAAACAACAACATCTTTAGGTTGACCCATTTTTGCTAATAGAGGTTCTGAAAATAGTGTAGAAAACGATAAAATTAAACTCAAAAAAACACACAAAATAAGTCCATGAATAAATATCTTGCCAACTCTATCGATTTTTCCAGATCCATCAGCTTCTGCGATTAAAGGAGTAATAGCTGTAGAAAAACCTATGCCAAGTGACATCGCAACAAATACAAAGCTATTGCCTAAAGAAACGGCTGCAAGTTCTGCAGTGCCTAATTGTCCAACCATTATGTTATCAATGAATTGGACAAATGTATGTCCAAGCATTCCAATAATCACTGGATAGGCAAGCTTAAAATTGTGTTTAAATTCCTTAGTGTAATCTAAAAACATTATCATAAAAAAATAGTAGAAAATTAACCCTTATTCAATACCAAAAGTATCAACTAAATGTATTAATGCAGTCATTGCTGCAGCTCCAAGTTCTAATTCTCTTTTATTAATTGCTTCGAAAGTGTCATTGTCAGAATGGTGATATTCAAAATATCTTTGTGAATCAGGTCTAAGTCCAGCAAGAACAATTTGACTGTTCTTTAATGGTCCAATATCTGCTCCACTCCCTCCTTGAACAAAATAATCAACCATGTATGGCTCAAAATATTTTTTCCAGGAAATTATTTTTTTAAAATAATTGTCCTTACAGTCAAAACTGAAACCTCTTGGGGAAAATCCACCAGCATCTGATTCAAGAGCAAAAAGATGTTTTTCATTTATTTTTTTAACATGATTTGCATAGGCTAATGCTCCTCTTAAACCATTCTCTTCATTCATAAAAAAAACGGCTCTTATAGTTTTTTTTGGTTTAAATTTTAATTTTTTAAATATTCTTAGAACTTCCATCGATTGAACAATCCCTGCGCCATCATCATGTGCTCCATCACCAAGATCCCATGAATCAAGATGACCTCCGACTAAAATAACTTCATCAGGATCTTTGCTCCCTCTAATTTCTCCTATTACATTGTAAGAAAGTACATCAGGATAATTTTTGCAATTTTGCTTTAGAAAAAATTTTAAATTAGGATTAAGTGAAAGCATTGAACTCAATAGTTCGGCGCCATTAGTGCTAATGGCAGCAGCAGGAATTCTTTCACGTAATTTTAAATTTCCATAACTCATAGATCCTGTATGGGGATAATCATCGAGTCTTAAATTCATCGAACGGACTATTACAGCTTTTGCACCATATTTTGCCGCTTTTTCAGCACCATTAAACCTTTGGTTTACTGCCTGAGAATATGAATCAAATGTATTTATTAATTCTGGTCTCATTGGACGATTAAAAAAAACTATTTTTCCTTGAATTTTTTTTGTGCCTAGTCTTTCAAGTTCTTTAAAATCCTTTACTTCAATAACATTAGCACTAATTCCAGATGATGGAGTTGCTACAGATCCTCCTAATGCACAGACCGGAACATTGATTGTATTTCCAGGACTAGACTCAATACTCGCATATTCAAATGTTCCCCTAACCCACTTTGGCACCATCACAGGCTGAAGCCAAACACTATCTAGTTCTAATGACTCTAATTCCTCTTTAGCCCACTCTACAGCTCTTTGGGCATTAAATGATCCTGAAAGACGACCTCCTATTTGGTTTGAGAGATGTTCTAACCATTCATAAGTTTTTCCATCTAGTAGGGCAGTATTATAAATCTCTGTAAAGTCCTTATCTATATTATTTGTCTGAGAAAAAAGTGAATTACATAAAAAGAATAAAAATGATATGTTTATAATTTTTAACATTCCTTTTTATTTAGTAGCAAACTGACTTATATCCTTTTCAGTGATTGGGTTACCTCCTAAAATAATTAATCTCTCTATAACATTCCTTAATTCTCTGACATTACCAGTCCAAGAATACTTTGTAAGGCTTTCAAGAGCTTTTTTAGAGAGATTCTTAATCTCTACTCCTTGTTCCTCTGAAATAGTTTTAAGAAAATGCTTTGCTAAAATTGGAATATCATCTTTTCTCATGCTTAAAGTTGGAACTTCAATAAGAATAACAGCTAATCTATGATAGAGGTCCTCGCGAAATTTTCCTTTTTTTATTTCCTTACTAAGATCTTTATTTGTTGCAGCAATAACTCTAACATCCACAATTATATCTTTAGAACCACCAACTCTTTGAATTTTATTTTCCTCAAGGGCTCTAAGCACTTTTGCTTGAGCGTTCAAACTCATATCTGCAATTTCATCCAAAAAAAGTGTCCCTTTGTGTGCTTTTTCAAATTTACCAGAATGATCTCTTATTGCTGAGGTAAACGATCCCTTTAAATGACCAAACAATTCACTCTCAATTAATTCAGATGGTATGGCAGCACAATTTAACTCAATAAATGGTTCATCGTTTCTGAGGCTTTTTTGATGTAACTGATTTGCAACTAATTCCTTCCCTGTTCCATTTTTACCCGTAATCAATACTCTTGCATCAGTAGGAGCAACTTTCTCAATTATATCATGTATTTTATTAATTTCTTTTGAATCTCCAATTATTTTATACTTGTCTGCTATTTTTCTCTTTAATTTTTTATTTTCAACCACTAAATCTTTCCTCTCCAAAGCATTACGAACTGAAGTAAGTAAACGATTTAAATCTGGGGGCTTAGGAATAAAATCATATGCTCCATATTTCATTGCTTTAACAGCCGTTTCAATATTTCCATGTCCCGTTAACATTATAAATGGAATTGAACCATACTTTTCCTTTGCTTTTTTTAAAACTTCAATTCCATCCATTTTTGGCATTTTTATATCACACAAAACCAAATCAAAATTTGTTTTTGAAATTTTATCTATACCAGACTTACCATCCTCAGCTTCAGTTAAAATGTAATTTTCATTTTCTTCAATAAGAATTTTAGATAAAACCCTTCTTATAGGATCCTCATCTTCAATTAATAAAATCTTTTTAATCATATATTCAATTTAATTTTAAATCGATAAATGAATTGATAAATTATCTGCTAAGATAATATAAAACTTACCTCTGTATTTAGAAGAAGCTTAAAATTGCTTGTATCTATGAAGAATCTATAAAAAATATAATAAGATTTATATTTTTTTTTATGAGAACATATCTTTTACCTTTTCAAAAAATGACTTTTCAGATTTTTCAGGATTTGGTTTAAAATTATCATCATCAAGCATTTTTTGAAAAAATTGTCGCTGCTCTCTATTAAGTTCTTTGGGTGTCCAGACATTAACATGAATTAATAAATCGCCTTTACCATATCCTTCCATGTCAGGCAACCCTTTTTCTCTTAAGCGTAATGTTTTTCCTGACTGAATGCCAGATTCAAGCTTTATTCTAACTTTTCCTTCAAGTAAATCAATATCTTTTGAAACACCTAAAGCAGCCTCTGAAATACTTATATACAAATCATGATGAATATGATTCCCTTCACGAATAAATTTTTCATCTGATAATTCTTCTATTAAAACTAATAAATCACCAGAGATTCCATCACCTGGCGCAGCATTACCTTTGCCAGAGACTTTTAATTGCATACCCTCTTCAACGCCTGGTGGAATTTTAATTTCAACTGTTTCTTCATTCAAAATCATCCCATTTGAATCTGAACCCTGAGGCCTATTTAAGATTGTTTTACCACTACCACTACATATATTACAAATGCTAGAAGACTGCATTCTTCCTAAAATTGTATT
>CEVU01024106.1_pt1 | contig 11671 bp, 11 predicted proteins | sample 427081 | NCBI WGS metagenome assembly CEVU01 (sample SAMEA2623868, study PRJEB7988) | marine metagenome | biome: marine biome (ENVO:00000447); feature: deep chlorophyll maximum layer (ENVO:xxxxxxxx); material: "saline water (ENVO:00002010), including plankton (ENVO:xxxxxxxx)" | depth 80 m | reverse complement strand
ATTGAAAAGAGAAAAAACTGGTTTATTGAAAGAAATTTTAACACCCATAACCAGTATTTGGACATAATTATTTCCTATGGATGTGTAGGTTTAATTTTATTTCTCATTTTATTAAAAGAGATTGTTTCATTGGTTTACAAGAATATTTATTCAGTTAACTTAATCATAAGCTTAATTTTGTTTTTGATGATAGAGAACATTTTTCATAGGCAGCTAGGATCGTTTATTTTTGCTTTAACAATTGTCCTAGCACTTTATCTAAATGATTTAAATAATGAAAAAAATATTAGTAGCTGATTGGCTTGATAAATATGGTGGTGCTGAAAGGGTTCTTAGCGTTCTTAATAAATGCTACGAATTTGACAAATGCTATACTCTTTTAAACAATATGTCAAATGCTGATCAGTCTAAAGTATTTCAAAATAAAAATATTCCTATAATAGAATCAGCCTTAAAATCCCTTAAATCAAATTTTAGATATTTATTTTTTCTATTCCCTTTTTTTATTTCGAGATTTAAAATAGCCAAAGGAAAAAGCTTAATTATATCTTCCTCTTTTGCTGTTGCTAAGGGGTTTAAAAAGAACGAGGGACAACTTCACATATGTTATTATCAAGCTAGAAATCAAAGGTATATATGGGATACAGAAAACATTTATTTCAAAAAGTGGCAAAGATTAATTTTGTCTCCTCTTTTAAACTGCCTAAAAAAAATTGATATTTATCAATCAAAGAGACCAGACTATATTATTTCTAATTCACTATTTGTTAAAAAATGGATTAAAAAAACATATAATTTAGATAGTCATGTTATCTACCCACCGGTTGACACCAAACTATTTAAACTTCAAAAGAATAAGTCAAATTATTTTATTACAACGGCAAGGCTGGAGCCTTATAAAAGGGTAGATTTAATTGTTGATGCATTTAACAAAACGGATGAAATACTATATGTTGTAGGTGACGGATCTATGAAAAAAACATTAGTAAAAAAAGCCAATTCTAATATTGTATTTTTTGATTATTCAAATGCAAAAAAAGTTAATGAGCTAGTTAGTAAAGCAAAAGCTTTTATTCATGCAGGTATAGAAGATTTTGGGATTGCGCCGGTGGAGGCTCAGTCGTGTGGCACACCAGTAATTGGGTTTAATGGGGGGGGAGTTGCCGAAACAGTGATAGACGGTAAGACGGGCATACTTTTTAAATTTCAAACTTCAGATGCAATTTTAGAATCATTAAGACGTTTTAAAAAAGTTGAATTTGATTACGAATTGATCAGCAGACACTCGAAACAATTTTCTGAAGATGTATTTATGAATAACTTTAAAAAATTTGTTCAAGATAAAATAAGATTACATAATCTGAAATGAAAAAGAAAAAAGGAAGATTTTCAAGATTTATACGCCCAATACTAAGCCTGTATGATTTAGTAATTGTGAACCTTGTTATTCTTTACCATTTTAATTTTGAAAATAAAGGACTTTATTTTTCGATATTAGCATCTTTGGCCTGGATGGTAATTTCTGCATTTACAAATTTTTATAAGATTTACAGATTCACACCTGAAATTAAAATATTTACTTTAATCTTTAAGCAATACTTTGTTTTTACTCTTGTTCTTTTTGCGTTGATAGGCTTTTTTGAATCAACAGAATTTTTAACTCCAGCATACCCTTTGTTTTCTGCAAATCAGACAATAATAATTTCAACTTTAGTAATAGGAATTGTTGCATCATTTAAATTCGTTGTCTATTATTTACTCTTAAAATTTAGGGTAGTATTTGGGGGCAATTATCGAAAAACAATAATTATTGGCTCAGGATTACAAGCTGAAAACTTACAGGAATATTTTAATACTAAAAAAGAAGCAGGATTTAAACTAAAGAAAATATTTGAGTCAAAAAATTTAAACCTTAGTACAATATGTAGCTATATTTTAGAGGAGTCTATTGATGAGGTTTATTGCTGCTTGAGCTCAGTAGATCCTCAAATAATTAATGAAATAACTAATTTTTCAGAAAGTAATTTAAAAGAAGTAAAATACATACCATCTTACGGAAAAATATATTCTAAAAAATTGTCATACCAAAACTACGGACTCATCCCCGTTTTGTCTCTAAGAACCATCCATTTAGAAGATAATTTTAACAGCTTTATAAAAAGAACTTTTGATATATTATTTTCAACTTTGGTTTTAGTTTTGTTGTTATCATGGCTAATTCCCTTGTTAGCTATTGTTATTAAAATAAATTCAAAAGGACCTGTTTTTTTTAAACAAAAAAGAAACGGATATAATTTTAAAGAGTTTTGGTGTTACAAGTTTAGGTCAATGAAATTGAACAAGGAAGCAAATACCAGCCAGGCTACGAAAAATGATTATAGGGTTACAGGTATTGGTAAATATTTAAGAAAATATAGCATCGATGAATTGCCGCAATTTTTTAATGTCCTTGTTGGCGACATGTCTGTTGTTGGTCCACGCCCCCACATGCTAAAAGAAAATGAAAAGTATAAGTCAACCATAGACAAATTTATGGTTAGACACTATGTTAAGCCTGGTATTACTGGGCTGGCTCAAACCAAAGGATTTAGAGGAGAAATAGAAACAAACCACGATATTGTTAATAGAATTAAGTATGATATTTATTATATCGAAAATTGGTCATTTATGTTAGATCTCAAAATAATAATTGAAACAGTTATTAATGTTATCAGAGGAGAGAAAAAAGCCTATTAATATATTTTTTTAATGTCAATATCTTATTTTTGATCTCAATGAATGTACTTATTTTAGGATCGGGTGGTAGGGAGCATGCTTTTGCTCATAAAATAAAACAAAGCCCTCTATGCAATAATCTTTTTGTTGCGCCAGGAAATTCTGGCACATCGGAATTAGCTACTAATCTTAATATTCAGGTTGACGAGTTTAGCAATATTGAATCAGCTATAATTAAACATAAAATATCATTGGTTGTGGTTGGACCCGAAGTTCCTTTGGTAAATGGTTTTCACGATTTCATCTCTAATAATGACAAGCTATCTAATGTGTCTGTAATTGGACCCAAAAAAGAAGCGGCTCAGTTAGAAGGTAGTAAAGATTATGCTAAGCAGTTTTTAAATAGACATAATATTCCCACAGCGAAACATGAAACATTTACCGCTGAAAATATTGAAAATGCTTATGAATATATTGATCATATGAAGCCCCCCTACGTATTAAAGGCAGATGGGCTTGCAGCAGGAAAAGGAGTTTTAATTATTGATAATGCAAATGAGGCAAAAAATTTAATTCACGAGATGCTTATCAACTCAAAATTTGGAAAAGCCAGTAGTAGTGTTGTGATTGAAGAGTTTTTAGACGGAATTGAATTAAGCTGCTTTGTCCTAACCGATGGGGAAACATATAAGTTATTTCCCAGCGCTAAGGATTATAAAAGAATAGGTGAAGGAGATACAGGCCTGAATACAGGAGGCATGGGAGCTGTTTCACCACCACCATTTTTGTCTTCAGAATTATTAAATAAAATCGAAAATAAAGTTATCAAACCAACAATAGAGGGGTTAAAAAAGGATGAAATTGAATATCAAGGATTTATATTTTTCGGCTTAATTAAAGTTGACGATGAGCCATATGTTATAGAATATAATGTTAGGATGGGAGATCCAGAAACAGAAGCTGTTTTGCCTAGAATAAAATCGGATTTTTTGGATCTTTTAATTTCTGTAAATAACGGTAACTTAGAAGATCAAAATCTTGTTATTGACAAGTATCCAGCAGTAACCGTATTTTTAGTCTCTGGAGGATACCCTGAGAAATATGAAAAAAACCAAGAGATTTTTGGATTACAAACAGTAAGTGACTCAACAGTATTCCATGCAGGTGCAATTAAAAAAGATAATAAAATTGTGACTTCCGGAGGAAGGGTTTTGGCAGTAAGCTCATCAGCTGAAACAATTGAATTAGCTTTGCAAAAATCCTATAATTCGATTAAAAAAATAAACTTCAAAAACATGAATTATAGAAAAGACATTGGGTTTGACCTATAAATAATCGTGAGCGGTTATAGTCTTATCTTCTTCGTTATTATCGTCAAACTTTTTTAGTTGAATCATCCAATAAGTGAATGCAACCATACCAATTGTTATGAAAATCCAGGCCATAATATTTGCTAGCCACCAGTTATAATCTCCTATTTCCCTAAGTGCATCAAATGGAATAAAAAAATAGTTAACAAATAGATTTTCAATACCGTAAAAGAACTCTTTCATTAGTTATAAATTATTTACTTTGCAAATATACAAATCTTTACATGATAATCAGATTTTTTAAATTTACAAAACTACCTCAATTAATAGTTTCTTTTCTTTTGTCAATAGCAATAATGCTTATATTGAAAATTGACGAATTTTCTTTCGATATTTTATATTCGTCAATTCTTCTTATTTTCATTTTTTTACTATCAATTTTTATAATTTCTAAAAACTCTATTTTAAAAAATAATCAATACACTACTTTGGGTCTAATTATTTTTAGCGGATTTATTTATAAAACACAACTTAATTCTTTCACTATACTTTCTTATTTGACTTTACTGCTTTCTGTAAGAAAAATTTACAGCCTTAAAACTCTTAAAAAGACAAATAAAAAGCTGTTTGATATTGGCTTTTGGTTTTCACTCTCTACAATATTAAACCCCGTGAATTTTATTTTTTTGGCTACTATATTTTTTGGTATATATACCTTTTATAAACTTGACCTTAAAACCATATTACAATTTTTTGCTGGTTATATCTCTATATTACTTATTGCAATTTTATTTACTAGTTTAAGCTCAATTTTTTCATTTAACTTCGATTATTTGGTTGAAACTTTAGACTCATTTATTTTAGAATTTCAAAAATGTTCTGAATGCCCTAATCTTACTTTTCCACAAATTTTATTTCCGTCAATTTCGCTTCTTGTATTCTTATTATATGTGTTTAAATATTTTGGAAACAATCTACATGAGAGGTTAAAAAATTCTTTTCTTTTAATATTTTATATGAATTCAATTGTAATGATTTTTATAATCGAAGATTATACAATTTTTTTGTTCTTCCCATTTCTGGTAACTTTGATAAGAATTATTTCTCATTTAAGAAGAAGTTTGTTTTTTGAATTGGTTATTGTTTTAGCTATTTTGTTTAACTCTTTTTCTTTTTAATTTTAAAAAATACAAAAATGAAAGTTGAAGTATCAAATGGCGAATTACTAGACAAACTCACAATCCTAGAATTAAAGATGTCAAATATTAGTGATGACAAAAAGCTTATTAATGTTAAAAAAGAATTTAATGAGTTGAGCCCATTAGCCAAATTATTGTTTGAAAAATTCAAAGATGAGTTACTAATCAAATATAAAGAACTAGCGCTTATCAACAGCGAACTATGGAAAATTGAAGATGACATTAGAGAATGCGAAAAGAATAAAAATTTTGGTGAAAAATTTGTTGAATTAGCCAGGGCTGTATATTTCACTAATGACAAAAGAAGTGATGTTAAAAAGCAAATAAATATATTAACAGGATCAGGGTTTATTGAAGAAAAATCCTACGAAGATTATGAATAATATATTTTAAGATTAGTTAAATATGATTCAAGACACAGAATTTGAATAAACACATTTTAATAATAAGACTTTCTTCATTTGGGGATGTAGCCATGACCGTTCCTGTTATCAGTGTTCTCAGAAAAAAATATCCAAACACGAAAATAACAATACTTACAACTGTTTTTTTTTCTGAATTGTTTAATCAAATTCCAAACATTAATTTTCTATTCTTCGAAAATAAACACAAAAATATTTTAGGATTATTTTCTATTACTGTTGAAATAACAAGACTTAAAGTGGATTATATTATTGATCTTCACAATGTTTTAAGAACAAAAATTATTAAGACTTTAATAAATCCATTTAATCTTTTTAAAACCCCTTTTTTTAAAATTGACAAGGGCAGAGCGGAGAAGAAAAGAATTATTAATGGAACTGGAAGAAAAAAATTAAAAAGCATGCATCAAAGATATGCAGATGTATTCTCAAGCTTAGAAATGACATTAGATCTAAAGCAATTTAAACCATACAAGAAATTAGAAATTAGAAACAAAAACTATAGCTTCTTAAACTCAAAAAAAATGATTGGTATAGCTCCTTTTGCAAAGCATTCTTGCAAAGAATATTCAATGGAGAACATTTTAAAAATTATCAATTCAATTAGCGATAAATTTTGTGTGATTTTATTTGGTGCCCCTGGTGATGAACAAAGTAGATTGGAAAAAGTAGCCCAACAAAAAGATAATGTTTACTCAATTGCAGGAAAAGTAGTTTTGAGTGAACAGATGACTATCATGTCAAACCTTGATTTGATGGTTTCAATGGACTCAGCAAATGGACATATAGCTTCACTTTTTGGCATAAATGTCATTTCAATTTGGGGAGCAACACACCCTTGTTTAGGCTATGCAGCTTTTGGTCAATCTGAGCAAAATTCAATAACCCCTAGTTTAGAAAAATATCCTAGGATTCCAGTTAGTATTTATGGCGCAAAATGTCCTAACGAATATATTGATTCCATAAACGACATAAAGGTGGAAGAAGTAATAAAAAGAATTAAACAAGTAATTTAATTATCGTCAATATCTAAAAATAGCTCGTTAGAAGTAGGGTAAGCTTGACAGGTAATAATCAGGCCATCTTCGATTTCTCCATCGGTTAAAATATAATTTTGTTCAAGCTCTACAGTTCCGCTTTTTAAACGCCCTATACAAGTTGCACAAGCCCCTCCTTTACAAGAATAAGGCGCATCAATATCATTTTCCAAAGCAGTATCCAGGAGTGTTTTATTTTTATCCCCCTCAACTGTAGTTTCTAGACCGTCAACTTTGAATGTAATTTTAATAGAATCCAATAATTATTATTTATAACGCGAATTTAATTAATTTCCCTATCATATTAAAAAGATGTCTATTTTTGCTCTTGCACAATATCAGTGATGATATTCTGTTTTATTATTATACTATTTATTTCAATTGAAAAAGCTAAGACTAAATACTTTTTTATTTTCCTGTTTGATCCTCATGGTTGTGGGCTGTTCAAGAAAAAAAGACAAATTTTTAAATAAAAAATTTCATTCAATTACCACAACTTATAATTATCTGTTTAACGGAAATAATCTTTTTTCCTCAGGATTAAACGAACTAGATACCAGAGAGAAAGAAAATTTTTGGGAACTAATTCCTATAGAAAAATTCAAATATTTTAACGTTGATTTTGATCAGGAAAGGGAAACAAATTTTACAAGGGCTGAGGAAAAGGCCACTCTCGCAATTCAAAAGCATTCCATGAATGTAGAAGGAAAAGAAAAAAATCCAGTTATGGACGAGGCATACTTGTTACTTGGAAAATCGAGATATTTTGATAACAGATTTATTCCTGCACTTGAGGCATTCAATTACATATTATACAAATATCCAACCAGTGAACTCATTAATGAGGTTAAAATTTGGAAAGAAAAAGTTCATATAAGAATTGATCAGAATAATTATGCTATAGATAATTTAAAAGAACTTTTAGAAGAGCAGAACCTCTCAAAAGAAGAAAGGTATCTTGCAAATTCTTATATAGCTCAAGCATTTATAAATACAAAAAAGTTAGACAGTTCGCTTTTTTACTTAAAAAAATCAGTTTTTAAACAAAAAGATCTTTTGCTAAACACGAGAAGAAAGTTTTTATTAGCTCAATTATATCAGGAACTTTCTATTCAGGACACTGCTTATTCAATCTATTCTGAAATTATTGATTTACACAGAAAAATACCAAGAGATTTTTACATTAATTCTTATATCAAAAGAACCATGGTATCGGACTCAATTGACAATTCAATTGTTGAACTACAATTACTCACAGAAAATTTTGAAAACAATAACTATCTAGATATTATTTTTCATCAAATTGCCATGTTAAACTTGAAAAAAGGAGAATTATTAAATGATGATAAATCAGGTTTTACAATAACAGATTCAACTGCAATTAATTTCTTTAATAAATCACTTCGATCAGATTCAGAAGAGGAATTTTTAATTGCCAAAAACTATAACGAATTAGCTGAACTAAATTTTAGAAAGAAAAATTACTTAGAAGCAGGGCAGTATTATGACAGCACCTTAACGCAATTAGGCAAAAAGTCTAGAGAATTTAGAAAAATAAAAAGAAAACGAGAAAACTTAAACGATCTGATATATTATGAAAAAATTTCCTCTAGTCTGGATAGTATAATTAATTTAATCGAAATGCCGGAGAAAAAAAGAGAAGCATATTTTAACAACTATATTAAAAAAATAAAGGAAGCTCAAAAAAAAGAAAAAAAGAAAAGTAAAAATTTTGGATCCTTGAATACGTTAAGCACTTTTTCTGAAACGGATGAAGGTTTGTTCTATTTTTATAATTCTACGGCTGTAGCTTACGGCAAATCTGATTTTAAAAACAGGTGGGGAGATAGGCGATTAGCCGATAATTGGAGGTGGTCAATTACAACTAAAGATTCTTCTGACAAAAACATTTCAGAAACTTCAAAAAATATTGACAATGATAGTCTGCTTTCAGCGGCATATTATATTGGACTTATCCCAAAAGACACCATTCAAATAGATAGTCTTAGAAACCTGAGAAATGATGCATATTTTAGGCTAGGCTCTATTTACAAAGACCAATTTCAGGAATATGAAATATCAAATAATAGGTTATATGATTTACTAGAAAACAATCCAAAGATTAATTTAATACCGCCTGCTAAATTCTTTATTTACAAAAACTGGATGATGCTAGACTCTACAGAAACGGCAAATAAATTTAAAGATGATATCATAAACAATCACTCAGACTCAAAATATGCATCTATCTTATTAGATCCAAATGCAACGATAAATAGTGATCAAGATTTTAAATTAATATATGAAAGTATTTACCAATTATATGAAAATGAAAAGTATGCTGAGGTAATTTCCAAGTGTGAAGAAAATATAATTTCATTTAGCGGTGAGCCAGTGGTTTCAAAATTAGAATTTTTAAAATCACTTGCAATAGCAAGAGTTTATGGATTTAAAGAATATGAAAAGGCTTTACAATTTATAAAACTAAACTATTCCGTTACTCTAGAAGGAAAAGAAGCTGAACGTATTTTAAACGAAGTTCTACCTCAAATTAAAAATGATGAATTTAAAGAGAATAAGCTATCAGAAAATTATAAAATCGTATATGTCTTTGAAAAAGATGAAAATGACAAAATTTCTCAGCAACTGAATGATCTTCAACAATATATTGATGGGGTTGACTTTTTAGATTTGAGGGTTTCTGAAGATTTTTACAATAATATTGTTACATTTGTTATTGTTCATGGATTAAAAAGTTATGATGGAAGCTTCGGGCTTTCGGAACGATTAGAAAAAACCATCAACATTCAGGCAGATTCGTTTTTTGTGATATCATCAGATAATTATAAAACGATTCAAATTCATAAAAATCTAGAACAGTTTAGAAATTAAAAAAATTGATTATGAGTAATACAAACCAACAAAATATGATAACCCAAGGCACAACTTTGGTCGGAGACATATTTAGCGAAGGAGACTTCAGGGTTGAAGGAAATATTAAAGGAAATATTAAAACTTCAGGAAAGATAGTTGTAGGAAAAACAGGTGTCGTAAACGGAAGTCTAGAAGGAGAAAATGCCGATTTTGAAGGAGGTTTTTCAGGAAAATTAAAACTTTCAGGTATGTTAACTTTGAGATCTTCGGCTTATATCGAAGGAGAAGTAGAAATTGCAAAACTTTCCGTAGAGCCTGGCGCAACATTTAATGCTACCTGTACAATGAAAGGTGGGGTTAAAGAATTGAATAATATTGAAGAAAAAAACTCATCTGAAAAGAAGGAAAAATCAGCATAATTTTATAATTTTTTCACAGTTAGCTTTTCAAATGTTAATTGTAATTGGAGGTGGAATATATCTAGGATTTAGACTTGACAATTACTTTAACAATTCTAATAATTTGTTCACCATTATTTTTTCATTACTTTCCATTCTAATATCCATTTATTATATAATAAGCCAAGTCACAAAAAATGAATAGTATTATTTCTAGGGGATTAGATTTTATTCTACTTTCTTTTGTCACAGCTGTTTTATATTTTATTCATTATAACATTAGTATGGAGTATTTTTCGGGTGATAAAATTCCCTTAAATGCTATTTATTTATTTAATTACTTTTCTGTACTTATATTTTTGATTGGCTCAAAATTAAATTTGAATTATAATTTTATCAATCCTTTAACTTTTTTTATTCTGCTAACATTGATAAAAATGCTAGCAACAATTTTGTTTTTTATTTTATTTAATAATGACCAATCATACGATATTAACTTGGTTGTATATAATTTTTTCCCTGTATATTTTTTATTGTTATCGCTTGAAGTCCTTAGCTTAAAAAAATCGTTAAATAATATTTAAAACTTCTTGTTTTATTTTGTTTGAAATTTCCTTTTATGTGCTTACATTTGCAACCATATTAATTAGAAGAAATTTTAGCAAAAATGCTTTTAAGATTTTCAGGGATTTTTACCCTAATTTTTTTCACACTTTTTTCTGCAAATATTTTTGCTAACCCAGCTGGAAATTCTGACGACAATAAAGAGTTTGATGTAAATGAAATGATTATGCATCACATCAAAGATGCGCATGAATTCCATATTATGGATATCGATGGGCATGCGGTTTCATTCCCTCTTCCAATTATTCTATGGACCGACAATGGGCTGGTTACATTTCTTTCATCAAAATTTAATCACGATGATTCGGGCAAAGTTGTTGTTGACATAAACGGACAATTTTTTGTAAAATATCACGAAAAGATATTTTACGCCGATAATGCCAATGGAGATAAATATATTTCTTACGATCAGGCTGGTAATGTTGCAAACAAAAAACCACTGGATTTATCAATTACGAAAATGGTGTTCTCTATGTTTTTATCAATGCTTCTTTTAGTGTTGATTTTTGTTGCCACTGCTAAAACATATTCTAAATCCAGAAAGGGAGAACCTACAGGACTCGGAAAATTTACAGAGCCTTTGATTCTTTTCATTAAAGACGAAGTAGCCCTGCCTATGATTGGGGAAAAACACTACCAAAGATATATGCCATTTTTATTAACCTTATTCTTTTTTATCTGGATTAATAATGTGATGGGATTAATTCCTTTTTTCCCTTTCAGTGCCAATTTAAGTGGAAACATTGCATTTACATTTGTTCTAGCTGCAATAACATTTATAATTACAACAGTAGTAGCTAACAAAGATTATTGGAAACATATTTTCTGGATGCCTGGCATTCCAGTACCAATGAAATTATTTCTTGCCCCTATAGAATTTTTAGGAATTTTTATCAAACCTATCTCTCTGATGATTAGATTATTTGCTAACATATCAGCTGGGCATATTATAATATTAAGCTTAATATCACTCATATTTATTTTTAAGAGTATTTGGTTGGCGCCAGCGTCACTATTCTTTTCTGTATTTATAAGTCTTATTGAGGTTTTAGTTGTTGCCATTCAGGCATACATATTTACAATGTTGTCTGC
>CEVU01029345.1_pt1 | contig 11693 bp, 12 predicted proteins | sample 427081 | NCBI WGS metagenome assembly CEVU01 (sample SAMEA2623868, study PRJEB7988) | marine metagenome | biome: marine biome (ENVO:00000447); feature: deep chlorophyll maximum layer (ENVO:xxxxxxxx); material: "saline water (ENVO:00002010), including plankton (ENVO:xxxxxxxx)" | depth 80 m | reverse complement strand
CGATGGCTCCGTAAACACTGATTCGCCTTCGCCTTCGACGACGGTGGCGCCTGTGGCGACCGTACCCACAGCGGTCGCTTCTCCACCCAAGGAGGTGACCAGTGAGAGCACCGATAGTCCCCGGTCGGAAATACTGGGGTTCTTCGATGCGCAGTCACCGTCGGGCATAACCAGCGATCAACGTGTAGCAGTCTCTTCGCTGATTCAGCGAGCTCGCTGGGCGGTCGTAGATATCTTGTTTGAAAATTTCGCGCAGGGCACTGGCACGTTCATTTCATCTGATGGCTATTTGGTGACCGCAGGGCACGTGGTCACGGGCGACGGCGACTATTCAGTTATCACTTACGACGGACGTAAGTTTCCAGCGACGGTCGTCGCCCGAAACGTGTCGTATGCACCCGACGTCGCCATTTTGAAAGTGGATGGCGACGGATTTCCATTCGTTCCCATTGGATCCACCCCAGCAAAGGGTGACATCTCGGTATATGTCGGGCACCCTGCGACGTTGCTGTGGGCTGGCTTCGGTGGCGTGATTACTGGCATCGACTCGTCGGAGCCTTTCGACCGCATTCTGTACACCAACCCGAGTGACAGTGGAGCCAGTGGAAGCACAATCCTCGGTGTTAATGGAGACCTGATAGGGGTGTTGAGCGGCGAGTTGGGTAATTCACTTCCGAAATCAGTCATCGCTGATCTGCAGGACAAACCACTTTGGAATGTTCTCGAATTTCGAGCCCTGCTCGACACCACCGGTTTTGGCCCAACCGCAGATGTTGTCGCTGACTTCATCGAAAAACATGTTCCTGGGCTCGTGCAAGCTAACAGAGCAGCCCGGAACAAAGCGGTTACCGTCGACCCAGGTTTCGTACCTCCAAGTATTCCCTCTGATATCTGTCGAGTCTGTCTTCACTGGGGAGGGTTGATGGATTGGATCAAAGACGTCTTAGCAAACACCTCGCCGCTTGAAGAGGCCCGCTATCTCGAGATGATGGCAGCCACTATGCAAGATCCAGATGGCATCAGCGTCGAAGAACGGGCATTAGTTAAATCGGTCGGCCAGTCGACACAACATGCTGTTGTTCAACTGACAGTGCGAACTCGCGATGACGTCCTTACCGACAGTTTCAGTGGAGGCACAGGGTTCTTCGTGTCACCAGATGGATATCTGATTACCAACGCACACGTTGTCGAAGGCGCTCAAACTATTGAGGCAAAAACATTCGATGGTCGAACATTAAAGGGGACGATTGTTGGCTCAGTACCCCCAGATTGGAGACCGGACCTGGCGTTGGTGAAGCTGGCCACTAGTGGCGAAACCTGGATTCCACTTGCACCTGACGGGCAACTCGAGCAACTAGTCGTCGGAGTGGGTCACCCTCAGAGCCTGGAATGGGCAATCTATGGGGGTCGAGTTTCCTTTTGGGATCCACCCCCAGAGTGGATAGATGCCCCTTCTCATTTCCAGTTCGATGCTGTGAACGTAGGGGAGGGTTCAAGTGGAAGCCCCGTTGTCAACATGAGCGGCCAATTGGTAGGGGTGGTCGCTGATGGGATGGTCGATAAAAGTTTCAGTGGTGAATGGGAGTACGGCGTAAGCGACTTTGTGCAGCAAATAGTGTTGTGGAACAAAGCATCCCTAAGCGCGGCAACTGCTGGTCGGGTAGGCGGCCCCCGAGTCGACGCAGTGCGAGAGTTCATAGACGCTCGAGTCCCTGGCCTTCTCGTTTCGATAACCCAATGAAGAGGTTGACCTGCTCGAACTGATGATCTGTCTATAAACCTCATCATTTCGATAGATAGCGCCATTATTTTCTTGCGGATCCTCGCCAGTTTCCTGAATCTCACCCAACTGATTGTTCTGGCGAGCAGACTCCCACGAACCAAATAAAACACTCGTCACGATTTTGACTGGACCGTTGCGACCAGCGCCTAGAACCAAATTTTTTGCCGGTTATCTCATGGCCTGACTTTTCGTTAGTTCTTCGATTTCAGCTCGCTCGTCTTCGATGTCTTTGGGCTGCTCGATCATCTAAATCAATTTCGATGTTCACCTTTTCCTGTGAAGCCCGGTCCTCTTTGAGGGATCTTTGCGTTTCGCTAGAAGAAACAAAGAACGCCAGAGAAAGTGTCTAAACAGTAAAGGGAGAGGCAGTTACTAAGGGCCACCACTTTTCGGGCCAGATTCTTGGGGGATTCTGGGCAAAAAGCCGTTTCTCAGTAACTGCCTCTCGTTGTAGAGGACTATATAGGAATAAGAACCATTCTCATTAATGGTTTTAAAATAATTTCTGTTCCGAGATAGATAAGTTCCACAAGGCTCGCGAATCAGCCAAAACCCGTCTGCCAAGTTCGAATCTTGATGCCCACTGCTACGATTTAACCCGTGAGTAGGAAAACCAAAAAAACAGGTCGAGTCACCCCCAAAGGAACGAAACCAGCGGGCTATATCCCCAAGGCATCGTCCAAGGGTGGTTGCCCGTGTTGTGATTGTGGAGGGCGTTGCTAGTTCCGCTGTCGATCCCACAGCTGCCCTCGTCGCTGCTGTGAACATCGCCCGTCAACGGGTTCGCGAAGCCTCCAAAACCTCTTGGGTGCTAATGCCTCAAACAAGTTTTAGTCAGCGAGATCCCTTGGGGGAAGCATCGATACCTCAGTATTGAGGTGCTCTTCAATTGCACGATCTAGCTGGTCTGCCCCGTAAACCTCAACTAGGGCTTCTATAAGCATCTCGGTCGGCAACAGAATCGGTTGCTCGCTGTAGTCAGATTCGTTGCTTGGGTTTGAATACCAGATGGCTGAGCTAGGAGCTCCGTCGAAGATTTCCTCTGCTGCTCCGAAAGTAATGGTGTATTTGCGGCCAGTGAGGCCGCAGTCCCAAGCCCACGTCGGATCTTCGTGACCCTGATCGTCATTATTCATGAAAAACCAGTCCCGTCGAGGTTTCATGCAACCCTCGTCTTATAGGGCTACTTCAGATCGAATTCTGTCAGCAGAAGCTATAGGAAGTGCGCATGCTTGAGGCTGAAAAGAACTGAAACGACAAGCGCAATCACATTCTTTTGTGGTGTGCTGTGTTCAGCAATTGGGGAGGGGATGGGTATGACGATCGCCCTAGACGGAGAACCTGGTGCCTGGGACGTCGCATCATTCGATTTTTTGCATCCTCAGATGCGAGTCGATCCCTTCCCTACATTCAGCATCATGCGAGAACAAGCTCCTGTGCATTGGGATGGTCGAGCTCACTGGATTTTCAGATACGACGACGCGAGATCAGTTTTATTAGGAGACGAATTTGGGCGCCGAGCATCCACCTTCCAGGAGCAATACTTCGATTCCCTTGGCGCCGGTCAACCATACGAGTACGTCATCAAAAGGATGACCTACCTCGATCGAGGCGATCATCATCGAGTGCGCGGTTTGTTCGCCAAAACTTTCACCCCTAGAAGAATTGAAGCTTTACGGCCGTTCATCGTTGAGATGGTGAATCGGTTGATTGACCAAGCTGAACCTGGCCAAAAGTTTGATTTGCTGGAGCTTGTCGCCCATCCGGTGCCTTCTTTAGTTATTTGCGAACTTTTAGGCGTCCCCGTCCAAGATCGCGAACTATTTGATGGCTGGACCCAGCGAATAGCGCATCTGGTGTCGCCTGCAATTAGCGAAGAACAATACGCTGACGCTGCGGCTGCGCTAGCAGATGAGTGGGAGTTGATGGAAAATCTCATCTACTCAAGATCACAAAAGCTGGGAGATGACCTCCTATCTGATCTGATCCGGGCTTCCTCGGGCGACGAAGCCATTAGCCATCAGGAACTGGTTTCAAATTGTATTTTCCTGTTCTCTGCGGGACATCAAACGACTCGCGACACAGTTGGCAGTGGAGTACTCGCAATGATGCGCGACCGAAGACAGTGGGATGCTTTGGTAGCGAATCCGAGTGGATTAGCAGCTGCTGCTGCTGAGGAGTCACTGCGATATGACGCTCCCGTTGTTCAAAGCTGGGAAGTTGCTTTCGAAGACACCGAAATTTCGGGTCATCCCATTGCCGAGGGTGAAGCCGTATTTCCTTTGCTTGGGGCCTGTAACCACGACCCGGAAAGATTCATTAATCCCGACAGCTTCGAAATTGAGAGAGAAGATAACGTCCCCATTACTTTCAGCTTGGGACCCCATCACTGCATGGGTTCGGCGTTGGCTCGCATGGAGGTGTCAATAATTTTAGAAGCGTTGGCGACAAAAATTCCGAGTATGAGGCTGGCATCAGAAAACATTGCATGGCGCGACACTGTCGTTTTTCGAGGTCCGGAGTCACTTGAGTTGATCACGTAGTCGCTTTAAATACCGAAGAATTTAGGCTGAAAGAAGAAGGGGGTATTCGATGACGAGTATCGAAAGTCGACTCGAACGGCTTGAAGACATTGAAGAAATAAAGCAATTAAAGGCCAAATACTGCCGTTTTTGTGATGAAGGATACGACCCAGATGGAATCGCTGGTTTGTTCACAGAAGCTGGCGTTTGGGATGGGGGGCGAACGTTCGGTCTTGCCGAAGGTCGAGATGGAATACGAAAACATTTCGAAGGCGCGGGAAGCAGAATCTCGATTGCCAGACATCAGGTGATGAACCCGATAATCGAAATCAATGGACGAACAGCTACGGGCCATTGGCTTCTGTTCCAGCCATGCACTGACGCGAGTAGCGGCGAAGCAGTTTGGTTAGCTGCGACATACAACGATGAGTATTCGAAAGTAGATGACGGCTGGCTGATTGACCGTCTAACTATCGAAGTGGCTTTCTTCTCGCCTTACGACAAAGGGTGGGCTGAACAGCAGTTTCTCTCAGGAAGAGCGCCTTAAACACCTAGCTATCGGGCAGCTGGGAAAGGTCTGTCAAGTCGTCACCGGTGAGGGACTCCCAAGTCGATAAGAAATCAGACGTTTCCAAGGACCAGAGATCAACCCACTCCTCGTCGTTGTGACGAGCTCGTAACTCGACCATTTGCTGGACGCCTCGCCCCACCGTCACCCTCAGTGGAGGGGAAGGGTCTGCGACGAGTTCGGCGACGCAATCCGCGACGTCTTCTGGCTCGGAAGGAAATGCGTGGTCATAGCCGACGCTAAATCCCCAATTTTTTGCCACCGGACGGTAAGGGCTGTTTCTGTCAGGTTGACCCGTTTTCTCCCGAATGGGTGTTGCTACTGCACCTGGTTCTATGAGACACACATGAATTCCGAAGATGGACGCTTCAGAGGCGAGTGTTTCGGTTAGAGCCTCAACTGCCCATTTCGAAGAAGAGTAAGGACCAAACATCGGTATAGCCACGCGCCCAGCCACTGAAGAAATATTGATGATGCGTCCGAAAGCTTGATTGCGCATGTGAGGAAGGGCTGCTTGGGTGCAACGAATCAGGCCGAACACATTGGTTTCGAATAGTTGTTTCCACTGAGCTAATTCGAATTCCTCGACCGAGCCGACGGGGCTAAGCCCAGCATTGTTGACAAGGACATCGATACCTCCAGTTTGTTCAAAAGCGGCCTGGACTGACCCCTCGTCTTCAACGTCTAACTGGAGAATGCGAAGATCAAGGCCTTCGTCATCGGTGATTGATCGTAGAGAAGCACCCATCGAAGGGTCACGCATAGTGGCCCAGACAGTGAGGCCACTCCTCGCTAACTTCAGGGCCGTTGCTCGGCCGATCCCAGTTGAAGTTCCAGTAATTAAGGCAGTCAACATGTTGCACAGTCTCTCATGTGAGACGCACATTAGGCTTGGCGCTCCGGTTTTCGCATGCTCGAACTGAATGCGGGCCTCATGGCATAGACACCGGTTTTCTGCCAACAGAGAAGGCTTTAAATGTCGCATTGGGTGCCGAGTCAGTTATGCCCAGCTGAAAATTATGAACGGATTCGTGCCCATATCAACCGGTGTCCGACAAGTTCTGTCGAGATGTCCAGTTCGGTGGTCTAAGTTGACCCAAAGCAACAATGAACGTGTGACTCCAAATGCGAGTCACACATAGGGGGAAATATGGAACTCGGGGATGCCATCTACAGCGCGGTTACAACTAGATATTTCAGTGATGAGCCCGTTACAGATGAGCAACTGCAAACAGCGTTTAACTATGCACGGTTCGCCCCCCAAGGCGGCAACCGGCAACCAGTCCGATTCATCGTGGTGAAAGACCAAGAAAAACGGAACCAACTAGCAGAATGGTATCGGGTGCCCTGGAAGGCATACCTAGCTGATGCACAAACCGGAGACATCGACATTGGTTCTGATAAAGCGGCGCGACTTCTCAAAAACGCTGACCACTTTGCCGATCACCTTGAAGAAATACCGGCCATGGTTGTCGCATGCGCACACCTCGAAGACACCCACCCAACTGACACCGAGCTAGGACGACTATCCGTTGTAGGCGGAGCGTCGATATATCCAGCGGTCCAAAACTTTATTTTGGGATGTCGCGAAGCGCAGCTGGGAGCATCGCTCACCACCCTCCTATGCCTTTTCGAACCTCAGGTGAAAGAACTATTAGGAATGCCCGAAGACGCAGCGACAGTCGCGCACATAGCCGTCGGACATAGAACGAAAGCGTTTCCAACAAAGCTCGACCGGATGGGCCTCGAAGAGATCGTTTTCTCTGAAACTTGGGGCGAAGTAACATATAGCTGAATCGGTCACCTTCACCTCCAAGATGAGGGCCTAAGCATCTATATGTCGGCAATTGGCGGGATCTGATATCCGCCCAGCAGCTTTTCAAGGTACCTAGCGAATACCAAAGTGGTGCGATCACCCAGATAAGGACCGACAACTTGAATTCCTACTGGTAGACCCTCGTTGGTCCAGCCGACCGGAACAACAGTTGATGGTAAATACACGTACCCAAACTGAGAAGTCCAAATAATCAGATCTGAGTAGGGCCGTGTTTGGCCATCCACTTTTAAGCTACGGGTATACAGCGTGCCTTCTTGTTGATGTTCGAACGCGCTAACGAATGCAACTGGAGCGAGCAACACATCGAAGCCCTCAAAAAATTTGCTCCATAGACGGCGATTCCTGTCTCGCTTTTCGGTCAGTAACAGCCAATCACGATGACTCATAGTCGACGACGCTGCGCGCATGCGTATCGACTCATCAGCTGAAGGGTCACCAATGACCTGCCGCAAAGCAGCGAGTTCTTCTTCGGTGCGACCCGGAGAAGTAGCTGCTGAAATTAATGGCAAACCAACCGAACGCACGTCGCTAAACAAGACGTCGGGACGGGCAGAACGGTTTACGGTCACACCATCAGCCTCAATCGCAGAAATGGCAGTTTCCAAGACGTTTGCGACAGCTTCGCTAACTGGACAGTCAGCATCATCCAACCACGATGCGACCCGCAGATCTCGTGCCGAACCTCGAGTCGAAGGAAGATCAAGTCGCCAACTACTTTGAAGATCACTTCGAGTGCCGCTCACAACATCGAAAAGGAGTTCAAGGTCATCAACCGTTTTTGCTATCGGTCCGAAGACGTTGATGTCAGCGTCGGAAACCCCGTAGGAGACATGGTCTATGTATCCAAGTTGAGGAACTACTCCGAAACTCGGTTTGTGCCCGCATACCCCCGCGAAGTGAGCTGGTAATCGAACTGATCCACCAATATCGGTCCCGACTTCCCAAGGGGTCAATCCCGCCGCAACAGCCGCAGAAGCGCCCCCTGATGAACCACCTGGACCGCACTTGAGATTCCACGGATTATTAGTTGTGCCGAAGATGTCATTAAATGCCTGTATGTCACCGGACCAACGGGGAAGATTCGTTTTCCCAAAAACAATTCCACCTGCAGCCTTAATCTTTGTTACTGCCTCTGCATCTTTGGAGGGAACATGTTCAGCTAATTCAACAGCCCCACCAGTCGACCGGATGCCCTCGACAGCGATAGCGTCTTTGATGGTCATCGGCAACCCGTCAAGGATTCCGTCAACCTGATTTCCAGCTCTGCGCTGGTCTGAAGCTTTCGCTAGTTCCGATGCCCGATCCAGATCTAATGTCACGATTGCGTTGATCTCATCGCCTAATAACGTATTCCTTTCAATGAAATGGTCGAGCAATTCAGCGCTGGACACCGAGCGAGCAGCAAGCATTTCAAGCAAATCTGTTGCCGATCGAAGACCCAAAGCGTCTGACGAAGAGTGATAGGACATGCACTAAAACTAGTTCCTGAGCGTCCCCTAATCGTGCGATCTCGTTCTGTGGAATGATGCTTCGAAGAGATCGGAGAGAAATGACTGTTCAATTGCGGCGCTATGAAGTGGAAGCAGACGGAATGGACCGACTAGTTGACTGGTTCCCGACAATCGCGGCTGTCAGAAATCAATACGGATTTACTATCGAGGCGGCCTACGCCGACAACGAAAACAGCGAATTCGTTTGGGTCGTCAGTTACCCCGGCAATGTCGAAGCCTTTGAAACAGCATTGACCGAGTACAACGACTCACCGGAAAGAGCCGCGGCTTTCGACGGTTTCGACACACCGGTAACCAAGATGCATTTGAGTTACGTAGCCAAGGCGCTGTGACTATCTGACCCACACCAACCCATCGACACAGGAAGTACTGCAATGAGCTCAAACCACCAAGAAATTGAATTCCAATCGGAAGGAGCGACGCTGCGAGGGCGAATCTATAAAGCATCAAGTCCTCAATCGCCACTCGTCGTTCTAGCGCACGGGTTTTCAGCTACAGCACATATGTCAGTCAACGCCTACGCCGCTGGTATCGCTGAGGCCGGCTACCACGTCGTCGCATACGACCACCGTAACTTTGGCGCAAGCGACGGTGAGCCGCGATACGGATTTGATCAATGGACGCAAGTTCGTGGTTATAGCCATGCCATCACACACGCACTGGGTCTCGACGGAGTGGAAACAGCAAAGGTTGTTGTGTGGGGCGAAAGCATGGGCGGAGCAAACGTGCAGTATGTCGCAGCCTTCGACTCCCGAGTCACCGGGGTCATAGCTCACACCCCTGGGTGCGGAGAAAACTATGTGAAGCCTGCAGCAGATCTCAGCGACTTCGAAGCCCTAAAAGCCTATTCAGCCAACGGCGACCTCACCGAAGACCCGGCAGCTGAAATACCGGTACGGTTCGCCGACCTCCCGACTTCAGAAGCACCAGTGATGCTCAACTTTGAAGGCGCATTGGAGTACGCAAAAAGCTACGGGCAGCGAAGCGGCTCGCAGTGGTCTAACGACGTCACAATTGTCGTAAGGAAAGCACCAGAACTCTCGGTGCCAGTTGTCGCAGCTCAACTAACTGTCCCGACCTTGTACATCGTCGCGTCTGACGATGAAGTAGCCGGAGCATCACCAGCTGTAGCTCGAGAATGTTTCGAGACCATCGCAGCACCCAAAGTTTGGGAAGACATCGACGGTGGACACTTCGGATTACTCCACGAAGATTCAGCGCTATTTCAACAAACCTTAGACATAGATCTCAGATTTCTTGCCGATCACTGCTAGGGCGTAACAGAAAACTCCAACAGACCCAGCTTGGTAGCTGAGGCCAAGACTGCAACAATTACTTCATGCGTTTGAAGGCCCTCACTCTGACACTGATCATTCTCTGCTCATCTTGTGCCACTAACCCCGAATGGGACGGATCTCAAAAAACCAACTTCCTGCGTGCCTGCAGACGAGAAGCTGGATACGAAAAACAAGATCTATGCACGCCGCTAGCAGTCGAAATCGAAGCGAAAATAAAACAAGGAGAACCCAAAACTTGCCTCCTGTTCGCTGCCAACGACATCGCTATGGCCGCAAACCCAGATGAACAACAACAAGCTCGGCAACGATTCGACAACTGCTAAAAACAATCAAACAGTGAGCCTCAAGCACGACCACCCCCTCGCGAGCCACACTGTTGTATGAACATCGGAATAGGGCTGTGGTGTTTACAGTCAACCGCAACCAGCCCACGCTCGTTCGGACAGGCGTACCAAGACCTCACCGGGGACGCCCAATTAGCGGAAGCTAACGGAATCCACAGTCTGTGGCTATCCGAACACCATGGATATTACGACGGGTACTGCCCAGCTTTAATGCCAGCTGCGTCAGCGGCGCTCGCAGCTACCCAAAACATCCACATCGGGACCGGGGTGCTGTTATTGCCCTTGCATGAACCACAAAGAGTTGCCAACGCAGCAAACCTCCTAAACGAACGATCACAGAACAGATTCCACCTCGGTCTAGGCATGGGATATCGACCCATCGAATACGAAATCAAGCAACAAAACATCAGTCAACGACTCCAACTCATGAATGCCGGACTCGATGAACTCAAAGCCCACACAACAGCACCCACCTGGGTGGGGATTAGCAGCGAAAAAGCAGCTGAACGAGCCGGACGCCGAGGCCTGGGCCTCTTCATCTCAGGTGCATTCTCCAAAGAGGTGGTCAACACACTAATCCGAGCCCATAGAAACGCATGGGAAAAATCAGATCCCAGTGAAGACTCACCACCGCCAGTCGGCTTACTTCGAAACCTATGGATAGTTGATTCAGAAATAGAACGCCGCCAAGCATTGGATTGGGTCCGATCCAGTTATTTGGTTTACGCCGGACTCGGTTGGGGAGCAGATAACACTGGAGTTGACTTCGTGAGTGAAATAGAAACATCGATGGACGAAGTAGAAAAATCAGCCACGGTCGGATCAGCTGAACAGATAGCAGAAGAACTAGATGGCTACGACGTCGACCTCGTTGTATGTCGAATCGGATATGACCAACCGCCACGAAGCGCTTTAACCGAAGTAATTGAACGCATTGGACGCGAGCTAACACCACTAGTCAACAACTCGAGAGGAAAACAGTGAGACTCCTGCTCGATCTTCGAAACATAAAAAATCCAGCCGAACGCGAGCAACTAGCTCGAGAAGCAGACGAGTGCGGCATATGGGGAGTCGTAGTAACGGGACTGCAGGGCGGGGAATGCGTCGAAGCCAGTGCAATAGCAATAGCGACTAGCCATGTCGTTGTCGTAGTAGACATCGACGGCCAAAATGTCCATCCCACGACTTTGGCCGAAGAAATATCAGTCCTCGACCAAATCGCTCAACGACGAACCATGATCATTTTTCGTGGACCGTCAAGTTCCCGAACAGTTGTAACGACACTGTTGAGCGGTCTCCCATCGGAGGGTCTCATTTTGTCACCACCTCCAGCGCAGGCTTCGATCCCAGTCCATTCACCTGAAGAAATACCTCAAGTAGACCTGCCTGAAGACCTAACCGAAGCTGCTGCGGTCATTGACCGGCACCGTGATCTACCTGCAGCGTTCCTCATAGTGTCGTGGGATAGATCAATCAAAGAACTGGCTCGCCACTTCGTAGGTCGAGCAACCTCAACCGATTTCCCACAGATGGTCGCCGATATGGCCGACCAAATTGATCCGATAAACCAATGAAAATCAGTTAAGGGCGCTAACTTCCAGCAGCGTGCCTCGTTCAAAGTTTCAACACTGGTGCTGCTTTGTCCTGGTATTAACACTGGGAACGACCTCCTGTGCAGTAAATAGCTCGAACGAAGCCGGTAGCAACACCCCCAATCCGATACGACCAGCAGCCACCGCGACTCAAATTCCACCGACCACCGGATTAGGTGCTTCCGCTGCCCCAACTAGTGTTGCGCTCACCACAACGTCCACCGAAACCACCACGAGT
>CEVU01176943.1_pt1 | contig 11694 bp, 26 predicted proteins | sample 427081 | NCBI WGS metagenome assembly CEVU01 (sample SAMEA2623868, study PRJEB7988) | marine metagenome | biome: marine biome (ENVO:00000447); feature: deep chlorophyll maximum layer (ENVO:xxxxxxxx); material: "saline water (ENVO:00002010), including plankton (ENVO:xxxxxxxx)" | depth 80 m | reverse complement strand
GCCCGTACAGCATTTGCACAATTAACAGGAGTAAGCAATGTTGAACAGGCTGAATTGCATTGTATGGGGTATTATTCTTCAGGTGTATCAGCACAAGGGTATGTTATACAAGCAAATGGCGATTTATTTTCCATTGGTTATAATGGTAATGGTCAATTAGGTATTGGTAATACAACTAACCAATCAGCGTTTCAACAAGTTGGAGGATCAGAAAACTTTAGTGCTGTACAGATAACAGGTAATGCACAAACATCATCAGCCGTGCTTTGGTTAGGTAATTCAGATGGAGGTAATGCAAATACTACAGATGGCCCGGGTGATATGTATCATCTTACAGTAGCTAATAACACAGGTAACGGCTTTAGAATGGTTGGATATAACGCTAATGGTGCTCAATTACAAGGAAATACAACAGGTACTACAGGTGTTAATATACCTTCTACTGCTTCATTTGATACTTATCAACATTATACAGTTAACTCAAGTGCTGATGGTACAATTAGTAAAACTGCATTAGTATTCCCATCAACAACAATGAAGGCTTGTTTTCCAATGAGAACAAGTGGATATAATACTCCGGGGTGGTATGGCTTAGATACACAAGGCCGTTTATGGTTGTGGGGTTATCATTCTACTGCACACCCATATCAAGCTACAACAAGTGCTACAAGTTATTATGGTGCATTTTTATATCCTTCGCCTTGGAATCATACAGAATCATCAGGTTCTAGTTATATAGGTAATACAGATATTGCAATAGAAGATTTTTTATCAGTAGGTCATTACTATAGTGGATATTGGACACACTATGTCCGTACATCTGATGGAACAGTATATGGCTATGGTAATAATTATTATTTTAATTTAGGATCAACTGTTAATACTATGTACAATGGTTGGCACAGACTAAGACCATAGGAGAATGTTATGAAATTATATCACACAACAGAAAAAATGATTGATGTTAAACACCCTGAGTCAATGAAAGCATCTGAGGATTGGACAGATAAACAAACCGATAATGAGTGGCACCAAAAACAAGTTTGGTGGTGGGGTGAGATAGATGGAAAGACTTATGTATCTTTATCGGATGGATATAAGACTAGCTACGATAGTGTTAATGAAACTAATTTTACTAAGTCCAATGCTACAGGAGTCAAAGCTGTAAAGGCAAAATGGACTAATATAACTGAAGATCAACAAGCATATTTTTTGGACATCTCATAGATGGACACTCGTTCCCTCAAAGCAATAGCTTCTGAGATGGAAGCGCACGAGCGTGAATGTGTCGTGTATAGAGAAATGACAAAGAGTGCAATTAAAAGTTTAGAATATCGTATTAAAAGGCTTGAGCTATTGATCTGGGGTTCATCAGCTACTATTATAGGAGTAATGGTAACTGTTATATTGAGTCTAATACAATGGAAGATATAAAATTAACTTATAAGGTTATTCGTAATAAAAAGAAATCCTTTACTGTTCTTATCATAGCTAATTATTTTGAATCAAAAGAAGATGCTATAGAGTTTATAGAAGCGTCTTGCTTTGAGAATGATGACTTTGTTTATCAAAGGTTGCACTAATGATAGATCCAATCTCAGCATTTGCCGCAGTTAAAACGGCACACTCAGTAATTATGCAAGGTATTAAAGTAGGTAAAGATTTATCTACTATGTCAGGATATATATCTAAATGGGCAATAGGTGAAGCAAACCTTGATGTTAAAGCAGAGAAAAAAGGTAGTAGTATATTCGGCAAGTTTAGTAGTGTGGAAGCTGAAGCTATAGAAGCACATCTTCGTAAAGAAGAACTTAGAAATATGAGAAATGAATTGCGAGAAATTTTTCTTTTGTATGGCTCGGCAGGTCAATGGGAAAGGTTACAGGCAGAGATTGCATCTGTTCGTGCCGCAAAAAAGAAACAATTAAGAGATATGAGAGATGCACAAGAAAGAAGAAAAACTTTAATAATAAGTGTAGTAGCTATTGCAGGTCTTTTAGTTTTCATTTATTATGAATTAAAAATATTAGGTATCATATGATTGAAGTAAACTTTGAAGATTTAGATACAATGGCTAGAACAATGTGGGGAGAATGTCGTGGCTGTGATACTGATGGTCAGATTGGTGTAGCTAATGTTATTAATAATAGAGTTAATGCTCGTAGATGGTATGGCAATACTCATCAAGAAGTTTGCTTAAAAGATTGGCAGTTTAGTTGTTGGAATGAGGGTGATCCTAATAAAGATAAAATGAAAGAGTTAAGTATGGTTGATCCTATATATATAAAAATGCTTGGCATAGCGTTTCTTGTCGTGTCTGGTAAGATTGCAGACAATACACAAAACTCTACTCATTACCATACAAAAGCAGTTAAACCTAAATGGTCATATGATGTACAACCTGTTTGCGAATATGGTGAACATCTATTTTATAATAATGTTATATAGGAGATAGAATGTTACCATTACTTGCACCCATAGCTAAATCAATATTCTCTACTGTAGATAAAGTAATTACATCTAAAGCAGAAAAAGAAAAAATTAAAGCTGAGTTACAGCATAAAATTATTACAGGCGATCTAAAAGAAATAGAAGCCGCCGCTACTGTAATACAATTAGAAGCACAAGGCACTTGGTTGCAAAGAAGTTGGCGTCCTATAATGATGTTACTCTTTGCAGGATTAATGGTTGCTCATTGGTTTGGATTTACAGCACCAAACATTCCTGAGTCCGTGCAAAATTCACTACTAGATATTATAATGATTGGTGTTGGTGGTTATACTGTCGGGCGTAGTGCAGAGAAAATTGGACAACAATGGCAAAACAAAAACAAAAAACAATAATAGATTACTTGGAGGCTAAAATGTCAGGCATAGAGAAGGCTAGAAAGGTATGTGGCAAGGTTTGGGGTAAGATTATACTTCAAATTGCAAAGTACCCTCTGTACTCAGCTATAGGCGTTGTAGGACTAATTCTACTTCTATTCTACCTATAAGCTAATCATCTTCTAAATAATGTCGGTAATGATACTGATATTCTAGTGGTACAACTATAACTTGTCCTTTGTGATCTTTGATTGGAACTCCGTTCTCGTCAACTATTTCACCTTCATCATTAATCTTGTGTTTCATTATCTGCTTGTTTTAATATATCTATAAATAAAGGCAAGTCTAAACATACCATTGTTGTGCCGTGATCTCTATGTAGGCACAGTAAGTCAGCACCAGACTTCCATCTTTCTAGCGTTTTAAATCCTGCTCCGTCTTTTCTTGCTTTCACTTCTACACTTAACTTGTGCCAAGGTTCTTGTCTTATTTCTATGTCGTAGGGAAAGTCCGGTATTGCTCCGCTCATTGGTTGTCGTCTTGCTTTTATGCCGTGCTTAACAAACTCCTTTACAAGTTTCGCTTCTACTCTATATCCTTTGCTTTTACTAAACTTACCCATCATTCACCTCTGTCAGTTGTGCTTCTTTAAATGCAGAATCTACATACCTTAGTTTTCCTTGTATTTCAAATCCACCTTTGTCTTGTAATATGTGTCTTGCCTCTTCTTCAGTATTAGCTTCTATTTCGTAATCATAAAAACATTCAACTGCAAAATTATATTTCTTTTTATTTTTCATCTTTTCTCTCCGTGTCAGATGGCAGGTCATCTAAGTGTGTATCTGTTCCCATCATTTCTTCTTCTGTAGGTACACCCCACATCTTTGCTAATTTGTTTAGTGTTTCCTGTCCACTACTTGATAGTCTATCGTGATCCCAAAACAATTCTGCAATTAGTTGTGCAGTTCTATCTTGTTTTAGTTTAGTAATAGGTTCTATTTTAGTTATCATTTTATCTCCAAGTTTCTGGCACCAACACCTTTAATTAATTTGTCTTTCTTTACCAACTGCATACAAATTTTGTGTGCTTGTGAAGGTGAGGCAAAGGTAAGCTGTTCAGCGATCTCCTTGTACGAAGGACTAAATCCATACATCATCAAAAAATCTTCTACAAACTTTAAGACTCGTGCTTCATTTCTTGTCATAATTATATATCCTTTTATCTATTCTAAAGTCTTTAACTCTAGTACATTTCATTGCAACAATGTTTAGTGGAGTGTGTAGGTACTGCTCTTGCACACTCCACCAAGTAAAGATATCGCACTTGTGTTGCAATGGCAGAGCATACTTAACATATAGTTGTCCGTCAAATGCAATCCACAAAGTTACAATAAGGTTTTTAAACATTACAATGGAATGTCGTCATCAATGATTTCACCTATGTCAGCCATTGGTTTTGGCTGTTCTATAGGTGCAGACATTGGCACACCATCAGACTTAGAGTCCATCAACTTCATCTCTGAGTTGAATCTGTCCAAATGAATCTCGGCTTTTATTCTCTCCTCACCAGATTCGGTCTGCCATTTTCTGTATGTAAGTCTACCCTCCAATAAAACTCTACTTCCTTTCTTAGTATATTTAGCTAAGATGTCAGCAATTTTATCGTCCCAAACGACACATTTGTGCCATTCGGTTTCTTTCTCGCCTTTCACTACTCTGTTTGTAGCTACTGACAACAAGGCATAGTTAGTACCTGCACCCGTTTGTTTAATTTCGGGATCAGCACCAAGGTTGCCAATGATTTGAATCTTGTTATACACTTTGTAGTTCCTTTCGTTTAGATTCATATTTAGCTACTGCCATTTGATACAATCCCGGATTGGACTTTTTGGCTTTAGCTATGTTTACTTTTGCCATTTCATAATATCCTGTAGCTTGTTTTACAGTTTTGCTACCCTCAATATTAGTAAGAAATGTTTTGATAGCGTCATCATCTGCAGATCCAATCTTCTGGTCTGTAGTATCAAACTCATCTTCTGAATACACAAAGCCGTGCAATCCAACAAGTTTAAGTATGGCTCTATCTACTGCTCTTTTTTCAGCCATTGCATATGGATAAGCAACCTTACTATTCTTAGGACTAGCTTCTCCGTAGGTAATGACTTTCATCTTGTCATTGTGAGCATAGCATTTAACTACTGCTATACCTTGTGCAGAATTAGTTTCTACTTCTACAATGTCATCAATAACAATACCTGCTTTAGCTCCAACAAGTTCGCAGTATTTATGCAACATAATTAGTGTTGCTTTGCCACCTCGTTTGAGTTCCCACAAAGCGTGTTCGGGTTTAAGATCATACTCAGCAAGTATCTTCTTTACCCTTGGTTCTATATTAGCCATCATATTAACCTCCTTTGTTTTCTTTGATGGTTAGGTGTCCTGCCTTTGTTCTTGATATCTTGATACCACCACCTTCAGCAAGACGACAGTTGGCAGGTATTAGTTCTTTCAATACCTTACCAACTGCTCGGTGTTGATCGTATGGAATTTTCGTTTCACGCCAAGTATGTGCATTAGCTACAAACTCATTGTTCTTCTCCATATCTATACGAATCATCTCATTTACTTTTATATTGTCTGTATAATTGTGTACTATTTTTTCTGCTTTTATATTCTCTGGTTCTTTATCTGTAAGTATGTGTTGCTTCCAAAAGGTATCTTCCATTTCGTAAAGCATCTTTATGTAATCATTATCGTATGTTATTTCACACCATTCGTATCTCATATTACCAAAAATTACTGAGAGGTACGCTCTATCCATCATTGCAACTTGCATATAATGTTGTAGCTGTGGCATATATTTTCGTATAACATTTTCTAAAGTGTTGTTGGCATTGGTATGCTTACACTCTAGGACACATATTTTGTCACTAACATTAACTAATCCATCAAGACTAGCGTGGCGAAATCCATCTGTGAAATCGTGTTGATTACTAGCTGATAATAGTTTATGCCCTGTTTCCTGTGCAAACCATAGCTTGTTTAATCCTTCTGTAACAATGCCGATCTGAACAGGTAACACCCGATCCAAGTTTGCAGGTTCTTGACGCCCTGTTTTTTCTAGCCAGAGTGTGTGCCAATCACCTTCCATAATGCGAATTGCATCTGAACCACCAAGTGTTTTTGGTCGCTCTACTTTTTTCTTTGGTTGCATATTATACTCCTTTCGTATTTAGTTTATAGCACTTTTGTACTATGTTTGCAAACTTTTTTGTCTTTAAATATGTATTTTCTATGAACAACATTCCGTGTTCGTATGGTGGTTCATAGATAGCAAGAAAGTCTGCAGGTACAGGCAACCTCCTGTACTTGTAAGTCTTAATTAGTTCTATTGTATATTGTTCTATTATGCATCTTGGGTATTTAGCTAAGATATCTTTGTATATTTTTAAACCAAGTTCATTAGGTACATCACATCCAAATGTAGAGGCACACATTTCTATTGCCGTGCCTATATACTTGGGGTCAGCAGGTTTCATATAATCGTTACAATCTAGTAATGCATTGTTTAGTCTATGTAAATTTAGTAGTGCTGCTTTTTCTGTAGCTACATACTCTTCAACCTTGTCCTCTTTTATCGCCAATAGCAAAGACATTATGTATTCGTTCACGGCGTTCTTCAGTACCTGCGGAGGTGTTAGAACTATTGGTCGTGAATTTTTTGGCACGGAGTAACCAAGATCGGAAAGCATAGTGCCAATCTGATTTAGTTGTTCCACTTGCCCGATAATGGTTGTTAAAGATTTTAAGTTCGTTTTCATAATTATACCTTTCACCAAACTCTTTTACAATCCATTGCTTAGTATCAAAGCTAGGTGTAAATCCCTTTGGTATTTGTGTTAAGTGAACATTGAGAATGATATTAAAGCCAAGTACCTGACACCAATTAAAAAAATTTATAGTGCTTGGTTGCTTCTTACCACATTCCCATAGTGATACAAGACTATCCGATACACCTAGCTTCTCTGATACTTCTTGAGAAGATAAACCTAAATGTTGTCGGCGTTCTTGCAAATCTTTAATTGCATATTTATACATAAGGACTTATCAGAATTTCACATTCGGAATATGATAAATCATCTGCACAACTTTGTCTAACTTCAAGGAACTTTGTGTTCTTAAACTTAGGTAAAGATAGCAATAACCTTGCATAAAATGGTTTGTGATTATTATTTATTTTGAATTTTTTATCAGTTGTATCTACCATTGTTTCCCAACGAACACGATTAATAAGCATTTCACTTGATAATCTTTTATGTCCAAGGTGAACCATATCTGTAGCAAACGATAGGTACAGATCCCACACTCTTGGATTGTCTAAATGAAAATCAATGAACTCGCAAGTGTTTGGTGACTTACCAAACTTTAAAGTCTTGCGATCAAACTTTAAGTTAACATTATACTTATCCATAATATACTCCTTTGTTTTAATGGATTAATAGTGGGCGTTTGCTCATAACTAGGTACGCCCAAACCTAACCAAAACAGGGGACACAAAATTTAGTAAAAATTAACCCTGTATTTGATACTATAAATATTCAGACCAAAATTCATTCCACATTTCTAATGTTATAGCATTATATTCTTCGTCGTGTTTAAGTGATGGCTCAATAGAACCTTCTGCTCTTGCATTCGGAAAAAGTGGTGATGACATTATAGTTGGTTTGAATGGTCGTACTGCATACCGGAACTCCTGAATAGTTTCAGACTCTCCAAGCCTTGCAACGACTTCATCAAAGATTTGATCTTCTCGCATAATATATCCCTTTCGTACTACTATTATACTATTTATATTCTACTATGCAACTAGTTCTTGCCATTGTTTTGAACCAAGTGCTTTAGCTACTTCATCTTCTCTTCGCTTACGAATGGCGTGTCCACGCTCTCCGTCAGTATGAGTAGACCAATAAGTCATAGCATTGTATAACGCCCACTTAGTTCTTCCAAGTGTTCGTGCCTCACGATCAAAACCTTCAAGTAATGTTTCTGTTCTCGTTACATTGAATGGTATTGAGTTAGAAGAACGCTTAAATGTTTTAGCTACAGTTTGTTCTAAAAATTTCTGCACAGAGTTTGGATGTAACTTGATATGTGCCCATTGAGCATAATCCATACCAGAATCCATAAAGAAATCAACGCCTGTCTTTACACGATCCGTGATACTTTGAATATTTACTTTCGTTGTATGTTTGAATCGTAAAGTAGAAGCATTGACAGGTGTTGTACAACCATTCATACACCACAAGCGTAAGCCATCACATATAGTAGCGAATGCCCACGATTGGTCATATGAGTTGAAGAAGTTGATACGAAACTTTATGATATCATCTTTCTGTGGTTCAACGACAAGATTTTCAAATGTTACAGATCCTCTCATCTTTGCGCCGCCTTCAAATACTTTGATATCTGTTTTGTAATCAAACATACCTGTTTTTTCAACGCCTTGCATAACTTTATCAACAACATCTTTGTGTGCTATTGGTTTATATTTACTGCCGTGAATACCAAGAACTTGACCGGTATCTGTACGAACACACGCTCTTGCCATATCAGGAGGTACAGAATAATTCTGATTACCAAAATTATCTGTCCTGTTTAGTGCTTCAAGTTCCACCATTTCTGTTGGAAACTCGTAGTCTTGCTTAATATCATCTAACATTTTTACTCCTTTGTTTTTAATTAGATTTATATTATATTATAGTACATCATACTTTTCCTTTCGTAAAAGATCAGCTAATCCCTTTGCTTGTTCTTTAAGTATGACTAGAGAAGTGGTGATGTGTTCAAAATTACTTTGCGAAAGCTGTTTACTCTCGCACGAATCCAACGCCACTTCTATTGCACCTATGCATTTTGTGATTACTTTCATTTCATACTCACATTTGATTAGGTACTGCAATGAGTAGAGTTCCATATTTTGTTCCCACTCATAGCGTTCTTCAAGTGCTTCTATTGCCAATACATATCACCTCCTTTATGCTTTGTATTGTTACTTTGCAATCTTTTCTAACTCATCTACAGCGTGAGCAATTTCTTTCATACGCTCTTCATATTCTGGAGCGTACAATTTGTTTTCTATTTCTAATAACGATAGATTTGTAAGATGTTCCATAACACCATAGTAATGTTGTGCTAAGCCAAACTTACTGTGAGATATCAAATCATCAGCATATTTACTTTGTATGACATCTTGATACTCGTTTGACATAGTTCTAAATGTATTGACACGATTGATCTCGTGCATAGTTTTTTGATGAATCTCAGCTTCATAATGATGCTTATCTTCATCAGCTTTAAGATATTTAGACATATTCTACTCCTTGTGTTTAAGTCTAATAAAAGTGTAACTTGTTTGTTAGTCGTCAAGTAGGTACAAGCTACAAAACCTTAGTCCATAATTTGTTTGTCCACTTTTCCGGTGGTAGCTTATATGTGGCATATGTTTACAGCTGACATATAAGCGTATAGTTGTTAGTAGGTACAAAATTACAAAACCTTTATTGTCTAACATACGACCTCTTACAGTTTCTGTGACCAACAATAATTGCCAAGCATAGGACTCAAACCTATTTAGTCTTGGCTTGGATGCTCGTGGAATCTGATTATCCGGAACCACGCTATTTGCAACCATAGTGCAGGACAACTTATGGGGAAGGAAATGTGTTTGTCCTGCATTACGGGTGCAATCGCTGTGCATATGTTGGGAGTGTGGTGATGATAGTGAATAGGTTGCCACCTGTCCCACACTCCGTTATTTATTTAGTATTATCAGCTAACCACCAGATTAACTGCTGTATCATTTTCATTCCATAACATAAACCAAACCCTGAAGCTAACAACGATATACCATTGAATACAGGATTTAGATATACAATAGCAACTAGAATGAAAATGACTACTAGCTTATCAACAATTAAAGACATATGATTATCTCCATAAAAAAAGGGTAGCCATTTCTGACTACCCTACAATTATTATTTTTTTAGTGAGTCAAGATACTTCTCAGCAGATTCTAACCTTTTGTTCTGCGATTCAGTATTCTCTTCACTTGAGGACTTCGGCTCATATGGAAGACTCTCACCTGTGATACTTTTAAAGACTCCTTCCATCTCTTTCTGAAGTGCCTTGTATCGTTCAATCCAAACCTCGCTGTTTTCAACTTGGTCTAGCAGATAGCTGAATGGCTCTGATTTGGATTTCCTATCGTGTATTTGCTCAATCTTTCTTGCGATTGAACCTTGATGGGAATAGATAACACTTGTCGGAAATTTACATATTGCTCGTAGAATCCTCATCTGCTCAATATGTGAGGAAGTAACCTTGACATTGCCTGGATTAACTGGCTTGGTCAAATCATCATCATCATTGGTGAATGGCTCTAAAACAGATGCAATCCCCTCAACACACGACTTAAGTGATTTAAAGTTAATATCTTTTGAATGTATTTTTTGTGTATTTGATTTAGACATATTTACTCCTTTTTGTTAGTTAATATCAAAATCGCCACCCTTATAGGATATGTCTACACCTACAACAACAATACACCATCCCAAGGAGGGACGACGACGATGGCCTGTCTAAAAAAATATATGCAACAAACCAAGGAGTAGGGGAATTTCCCCAGAAATTCATATTTTTATGCATCCCCAGATGCCTTAAAAATTGTCCTACGACTATGGGATTGTTAGTATATATTTATTTAGATGTATTCGTTGTTGTAGGTGTAGCACATATCCTATGGTGGCATAATGATTTTGATATTAACTAACTAAAAGGAACAGTAAATTGTCTAAATCAGATGCCAAAAAATCATTCACAAAGATATTAACTTTAATGAACGCCCCCCAACACACAAACTCTACATATGGGGATTGCATCTGATTTAGAGTCATTCAGCTGATGTTCCTTGATGATTTGCCGTTAATCCAAGCAATGGAATGTTACAGCCGAACTGAGCAGATGAGGATTCACAGAGCACAAATTTCCGTCAGTTTATCTTTTCCCGAATGTTCAATCGCAAGAGATTGTTATACAAATCCACGAATCCAAATCTGAGCAGTCAGCTATCTGCGACCTCATAAGTTGTAAACAGGGAGTTTGCGATACAAGGGCGTAAGAAAGAATGGAAGGAAGATTTATCTCAGGGGAGGTCGCACCATATAGCCGAAGTCCGACAAGAGAATCTGAAACACCAGAACAAAAGTATCTGCGAAGTTCTTGACTCACTACAAAAATTAATTGTACATAGGTAGTCGGACTTGGCTTTTTTTTATGGGAGTAATCATATGTCAATACACAATGCCTTTCGGAGTATGTTGACTTTTTCAACCATACTTGATATATGAAGAGTATGTCCGTTGCTAAACAAAAAGCAAACACGATTACTCCGAAAGCCCGAAAACTTGTTGATACGCTCGTAGCCTCTGGTTGTACTATAACCGAAGCCTCCAAAGTAGCAGGATACAAGGGAAACAGTTCCAGAGTAAGTGCCTCCCGTATGCTACGAAAACCAGAGGTACAGCAGTATATGTTTGAGCAGATACAGAAGAACCTTGGTATGTCCGCTGTCAAGGCACAACATAGACTACTTGACCTATGCAGTTCAGCCAAGTCGGAGTATGTACAGTTGGAAGCATCTAAGGACATATTAGACAGGGCAGGATTCAAAGCACCAGATAAACATCAGCACTTGGTCAAAGGAGATTTCAGTATTAACATAGACTTGAAGTAACCCTGCCCTTGTCGTCAAAAGGTTTTCTGTATCTGCGTACATATGATTACTCAGCCAGATGGTGTTTTCTTGTCCCCC
>CEVU01061048.1_pt1 | contig 11745 bp, 14 predicted proteins | sample 427081 | NCBI WGS metagenome assembly CEVU01 (sample SAMEA2623868, study PRJEB7988) | marine metagenome | biome: marine biome (ENVO:00000447); feature: deep chlorophyll maximum layer (ENVO:xxxxxxxx); material: "saline water (ENVO:00002010), including plankton (ENVO:xxxxxxxx)" | depth 80 m | reverse complement strand
ATTGGTTTTGCTTCTGAAACTTCGACATTCTGGTTAGATAATGACCTCAAATTTCTTATTGCTCTAGCAGTTATGATAGTGATCCTTTTAGTTCGACCTCGGGGTATTCTCGGCGTTCGGGAAAGATTGGGTTGATGTTATGCTGATGAATCTTCTAGCCGAAATTGACGTAAGTAAATTATTTGGTTTAGCTCTACGAACATCAATTGGGGTACAAGCCGCAACCTTCGCTTTAGCTGCGGTAGGTTTGAATCTTCATTATGGGTATACCGGACTACTCAATTTTGGAGTGGTTGCTTTTATGGCAGCAGGTGCTTATGGCATGGCTATTTTCTTTACCCAAGGTTGGCTTGGTGGTTCTATTCTCCTCGCTATCGCAAGCGGGCTTGCTTTTGCCGTCATAATCGCTCTTAGTATTGGATTACCTTCATTACGTCTACGAGCTGATTATTTGGCATTAACGACCATAGCTATCGCAGAAGTTTTAAGGATCTCTTTCCGGTCGCAACGACTACTTGACCTCACAGGGGGTCCATTTGGCCTGCCTAGTATTGAAGATCGAAATGCAAATGTTTCTTTCGCCGATGTAATAACTGTTGACTGGAACCCGATAGGGAAAGGCAACTACGGTGCCTGGTTTCTTGAGTTTGATGAAAAAACATTGTGGGTCATGATTATTGGGTGGTCTTTAGTTTCATTGGCTAGTCTCTTGATCTGGGGTTTAATGCGTTCCCCGTGGGGAAGAGTTATAAAAGCAATTAGGGAAGATGAGGATGCTGCACGAGCTTTGGGTAAGAATGTTTTCTCATACAAACTTCAGAGCCTAATAATCGGTGGGGTTATTGCTTCATTAGCAGGTATTGTCCGCGCATTTGATATGGGTTTCGTGGAAACACAGCAATTTAGACCTCAGACAACATTTTTCATCTGGACAGTTCTAATACTTGGAGGAGCAGCCTCGATTTGGGGGCCGATTATTGGATCAATGACATTTTGGTTTGTCATTATTTTCTCAGAGGAACTTTTAAGACAAATGGTCGACTCCGGTTGGATACCTGAAGCAATTCTTCAGTCGAACGACATTGCTAGCGTCCGGATGATTCTCATGGGGATTATGTTGGCAACTCTTATGATTTGGCGCCCACAAGGCCTTGTAGGAAAGAAAGAGGAGGCACAGATTGATGTCAGATAGTAAAGCCTCTGGTTTGGAAAATGTAGAACCAAATCCGGGATCGTCCAAACAAGACCCGATATTAAAAATTGATAATGTAGTGCGCTCATTCGGTGGCCTACGCGCCGTTGATATTGACCACCTTGAAGTCCAGCGTGGAATCATCACGGCATTTATAGGCCCGAACGGAGCTGGAAAGACAACGTTGTTTAATTTAATAACAGGTTTTGATAAACCCGATTCAGGAAAATGGACTTTACATCAAGTTGCAGAAGCAAAGTCCTGGACAAATGACCTTTCTGGTCTTCGTCCCCATCAAATCGCTCAAAAAGGCATGGTTCGAACATTTCAATTGACAAAATCATTGGCGAAAATGACCGTTATTGACAATATGCTTCTAGGAGCCGCTGAACAGAAAGGCGAATCTCTAAGAAATGCTCTCCTTCCATCGCGTTGGCGAAAACAGGAAGACACAATTCTAGGAAAAGCAGAAGTTCTTCTAGAACGGTTCAAACTCTCGCATATGAGAGATGAATATGCAGCAACTCTCTCAGGCGGGCAACGAAAGTTACTTGAGATGGCCAGAGCTTTAATGTCTGAACCAAAATTGATTCTTCTTGATGAGCCAATGGCTGGCGTTAATCCAGTTCTCGTCGAATCCCTGTTAGTACATATAGAAAATCTTCGAGATGAAGGCGTAAGCGTACTTTTCATCGAACATGATATGGATGCAATCATGGGAATCTCTGATTGGATCGTCGTTCTAGCTGAAGGTCAAGTAATTGCCGAAGGAACTCCTTCAGATGTTTCAAAAAATCCTGCTGTTATAGACGCATATCTCGGAAGCGCAATCGCTGAGGAGCTTAAAGATGTCTGACAAAAGAAGAGTGGTCCTTGAATCTAACGATTTAGTAGCTGGATATCTGCCAGGAGTTGACATACTCACAGGTTGTAATTTCAAACTGTTCCAAGGCGAGCTGGTTGGAATCATCGGCCCAAATGGGGCTGGGAAATCAACTTTAGTAAAAAGCATGTTTGGGCTTGTAGAAGTTAGAAGTGGCACGGTCCTATTACTTGGAGAAGAGATCACTAATCTAGCTGCACATGAGTTGGTCCGAAAAGGTGTTGGCTACGTTCCCCAAACTGAAAATGTTTTCCCGTCCTTAACTGTTTCAGAGAATCTTCAAATGGGTGCGTACCAATTGAAAGCCAACGAAATTAATGAACGAATCAAAAACATTACTGATCTTTTCCCAAGGCTTGGTGAACGTATTAAACAACGAGCGGGACTCCTATCTGGTGGTGAACGGCAGATGCTTGCAATGGGAAGAGCTTTAATGATGCAACCCTCCGTTCTGCTTCTTGATGAACCTTCTGCTGGGCTTTCACCAGCCCTCCAAGTAGATGTTTTCGAAAATGTGAAAGCTATCAACAAAACAGGGGTTTCTATCGTAATGGTCGAACAAAACGCGACGCGGTGTTTAAAAATCAGTGATCGAGGCTACGTCCTTGATCAAGGAAAGAATGCCTACGACGGGACTGGCGAAGGACTTTTACATGACCCCAATGTAATAAAATTGTACTTAGGGACAATGGCAGAATCTCGTTAGCAACGAAGTCACCCCTAATTCAAATTCTTGACCTATTGACTAGGGAATTAAAAATGTTAGGATAGCCTAACACCCCGGCCATCAGGAATAATGTTTAAAAAGTCCACTAAATTCTTTATTATTTTTCTTGTCTCTTCCCTATTTGCTGTCTCATGTGGAGGTAGCCAGCCTGATTCCAACGAAGAAGGAATTTATGAACCTCCAAGTAATACACCGCAAAAACCAGAAAGTTCTTCTTCGTTAAATCAAAGTGGTCCCGATAATACTAACTCTCAACAAGATCCTTCCGTTGCGAACCCACAGCCGTTAGAAGTTGAGCAAGCACCAACTTCTTCTAATCTTTCTCAAGGGCAACCAGATGAGACTCTTTCTTTGGGTCGGATAGTGGTTCTTGGTGAGGAATTTCTATTAGCTGATGTCCTGGCTATGGGGGTAACGCCTACTGCTGCAACCGCTACTCTTGATGGTCATTTCACTGGCATAGTTAGAGACACCAGCATGATTCAACCTCTTCCATCAACCGAGGCGAATTATGAACTGCTTGCTTCTTTAGACCCAGATTTAATAATCATTACCCAAAATCTTGCTAATTACATCAATATAGATCTTCTTACTGAAATAGCATCGACAGAGGTTTTAACTAGTGATGATTGGCGACAACAAGTAATTGAACTCGGGCAAGTTTTAGATACTCCCCAGCGTGCTGAAGATCTTCTTACTGAATATGATTCTGTAATTGCAGAATCAAAAATTGATATAACGGAAGGAATGGAAGTTTCTCTTGCGACCATTTATTCCGGAATAACTATTGCGGCATGGGTAAGCGGACCGAGTAACATTCCGCAAACTTTGTTAGACCTTGGCGTTACGCTCTACCCAAATGAAACTACTTACCCCAACGTAAGGTATGGGAGGACATACCTATCTATTGAACAGTTAAGTGATTTCTCTTCACCGATAATCGTCCTGTCACAATCAACCGCCGTTGAAGGTGAAGATCAATCTTTAATTGACATAGAAAAAAATTTATTATGGAAAAATTTACCCGCAGTTAAATCCGGAAAGGTATTAACTATTGACCGCTTAGGTTACCCAGGAGTGGAAGGAAGAATCAGATTAATCAAAGATTTCCTTGCGGGGTTGAAAGAATGGTAATTTCATTAAGTCGTTGAGAACAGGAGTAAAATAGTGGCAGAAAAACAAGCGCATGGTAGCGGGGACTCTTCACCTCCCATTGCAGGTGACACGTCAACTTTCCCATCGGATGCAGAACTTTCGAAAACACTAGTTGCCTCATCAGGAACTGCCTCGCTAAGCACCCTAACCTCAAATGGCTACCCCTACGGAAGTATCGTTTCCTATGTAATTAATGAACAAGGCGAGCCAGTCGTTCTCATTTCTGACCTTGCTGAACATACTATTAACGCCAGACTTGATCAAAGATCTTCAATGCTCATCAGCGAGTCCTCCGAGGGAGAAGATCCACTTGGGAAATCCCGACTTACTTTAGTAGGTTCTTTGACTTTACTTGAAGATCCTAGAAACGAACGAGAAAAATACCTCTCGGAGCATCAATACGCTTCCTTCTACGTTGACTATGAAGATTTTAACTTCTGGAAATTAACTGTTGAGGAGTGCAGGTATGTAGGTGGATTTGGGCACATGAGCTGGGTCCAAAACGAAGATTATTATAGAGCAGAAATTGACCCACTTTTCCGGAGCGCTGAAGGCATCATTAGCCACATGAATGATGATCACAGCAACGCTAATCTTTTATATGCCAAAAACTTAGCAAATATTCCAAACTCAACCGAAGCAGTAATGTTGGGCGTTGATCGTTATGGTATTACTTTGAGAGCAATGACAAATGATGGTCCTAGAATGGCACGGGTTGGTTTCCCAACACCACTGCAATCAGATAGTGAAGCACGTCCAGCTATTATTGCTTTATTAGATGCTGCGAAAAATGTCGGATCTGATAACTAATTATGGAGAAAAACCTTATGTTTGCAGAAGTACAGGAAGTATTTGAATTATCACCAAATATGATTCGGATAGTTTTAGGCGGCGGGGATTTATCTAGCTTTGAATCAACATCGTTCACCGATCAATATATAAATGCTTATTTCGTTCCTGCTGGTGCTCCTTATTCTGTCCCGTTTGACCTTGATGAAGCTCGATCATCCGGTGAAAAATTTAGGCCAAGACCAAGGCGTTTTACAGTTCGGCGTTGGGAATCCGAAACTGAACAGTTAACTATAGATTTTGTTGCCCATGGTGATCAAGGCTATGCAGGGAATTGGGCTCAACGCGCTCAGATAGGAGACCGGCTTCAATTTAAAGGACCCAGTGGTAGTTACGCCCCTGATAGCGAAGTTGATTGGCATCTTCTCGCAGGTGATGAGAGTGCTATATCGGCTATTAGCGCATCTGTAGCAACCATTCCTGATACAAAGCCATGCACTGTTTTCCTAATCGTTGACGGGCCAGAAAATAAAATTAATTTTTCTTCTTCTCCTTCGCATGAAATCAATTGGATATATAGATCAACTGCACCAGATCCTGATACTGCTCTTTTGGAAGCAATTAAAGAACATACTTTCAGAGATGGAGATTTTGATATTTTTATTCATGGCGAAGCAGGTGAAGTTCGAGAAATTCGTAAACACCTAGTTATGAATTATAAAATTGATCTTGAGAATGCATCCATTTCACCTTATTGGAGAAGAGATCATACTGATGAAGCCTGGCGAAGCATTAAAAAACAGTGGTTAGCTGATCAAGAAAAGGATATTTAAAAGCTGGTTTCAATAATTTGTTGTAAATTTCCAACAATACCGGAGTAGAAAGGCCCAAATTCAGCGTATTCAGCGGAAGCTTCATCGAAACGCATTGTATAGACGACATCTTTAAGGTCATCTGGTTTTTCACAGAATAAAGTAACTCCCCATTCAAAATCATCTATTCCAGTTGATCCAGTTATTACTTGTAAGACTCGACCGCTAAATTTTCTACCGGAGGCACCATGTTCGTACATCAGGTTTTTGCGGTTTTCGAAATCAAGGGTGAACCAGTTTTGGTCAATGTTTCTTCTCTTTGACATCGGGTAGAAACACCAGGCATTTTTATTTTCCGGAGGTAGCTTCGGGTAAAGGCGTGCGTTTCGCATATCATCTGGAACTCCAGCCGCGTATTCCGATATTTCAGTTAATGAAACATATGAGTCCACAACGACTAACCCGCTATTCACTATATTGGTCTGAAATTTTCTGAGGGCGACCCAATCTTCACTTAAAACCATGAATGCCATATCTGCTTTATGCCCGAGGATTGAGATAGTTATTACCTGACCATCTAGGGAACTCAATTTCTGAATAGCTTCTTCGACAAGATCAACGTTAACTTCCCCTGAAGATTTACAGAAAAGATGTAAGACACCTAATCCTGTTGAAGGTTTGAGTGGATCCATATTTAAAATCTAGAAACAGTTCTTAGACTTCTTAAAAGTCCATATCAGGCATTGCGGGTCCAGATGCTGGATCCTCTGGTGCATCAGCTATCACGGCTTCTGTGGTTAAGAAGAGCGCAGCTATTGACCCAGCATTTTGCAGGGCAGATCTGGTTACCTTAGCAGCATCTATAATTCCAGCTTCTATAAGGTCTTCGTATTCTCCTGTAGCTGCATTTAAGCCGTTCGCACCATCTAAATTACGAACTTTTTCGACTATAACTCCGCCTTCTAGCCCCGCATTAATAGCTATCTGATGTAAGGGTCCTTCCAGTGATTTCGCTACAAGACGTGCTCCAGTGCTTTCGTCCGGATTATCCAATGTTTCTACTATCTCCTGAACAGCTTTTTGTGCCCTGAGGAGCGTGACTCCTCCGCCAGCAACAACACCTTCTTCGATAGCTGCTTTTGTAGTTGAGACAGCATCTTCGATTCTGTGTTTCTTTTCTTTAAGTTCAACTTCAGTGGCAGCTCCTACTTTGAGTATCGCTACTCCACCTGAAAGTTTTGCTAGCCGTTCTTGTAGTTTCTCTCGATCATAATCTGAATCAGTATTTTCTATTTCGGCCTTGATTTGAGCAATTCGACCATCAACATCTTCTCTAGTTCCAGATCCTTCAATGATCGTGGTCTCATCTTTAGAAACAACTACTTTTCGTGCTTCACCCAAAAGATCAAGGGTTGCACTATCAAGCTTTAAACCAACTTCTTCACTAATAACCTGGCCACCAGTTAATATTGCCATATCTTGAAGCATTGCTTTCCGTCTATCCCCGAAACCAGGTGCCTTGACGCTGGCTGAGGTAAACGTACCTCTGATCTTGTTTACGACCAGAGTAGCTAAAGCTTCACCTTCTATGTCTTCTGCAATAATAAGAAGTGGTTTTCCTGATTGCATTACTTTTTCAAGAAGCGGAACGATATCTCGGACTGCCGTGATTTTTGATGAGACAAGCAAGATATAAGGATTCTCCAAAACTGTTTCCATTCGATCAGGATCAGTTACAAAGTACGGGGAAATATAACCTTTATCGAAACGCATACCTTCTACAAAGTCCATGTCCATGCCAAAGGTCTGGGATTCTTCGACAGTGATAACACCATCTTTCCCTACCTTGTCTATTGCCTCGCTTATTTTCGAACCTATGTCATAATCAGCTGCAGAAATGGCAGCAACATTAGCAATTTGATCTTTGTCAGACGAAACATCTTGGGCTTGTCCACGTATTGAGTCAACTGCGGCTGAGACGCCTGCTTCAATACCTTTTTTTAGTGACATCGGGTTCGCTCCCGCAGCGACATTTCGAAGGCCTTCGCGAACCATAGTCCAAGCAAGAACAGTTGCAGTTGTTGTTCCATCTCCTGCGACATCATCTGTTTTTTTTGCTACTTCTTTAACGAGTTCCGCTCCTATTCTTTCATATGGGTCTTCAAGATCTATCTCTTTAGCGATTGAAACTCCATCATTTGTTATCGTTGGAGCTCCCCATTTTTTATCAAGGACAACATTTCTTCCTTTAGGCCCAAGCGTTACTCTTACGGCGTCAGCAAGAGTATTCATCCCTGCTTCCAGTCCACGTCGAGCTTCTTCGTCAAATGAAATGATTTTTGCCATTTACTTATCTCCTTGATTTCTTCAATTGCTTTAACAAATATTTTGTTTGTTTTATTCCGAGTGTTTTTTAATTTCGCGTCAGGTTCGTTTTTGTAGTGAAATTTTACTTAGATAACGCTGAATTCCCACTTCCTTTGAACCGAATATGAGGTCTATATTCCCCCCGCTACAGCTGGGACTATAGATAATGTTTGACCTTCAGAGACATTCGTTTCAAGCCCATCTAAGAACCTTATATCTTCATCGTCTAGAAAAATATTTACAAATCTTTGCAAATTTTTATTTTCGTCAAGTATCCGTTCAATGAAATCAGGGTGTTCGTTACCTAACTCTGTGAGAATATCCGTTAAAGAACCAGCAGAAGCACTAAGAAGTGACTCTCCTTTAGTTAGTTCACGGAACGTTGTCGGGATGCGGATACTTACACTCACAATCCCAATGTATCGCTTACCTATGTTCTTTCATATATCTTCAAGAAATGAGCTAGAAGTTATTTAACGACTCGTTTTAGTTCATAGATCGGCACTAGATTATTAATGTGAAATTGCATGGTGTTGTAAATGCGTCCCAAGATTCTCTTGCTACATTTTCAATAGCCTTGGATGTAGATTCAGCTATTAAACGTTCTCAAGAGCTTATAAACAAAGGATGTGTAGGAATAGATTTAGGCGCTGCAGGTTCCACTCAATATGCGGAACGTATTAGTACCGAAGAAGAGTGGAGTCGGCTAGACGGAAAAATTCAAGCAATCGCTGCATTAGGAGTCGAGTTATCGGTAGATACTTGGAATCCCGAGATTATGTTCCGTTCGCTCGAAGCAGGAGCAAATTTTATGAATGCTTCTGATGGCTTACAAAATCCAGCAATGGTGGAGATCGCTGCGCAGACAGGAGTCCCAGTCATTCTTCCTTTTTTAAGCGGAGAAGATCCCAAAAGCCTTGACTTTATTACCGGTGACCCAATACCTCACTTACTTGATTGGTTTGAAACTTCGCTAAATCGTCTCGACCGATTAGGTATTAGCAAAAATCAACTCATACTTGACCCTGGAACTGGCTTTGGCCCTGCTGATTGGGATTGGAAGGATCGTTATATTTATCAAGAACAGATCTATACCAATCTTGAAAAACTCCGAGTCTTTGATCTGCCGATCTACATAGCTCTTCCATGGAAAATGGAAGATGGTCGTAAACAACTTTTGGAAATTCTTCTCCAAGTAGGATTTGATTACGGAAGAACTCACGTTCCTGAAAAGGTCTTTTCTGTTCAACAAGAGTTGGGTTTAAAGTAGAGAAACTAAAAAAAACTTAGATATTTTTTTACTTTCTCCTATAGATCCTCACTCCGGAAGATTCAATAAATTCCGGAACTGGAGGTCGTAATTTACGGAGAATTACCTCTACTGCATCAACTTTAGGGTTTGACAAAATAACTTCTGTTAATCGTCTAGCAACCCGTTCAAGAAGTTGATGAGGTTCTTCATTAATTACTCTTGTTACTATTTCAGTAATTTCTCCATAATTTATTGTGTCTAATAAGTCGTCAGATTCTCCAGCTGTTGATAAATCAGCTTCAATAAAGACGTCGACTTCAAAAGGTTGTGCCCGAGTCTTTTCTTCAGGAAGCACTCCAATGGTGCCAAGAGCACGTATCCCCTTCAGCTCAATTCGATCTGTCATGATAACTGTTTATCTCCCTGTCTTGCTCTCTGCCCAATTAGACATAGCTTTTTCTGCTGTTCTGAGTATCGCTTGAGATGTATCTTCAAATGCCACTTTCTCTCCTACGCACTCTTTAAGCGTGAAGGTGGGAACAGGAACTGATACATCTTTTGCCACCTGACCAGCTATAACAAGTGATTTGGTATTCGTTTCTTTCGCTATTTGTAAAACTCCTCCCACCACTTTTCCTTGAAAACTTGATTCATTTACTTCACCTTCACCTGTCACGATTAAATCTGCTTGTTCAATAAGTTCTAATAATCCGACCTTTTCTGCAACTGCTTCAAAACCATTTATAAGTTTTGCTCCAACAGAAGCCAATCCTCCTGCAAGACCGCCTGCTGCGCCAGACATTGATAATTTCGTTACATCTACTTTTCGTTCGTCATGATAAATCTGAGCTAATCTCTCTAAACGATTTTGCAGGAATTTTACTTGCGTTTGGGATGCTCCTTTTTGTGGTCCAAAGATTTCAGCTGACTTAAGAAAGCCGGTACTGACATCACATGCAGCAATAATTTCAATTCCGCGAAGACGACCATGTGGTATTAGCGCTTCAAGAGCGCCGAAACCACCATCTGTTGTCGCTGAACCTCCTAGCCCGATAAGTATCTCTTCAGCTCCTCTTTCAATTGCTTTAGCGATAAGCTCACCTGTCCCAAAAGTAGATGCATTCAAAGGATCATTACCTTCCCTTCCGCCTACCAGATGAAGTCCAGATGCTCGGGCCATTTCTATAACAGCTGATTTACCTTCTAGCCGCCACGATGCCTCTATTTTCCTACTAAGAGGATCTGAAACTAATGAACTACGGTTTCCACCACCGAAAGCTTCCAGTGTGCCTTCACCCCCATCAGCTAATGGTTGGATTATCACTTTGTGTGATTTCCCAAAAATCTGACCTATAGCTTCCGCTACTTCAGTTGCAGTAGAGGTTCCCTTAAACTTATCGGGAACAATCAAAACATTCATTTTATTTTGGTTCTATTCCCCTGGGAATAAGTCCGCCCCTACATGAACTAATACGTTTGCATCTAAGAGGTCATCAATTGGCAGTTCTAAAGGCATAGGAAGGACTGATTCTGATTTTGCATTAATTATGAGCGCAACATTGAGAGCATCCAGTTCATACCCTTGCGAATAGTAAACGTAGGTTATTGCTATAACTTCTTCACTATTATCATTGACTGCTTGAACCCCGTTATAGCCCTCACTCGCCACTAGCGTGTCTAGAGTAGCTCCTGCAGCGCCAGTAACTTCAGTTCCATTAGCAACCAGGACTCTTACTTCTGCTGGCGGATGAAGAACTTGTGTCACACCAGATGATTCCTCTGAAGTTACTGTTGAGTCTTCAGAACCCTCTTCAGAGTCACTTATTTCATCTGAACTAGAATCATTAGAAACCTCTTCTTCATTTTCCTCTTGAGATTGTTGCTCGGTTTGAGAAGTTTGGGATAGTTGAGAAGCCTCTTGAATAGAATTGTCTTCAAACCCCTCACTGAGTGCGAATATCCCCATTGCAATAACCACAAGTATTAGAATTACTCCCTTCCCTGCAATATTCATATTCAAATCTCCCCTGAATTAGCCTCAGATAAATCTATCCTAAATCTTTGCATTTGTTTTAGCGAATTGGGCCTTTTGCCATTGAAATACCAAATTTTTTAGCTCGTCTATATCTTCTCTGTTTCTGTAGCCTCTTAATAACCAGTGGGTCATAGTGCATAGATTCAGGAAGGTCTAACAATTCATCTCGAATCTTGTAATAACGAGACGGAGAGATGGCAAATGTTTGTCTGATTGCCTTTTCTTTTGAGATCTCTACTTCCCAGGCAGTTCGTTCAAATTCGATAATAGCAATCTGGCGCTCAGTTAATTTCACATTTAGATCGTAACTTTAAGTTGTAAGTCAACCATGGACCATCAGCCGAAACTTGTATGTGAAGTTACTACCTCTTCCAACTTTACACTCCCTTTAAGAGATTTTTTAAAAAGGCGCTCTCACGTTGAATTTTTACGAAAGTAATAAATATTGACCCTAAGAAAAGTCAGAACTCATGACTCTCAAATATTAAAATTAAATTTTGTCTACCTGCCTCTTTTAGCAATAAAGGCAGGTA
>CEVU01022662.1_pt1 | contig 11772 bp, 11 predicted proteins | sample 427081 | NCBI WGS metagenome assembly CEVU01 (sample SAMEA2623868, study PRJEB7988) | marine metagenome | biome: marine biome (ENVO:00000447); feature: deep chlorophyll maximum layer (ENVO:xxxxxxxx); material: "saline water (ENVO:00002010), including plankton (ENVO:xxxxxxxx)" | depth 80 m | reverse complement strand
GAAAAATCTTTTAGATATTAAATCTAAAGAAATTGATTACTCACAAACTTCTTTTGTATTCAATGCAAATGCTTCGTTTGAATCTAGTACTGCTATACAGATTTTCAACAAATATGGGATTTTTGCCATGATACCTTATGCTGAAAACAAGATAAATTTGATATTGACGATTAATAATAAATATACTTCTTCATTTGTTGGTCGAAATAAACAGATAGATGATATGAGAATTAAAGAAATATTTAAAAACTATATTAATAATTTAGACTCATGCAACTATGTTAGTGAGTATAATCTTATTACATCTAGGACTCATGAAATCGCTCGAAAAAATATTTTGCTTTTAGGTAATTCATCTCAGCTATTGCATCCTGTTGGTGCTCAAGGTTTTAATTTAGCGATAAGGCACATTGAAATGTTGATGGATCATATTAAATCTGAAAATTTAGATATGCTTAGCTTATCTAAAGATATTGATAAGTCACGCCTAGATACTTTTGATCATATTGATTTAGCTACTAAGATTTTAGCAAATGATAAAATACCTTCTATGCTAATGACATTTGGAATAATTAATACAGTTAAATCTTCTAGATTACTAAGAAATATTTTTTTAAAAAAAATACTTGGTCTTGAGGGTTATGCATACTTAACCGTAGGTTCTAAAGCATGAAAAATCTTTGTATTATAGGAAATGGAATCATTGGTATGATGTCATCATTATTATTAGAAAAATATTTCAATAATATCTATCTAATAGTTGATAAGGAGTCAAACAAAAAATCTAACAAAACACAGAGATACTTTTCGATAAATTTATTATCAAAATATATGTTTTTAAAAACAGATATTTGGCAAGACTTAATATCAAATGGCACTCAAAGTTATAATAAGATTGTGACCTGGGATGAAGATATTCGTGAGGACTTAATCTTCCAGTCATCTTCTATTTCTTATGATAATTTGGGTTATATTATTAGTGAATCAAAAATTAAAGACTTGCTAATAAATAAAATAGATCAAGCAACAAAGATAAAAAAAATTGACATTAAAGATATAGGGAAAATTGATATATATGATGAAATTACAAAACTTCGGCTAAATAGTGAAGAAATAATTGATTGCGATTTGTTATTAAATTCTGATATTAAAATTAGCCAGTTTCTTGAAGTTAAATTACCTGATAAAACTATTGTTGATTATGAACAAAAGGCACTTGTCATGAATCTTAATATGTCCAGCGCAGTTACAAGTAATACTGCTTACCAGAGATTTTCAAAAGGACATATACAGGGGCTGTTACCTATCTCAGATGATATGTACAATTTAATTTGGTCAGCGGAAAATCCTTTTATAGATGACTTAAAACTTAAAAACCCAAAGATGATTTTAGAGATTTTGAATGGTAATTTATCTAGATATATCGGTAAAATTAAAACATTATCTAGTTTTGCCACTTTTCCATTGTCTGGTTTTCATGTAAAAAAATATTTTTATAAAAGTGCAGCAGTGATTGGCGGCGTAGCACATTCTGTTCACCCAATGGCAGGTTTAGGTCTAAATATGGGCATACAAGACATATTTCTTTTAAATCAAGCTCTTTTAGAGAACAATGGAAATAGTAAAGATATGGATTTTATTTTATCTACATATGATGAGTATTGTAGTTATGAGAATAGTAAAATATTTAATACAATAAATTTTTTAAAAAAATTCTATTCTAAAAATGCACTCCCTAGTACTGTTAAATCTAGTTCAATATCATTATTTAACAGAAATAACTTCATTAAAAATAAAGTAATTGAAAACGCCACAGGAATAGATGTCTTAAAAAGAAGATCACGAGATCAATATTGTTATCCCAATTATAATGAGTGAAAAGCAAAATATTTTTTTTAAGCTTATGGAATCAGATATATAAGTTATTCCTGCTCCAATGTATGAAAATATTAATGTAGATATTGAAATTAGCAAGAAAGCATTATAGTCAATAAAATTAAAAATGTTATTCTCAAGTATTTGAGTAGTCATACTAACTATATATGTAATTATGATTCCAAATAAGGCAATTGGAACTCCACATGCAGCTGCAGTGGCAATACTTCTTTTCAAAGTCTCGCCAAAAAATTTGAAATATGGAGTAGTAAGTGTTCCACCGCCAATACCCAGCAAAGTACTTACAGAACCAGTAAAAAAAGCAAAAGTATTGAGAAACTTATATTTGTTATTTTCTTTTATTGTAACCTCGTTTTTATATGATTCTGTTGTAGTTATCATATAAATGGCTATAACTATAAGCAATATTCCATAATATATTTTAATTATGTGACTCGATAGTACAGTAATTAAAATTACACCAACTATAGATCCCAAACTTAGACCTGGTAGCATTCGGTAAAATAACTTCCAGTTAATTAATTTATTCTTATTATGTTTTACTGCAGCAGAAAGACTAGAAATCACAACACATGCAAGAGAGGTACTAACTGCGCTTTGCATGATATTATCTAAATAAAGTTCATTGTAGTGAAAAATAAAAAATAATGAAGGAACAAATATTATTCCACCTCCGAGGCCCAAAAGTCCACCTAGAAATCCTCCAACTATTCCTATAATTAAATAAAGTATATAAATATCAAACATCAATCATTACCTAAAAATCATATATTATAGTTTAAAATATCCTTAATTGTGGCATACTATATGAAATTAAAATTAAAGGAAATTCACATGTCAGGAAATCATCATTTATACGTGCCAGGACCATCAAATGTTCCAGCGGCAGTTCAACAAGCAATTCATTGTCCAATGGAGGATCATAGAAATCCAACAATACCAGAATTAATTTCTCCATTAATGGAAGATATGAAAAAAATTATTTTAACAGAGAAAGGCAAGGTTGTATTTTTTCCATCGTCTGGAACTGGATGTTGGGAAGCAGCATTACAAAGTACTTTGAACATTGGTGATAGTGTTTTAGGAGCAAGTTTCGGACAATTTAGTATGCTATGGCTGGATATGTGCCAAAGATTGCAATTTAACGCAATTACAATGGAAGAAGAATGGGGTACTGGTGCTAATCCGGAAAGTTACCATCGAGAACTCTCAAAAGATAAAGATCATAAAATTAAGGCTGTCTTAGTTTGCCAAAATGAAACAGCTACCGGTGTGAGAAGTGATGTAGTGGCCATTAGAAAAGTATTAGATGATTTGAATCATCCTGCACTTTTGATGGTTGATGGAGTTAGTTCTGTAGCAAGTTATGAATTTAGAATGGATGATTGGGGAGTAGACTGTGTGGTTAGTGGATCGCAGAAAGGGTTAATGCTTCCAGCAGGTCTAGGTATATTAGGAATGAGTCAGAAAGCTATAGATGCTATGGAATCGTCAGACTATCCAACATGTTATTTTGATGTCAAAGATATGATAGCCAAGATAGAAACTGGATATACACCATATACTCCTCCTGTTAATCTACTTCGTGGAATGAGGGTTGCAATTGATATGCTCTTAGCAGAAGGTTTGGAGAATGTTTGGAAAAGACACCATCGTCTAGCAGAAGGAACCCGAAGAGCAATACTAGATGGATGGGGCCTAAAACTATGCGCTAAAGAACCTAAATGGCATTCTGATACTGTTAGTGCGATTGTAGTACCAGAAGGTGCTGACGCAGTTCCAGTAATAAGTACAGCATTTAAAACCTATAACTTAGCTCTTGGTGCGGGACTGGCTAAAGTAGCAGGTAAAGTATTCAGAATAGGTCATCTGGGCGATTTAAATGAGTTAATGTTAGCAAGTGCAATTGCAGGAGCTGAAATGGCTATGATGAGTAACGGTATCAAAATAGAGTTAGGAAGCGGTATTGCTGCTGCGTCTAAGTATTGGTTAGATAACCCAGCGGGGAAATAATTATGACTAAACCAGTAGCTATTGTTACAAGAAAATGGCCAAAGGAGAATGAAGATAGATTGAAAGAACTATTTGATGTTACTCTAAATGAATCTGATAAGCCTTTTACAACAGATGAACTAAAATCAGCTCTTCAGAATTGTGATGTACTTATGCCGACGGTAACCGATAAAATTACCGCGGATGTATTATCAGTAGAAAATCGCAGAGCAAACATGATTGGTAATTTTGGAGTTGGTTTTAATCATATTGATATTAATGCAGCTAAAGATAATGGTATCACTGTATCCAATACACCTAGTGTTTTAACAGACTGTACTGCAGATATTGCTATGTCATTACTACTAATGGTTGCTAGAAGAGTTGGACAAGGAGAGAGAGAGCTTAGGTCAGAGAACTGGACTGGTTGGAGACCCACTCACTTATTAGGCACAAAGGTGACTGGTAAAAAATTAGGTGTAATAGGTTTTGGAAGAATAGGTCAAGCTGTGGCTAAAAGAGCTCATTTTGGATTCGACATGGATATTCAATACTGGGATCCATATGATATTCCTGCTGAAGTAACTAAAAAGTTTAAAGCTACTAAACTTGATACAATTGAAGACATTTGCAAAGAATCTGACTTCGTATCAATTAATTGTCCTGCAACAAAAGAGACCTTTCATTTAATGAATGAAGAAAGATTTAAGTTGATGAAAAATTCAGCCTTTATAATCAATACTGCTAGAGGTGACATCATTGATGAAAAAGCTTTAGTTAATGCTTTAGTAAATAAAGATATTGCAGGTGCTGGTCTTGATGTTTTTGAAACTGAGCCAAATTTACCAAGTGAACTTAAAACTATGGAAAATGTTGTTTCTTTTCCTCACTTGGGAAGTGCGACACTAGAAACTAGAGTTGCAATGGGTAATACAGCAATAGATAATACTCTGGCATTTTTTGCAGGGACCGAGTTACCAAACAAAGTAGTCTGAGCTTAAATTAATGTCGCTTAGAGAAGATGCTAAAAAAATATATTCATCTAGTCTCGCTACGCTGGAACCAAGAGGAACTATATTTAATTATCTAAAAAAAAATCAAATAATTCCCCTTAACTATAAAAATATTTACCCTATAGCTTTTGGTAAAGCCTCAATATCAATGATGTCAGGTTTTTTAGATTATCTAACAAAAGATTTTCCTGATATATCTATTAAAGGAAAACCAATTGTGGTCTCTAATACTACTGATGAAAAAATAGAATATGATGTAGATCTTCTTTTTTCTTCTCACCCGGTCCCTAATGAAAAAAGTATATTGGCAGGAAATAGTATTATTAATTATATATCATCATCGACAGAAGATGATTTAGTTATTTTCTTGATAAGCGGAGGTGCATCTGCATTAATTTCAAAACCACCATCTTCAATTAATCTTGAAGATAAAATAACTCTTACAGACTTACTTTTAAAATCTGGTGCATCAATTAATGAAATTAATACTGTTAGAAAACATATTTCTAATATAAAGGGTGGAAGATTAGCTAAATTAGCTAATCCATCTACTTGTTATTCACTAATAATTTCTGATGTTATAAATGATGATATAAGCTCTATTGCAAGTGGTCCAACGATAGCTGATGCTACCACTTTTAATGACGCTTTGATTATTCTCGATAATTATAATCTATTAGAGAAAACACCGTCGTCAATTATAAAATACATCAAACAAGGCATTAATGGTGAAACAGAGGAATCTCCAAAAAAAATTAATAACTGTACTAATAAAATTGTATCCAGCAATAGATTGTATCGAGAACAGTTAGCGTCTTTTGCAAGCCAAAATGGTTATAAGCCGATAATAATTTCTAGAGATATTACAGGCGAAGCTAAAGATGAAGCTATGTTATTAATAGAACACTATAATAAATATATAAATGATTCTGCAGGCGAACCTTTAGCGATAATATCGGGTGGTGAAACTGTTGTTAATATGAAAGGTTCGGGTAAAGGTGGCAGGAACCAAGAATTAGCTTTATCTTTTTTGTCTAACTATAAAAGACTCGAGACTCAAAGAGAATGGCTTCTTTTATCTGTAGGCACTGATGGTATTGATGGACCTACAGATGCTGCTGGAGGCATTATTGATACTATTTCAGTCAAGGCTATGACTGAATCAAAATTAGATATTACAAGCCATCTTATTGATAATAATTCATATAATTTTCTCAAAGATATTGATTCTCTGTATTTAACAGGACCTTCAGGAACTAATGTTGCAGATATACAACTTATGTTAATCAAGTAATAGCTGTCTTGCTTTGGCCCATTTCTCAAATATTTTAATCGTGTAATCTATATCTTTTTTTGAGTGTTTAGAAGAAATAAATCCAGCCTCATACATTGATGGTGCAAAAAAAACACCATGTTTTAGCATATAATTGAAAAAGTCCAAGAAATCATCCTTAGATGACAAATTAATATCATTCATATTTTTTAATCTAGATTTTGTAAAATATATACCAAACATCCCTCCTTCAGAATCAGCAGTGACATTTAGATTATATTTTTTAGAAACTTTGTTAATCCCAGCAACTAATTGTCTTGCTTTTTTTGATAACATATCAAAAAATTTTTTTTCGGAAATTATTTCTAAAGTTTTTAAGCCTGCAGCCATAGCTAATGGGTTGCCAGATAAAGTGCCAGCTTGGTAGACGCCACCCATAGGCGCTATATGATTCATAATTTCTTTTTTACCCCCAAAAGCACCAACAGGTAATCCACCCCCCAAAACTTTTCCTAAAGTTGTAATATCAGGATCAATGTTATAAAGTTTTTGAGCACCAGATTTACATACTCTAAAACCAGTCATAACCTCATCAAAAATAAGCACTATTTTATTATTAGTACAAATGCTCCTTAATTCCTGCAAGAAATTTTTCTCACTTCTAATAAAATTCATATTCCCTGCTATTGGCTCAATTATAACAGAAGCTATATCACCCTTTTTCACAGCTTCTTTGACAGCCTTAATATTATTATATTCAAGTGATATAGTATTTCTTGCAGTTGCTTTGGTAACACCCAATGAATCCGGTATTCCAAATGTAGATGCGCCAGAACCAGCTTTAATTAAAAATGAATCTCCATGCCCATGATAGCAGCCATTAAATTTTATAATTTTATCCTTACCTGTATAACCACGAGCTAGTCTTATAGCGCTCATTGTTGCTTCTGTTCCTGAGTTTACCATTCTAACTACTTCTATAGATCTATAAATCTGAGTAATCTTTTTTGCTAGTAATGTTTCGTTTTTACATGGAGCACCGTATGTTATACCATTGGCCATTGTTGCTCCTAAAACTTTTAGTATTCTATTGTCTGCATGTCCTAATATTTGCGCACCCCATGAACCGATATAATCAATATATTTTTTGTTATCTTCATCTATTACATATTGTCCTTTTGCTTTTTTTACAAAAAAAGGCACAGAATTAACTGAAGCAAATGCTCTTACGGGTGAGTTTACTCCCCCGGGAATATATTTTTTGGCCTGCGCAAAGAGCTTTTTTGAGTTTTTCATTTTGAAATCATACTATTAATTTTTTTTATTTCGCTTCCAATTCTTTTTTGACTGAAAATACCAGTTATCATGCAAATCATATCTGGTCTATATTGCATTAAAGTACTTATATTTGATTTATTAATACCTCCAATTACACATATTGGGATTTTAATTATTTTTTTTGCATTAATTAAAACCGAATGCTTTGCCATTATAGCAGAATCCTTTGATTTTGTGGGATACATAGCACCAAAAGAGACATAACTCGCCCCGTTATCCATTGAATATTTTGCTAACTCCATAGAGTTATAACAAGATTTTCCTATAATAATTTTTTTTCCAAAATATTTCCTAGCTGCAATTAAATCCTTATCATTACTCCCAATATGTAGTCCATCTAAATCGAAAGTCTTAATCAAATTATATTCATCATTTATAATAAGCTTAACGTTATTGTCCTGACACATCATAGCTATCTTATTCAATAAATACCTTTTTCGCCTGAATGATAATGTCTTAGATCTAAATTGAAAAATATTAATTTTAGATTCTATAACACATTTGAGATTATTAAGGTAATCAATATCAGATTTATAAAGACTAGGTGATATAGGATATAAGCCCTTAAGTAATTTATTATTATCCATAAATATTTATAACAAATTAATTGGGTTTATCATAGAATTATGAGAAACTACACCCTATAAAATCATGAAAAGATACCTTTGTTTAATTTGTGGACTTATTTACGATGAAGCTGAAGGCTGGCCTGATGATGGCATAGCGCCTGGAACTAAATGGGCTGATGTTTCTGAGAACTGGGTATGTCCGGATTGTGGTGCAGGCAAAGTAGATTTTGACATGATTGAGATTCAGTAAAAGTTGCAATATCAGATATCTAAATTAGATAAAAATACACTAAGAATAGCGATACCCCTGATTATATCAAATATAACCATTCCCCTTGTAGGATTTGTTGACAATGTAATGATGGGTTATTTGGGGTCAACTATTTATATCGGTGCTATAGGTATTGGCGCAATTATAATTAGTTATATACTTTTTAGTTTTGGTTTCATAAAATCTATAACAACCGGTTTTGTTTCTCAAGACACTGGAACCAAAAATGATGAAAAATTATTATTATCATTATTTCATATTTTTCTAATATCTAGTTTTATATCAGTGTTCATCCTAATTTTCAGAGACTATATTATCTCTTTTGCTTTAGAGTTGATGAATACATCTAATGAGGTTAAAAAAAGTAGCAGAATATACTTAGATTATAGAATCTGGTCAATCCCGGCTATCTTTCTTAGAGATATACTTGTGGGTTATTATATTGGTGTTCAAAAGACGAAGATGGCAATGATAATTAGCATCATTATCAATATAGTTAATATAATTTTAGATTATATTTTTATAATCTTATTGAGTTTAAATATCGAAGGAGTGGCTATTGCCTCACTATTATCTGAATACTCTATTATATTATTCTTAATATATGCTTTTCAATCCGAAAAAATACTCAAAACAATTAAAATCAAAAGCAACCTATTTTTTAATTGGAGTTCAATTAAAGAAAAAATCGCTATAAATATCGATATGTTCATAAGATCATTTATTTTAATGACTATTTTTATTTATTTTATGAGTACCGGTGCTGGTTATGGAGACACAACTCTTGCAGCCAATACTATTTTATTAAATTTCTTCTTTCTTTTTTCATATGGCATAGATGGATTTGCGCACTCATCAGAGGTTTTGGTCGGCAATGCAATTGGAAATAAAAATCAAAGTTTATTGAAATCCTCTATCTTTTCAACAGGTAAACTCTCATTTTTTTTAACTTTTATGTATTTATTATTTTTTATGCTTTTTGATATATGGATTATAAATTTTATTACCTCTATTGAATCTGTAAATTCCATAGTTTTATCTAATATATTTTACTTATATATGATATTTATTTTTGCAACAATTGCTTTTTGGTTAGATGGTGTATTTATAGGTGCCTTACAGTCTAAATTATTGCGAAATATAATGATTTTAGCAGGACTGATATTCTTCCTAATAGAAACAACACTTTTTGGAGGGAATAATCAGGGTTTATGGTTATCCTTTTTTATATTTTTTAGTCTCAGAAGTCTCTTTCTCTCGATAGCATTGTATATTTATCTTAAAAATAACAAATTCTGTTCCGTTTAATTATCTTATTGTGCTTACACTTTTATACTTTTGTGATATATTGTAGACTGTTTGAATCTAAGCCAGAGAAGGAGAGAGTGAAATGGGATTTTTCGGAGATCTATTTAAAAAAGCAGAGCCAACTAAAGTAACAGTAAAAGGTTCGGGGGAGACATTTGTTGTCCAGCCTGGCCAAAATCTTATGAAAGCAGCTATTGCTGCTAAAATAGCATGGCCACATTCATGTAAAGTCGGTAGTTGTGGTTCATGTAGAACTACAATAGTCTCAGGAAATGGATATTACCCGTCTAGTCCTTGCGATCCAACAACTTTATTAACACCAGAAGAAACTGAGAAGGGCATGGTCATTGCATGTCAGTGGTATCCTAAAGGTGGAGACATGGAAGTTGATGTCGCTATTGGTACAGAAGGTGATTGTAGAGGACAGATTTAGAGATTTAAATATTCTTCGATGACTCTAAAACTGACGTTGAAGTTAACTTCGCCAATTCATATGCGGTGCTGCCAGTAGAATTAATAGGTTTTTCAAAATTCACCATTACAGGTGTAGATGCTCTGCCGAGACATCTCAATGATATTTTAAATAATGTTTGAGATTTATCAGCCCAACAAACACTATCATCAGATAATACATTATTTGGATAATCTATAGGATACCTAATAAATATCGGTTGAACTATAATCTCAGAATTACTTATAGAATTAAATAATTTACTGTGAAACTTTTTAATAGTTACTCCATTTCCAATCCTACCTTCAGGAAAAAATATAATATTCTTTCCTTTATCAACATAATTTTTCATTATACCAACCACTGAATCAATATCATCTTTATCTCCTCTTCTAATAAAAATTGTTCCCGTTTTAGATGCAAGATATCCAATAATAGGCCAATTCTTAATTTCAGATTTTGCAACAAAATTAGATGGTATTATTGAATTTAATACAATTATATCGAGAAAACTTATATGATTAGAAACAAAAGCCTTTGCTCTTTCTGATACATTGCCTTTGAGAATCAATTTTAATCCAAATAACATAATCAAAACTTTCATCCAATATAAACTAATTTTGTGATGGATGTTTTTTAAATTATCAATTCTTCTAGGAAAGAATATTAATATTATTAAACCAAATAATATATGAACAATTACAAGCGGAAATCTAATCGATAAATAAAATATTTTCATTTGGATAATAAATCACATAGTTTTTGTATATCATCAACTGGCTCTGAACATACACTATTTTCACATATATATGCTGTGAATTCACCACGACTTATCTTATCAGATACTCCAGCTACAAGATTGCTAATATCATTTGAAATAAAATAGATACTATCTTTTATATTATTTATTTTAAATAACTTACTTTGATATTTTTTTATATCCTCTTTATTACATCTTATTATGACAATTTTTTTTCGTATAATGGAACTAGGAGTTGCTAAATATAAGCTGCAGTGGGAAAAATTAGATCTATTAATTGAATCATTCGCTGAACATATTGATTTATCTATAGAATCAAAGTATTTTTTATTACCTGTTAATTCATATAATTCATTCAAAACCTCTATACATATACTATTTCCGGAAGGCAAAGACTCATCCATATATGATTTAGGTCTATATATTAATTTTTCATGATCCGATGATGTGAAATAGAACCCGCCATTAATCTTATCTTGAAATTTGTCGAGAAGGTTATCCACTAATTCTATTAGAAAATTAAAATCTTCTATTTTCCAATCTATTTTTAAAAATTCAATGCAAGATTTGGCTAGCAAGGCATAGTCATCTAAATATGCATCAAAGCAAGGTTCGTCATGATAACATGCATATAATTTATTTTTTCTCCACATATTTTTTTTTATAAAATCAAAACATTTTCTTGAAGACTGATAATATTTTTCATTACCTTCAAGTTTGTATGCATTTAAAAGTCCAATTATTGTCAAAGAATTCCAGGAGACTAATATTTTTTTATCTGTGCCTGGTCTAATCCTATCATTTCTTACTTCAAGAAGTTTGTCGCATATAATGTTAGCTTGCGGTTGATTATCTAAGTAAAGTTGTTGGTTAGTTTTGGTGACATGTAGATGATATTTAT
>CEVU01090543.1_pt1 | contig 11790 bp, 10 predicted proteins | sample 427081 | NCBI WGS metagenome assembly CEVU01 (sample SAMEA2623868, study PRJEB7988) | marine metagenome | biome: marine biome (ENVO:00000447); feature: deep chlorophyll maximum layer (ENVO:xxxxxxxx); material: "saline water (ENVO:00002010), including plankton (ENVO:xxxxxxxx)" | depth 80 m | reverse complement strand
AATAGGGAAGAGATTGATCAAGTGATTGCAGACTGGGTGATCGATAAAGAACCGGTCGCTGTGGTCGAACTTCTGCAGTCAATACGGGTTCCTGCTGGAATGGTCCAAAACGCTGGTCAACTGGTACAAGAAGATCCTCAACTCTTTGAGAGAGGCTTCTGGCGCGATGTAGAGCATCCGATTTTCGGGAAACGAGTTGTTGACACATTTCCATCTTTGATCGACGGCGTTAGACCACCTACGAATCTGTTATCTCCATCGTATTTGGGCGAACACAACTTCGAAGTATGGCCCGAACTTGCCGACATGCAGGTGGACGAGGTTGCTGAAGGTATCGGGGATGGACTCTTCAGCTAAGAATTAAGGTCAACCCACCCCACTACCCTCTTCACGATTACTTCAATAAAGTCACTATCAGCCTGCTCGATCTCAGTGTCCAATAAGTCATCGCCTGCGACCATGCGGTGCGCAAGAATAGCTTTCGAGACCGTAACGTCTTCTAACAAGTCATCGAAGCTGTAGTTGCTTACTCCCGCAGTTACCAATGTTTCGTGATATCGAGACAACATCGTTTGCTCTTCAGCTCGGTGGTGGGGTTCTAAGGCGGTAGTAATGAAATACGCAACCTCCCAACCAGGTCTTCCCCAAGCAAGGCCTTGCCAATCAAGCACCGTTGTTCGCCCATCAGAACGGAACATCAAATTATCTAGTCGATAGTCCCCATGGCAGAGGGTCCAAGGGTTTCGTTCCATGCGACGACATAGCTCAGGAAGTTGCTCTTGAACTTCATCCATTTTGGCGACCACCTCTTCCCCAATAAGCGCACCAAACCGCTCAACAAACGCAGTTCGATTTCGCCGATAGCTAGCCTGGACGACCTTCGGTAAGTGGCCCACACTCCAAATAATTGGGTGCGCGTCTCTGCGTTCTGTCTCATTCCAGTTGTGGGCGTGAAAATGCGCCAACAAATCGAGACCGACGAGCGCATCATCCATCGAGCCTCCCTGGATTTGGCTTGGAGGACGCGCGTCATTGATGTCTTCCATTATTAGGAGATATCTCCGAGGACTCTTCGCTCCTACGAACAAAAGAAGGTCGAGCACCCGGCTTACGCCACCGACAGGGAGTTTCCGAAACAGAAATGTGAAGAGCGTTTCGAGCCACGGCAAGGGATTGGGGTCGTAATCAGCCCAAATAAACTTGGGCATCGGAATTCCTAGATCTCCGCTCATCTCACTGTAAACACGAATCTCACGTTCGTACACAAGTAAGCCCTCACCAAGAGAACGGTTCTTTGCAATCTTCGAAGGGATTTTGACAATCACTGAAGGCGGTGCTTCGATCTCGCCTTCCCATGTGAGCGTGCACCGATGTAACTCGCCTAAGAAACCGACGCCTTCACCAATAATTTCGGTCGTGACGTTAGTTACTACACCTCCATATCTTGACCCAATTGCCAAAGTGAACCATGCGGCATCAAATCCGTCAGCCGTTTGTGGAATGTGATGTTTTCTGAGTCGAGCCATACGAAGATTCTTACTCACACTTTGCTATTCGGCGGCCTGTGAAGGAATCCCAATCATCTGAAGCACGGCGTCGGACACAATTCGGTCCTCCGTTGCTCGATCGTTTAATCCTTTTTCTAAGGAAACATTTGACGACCAGAAACCTTCAGACATCGCAACTGCGATATGAGCACGATTATCTCCTCGCCGCTGCCGATCAGTCACTAAGGCGGCGGTGCAAGCTACTCCGGCCACCGGTACCTCATCCTCTACTAATTCTTGTGCCCTCCGGAGGCAGGCGAGCGCCATCTTCTCAGCAACTTCTTCGGAGACAGCCTGGTCTGGGGAATAACCGACCAAACGTGACAAGGCTTGAGAGGAATAGGGGACGACTGCTTCTAAAACTGTTCGAGAGGCACCAGGAACAAGCAACAAGTCTGCAACGGACGCAACTCCGCCCCCAGTTACTGCGATAACGATAGATAGCGACGAGTCATGGATTTGATCTATTAACCCAAGCCTCTCACTGGCACTCATCGAACTGGATGGAGGCATCTAACTACTCAGATCGCTCAGTTTTTCAGCTGCGGCTTCTAGTCCACCACTTCCTATGGGTATGCGGCAAGCTCGCAACGAAGTCTCTAAGGCGCCCAAAGCTCCGAGGACCATTGGGACATTAAGATCACCGAGGTGTCCGATTCGAAATGCAGACCCAGTTAACGGCCCAATACCCTTGCCCATTGTTAACTGGTACTTGTCTCTAGCTATCTCAATCACTTGGTCAGCGTCGTACTCAGGGTCTACTCGCACACACGTCACACTGTCTGAACGTTCGTGTTCATTCTCAGCATTAAATTCGATAGCGCCTGCACTGCTCCAAGCCTCGACGGCTGCTCGAACTGCTGTTGCTAGACATCGATGCCTATTGGTTACGGCCTGAATACCGCCTTCTTCTTCGAACATAGTCAAAGCTTCATTGAGACCAAAGATGTGGTGGATCGGGGGCGTTCCACAAAAACTTCGGTATCCCTCAGCTTCTAATCGACGTCTCCAATCCCAGTAAAACCTGCGTCGGGGATTTGCATAGGCGACTTCCACTGCTCGTTCGCTGATACCGCTGAACGCGAGCCCGACCGGCATCATCAAGCCTTTCTGACTCACTGCCAGGCAAGCATCAACACCTAATTCATCAACAGCGAGGGGGGCGCAACCAAAAGACGCTATCGAATCGACGACAAGTAAAGCTGAATGGTTCAAGTCGTTCAGTACCTCCCTCATCGCCGCCAAATCAGAAGTCACACCAGTTGACGTTTCCGTATGCGCGACAAGAACACCTTGGACCTTCGAACCCGATTCGGTCGATAAGGCCTCTCGGAGGGCATCAGGGTCAACTCCGCGTCGCCACCCGGTTTCAAACCATTGCACGTCTAGCCCGTGAGCCTCACACATTTCTCCCCAGCGATGGCTGAAATGGCCGCTGTCACATAGCAGCACTGAGGCTCCAACATCGAACAGGTTGGTGACTGTTGCCTCCCACGCTCCATGTCCCGTGCTTGTATAACCAATTAACGGTCCCGAATTAGCCATGTATTCGTTGAGGGTCTTCAACGATGCACCCAATAACAAGCCAAATTCTTCAGTACCAAAATCCACGGCAGGTCTCGCCATGGCCCTAAGGATTCGTTCTGGGATATTGGTTGGTCCTGGGTTTTGTATAAAGGTCCGGCCGCTCACAATTTCGAAGGTATCCCCAAACGGACCCTTAAGCGCGCTGTTTATCTGACTTATCGGCCCTTGAAGATCGGCTCACGTTTGTCGACAAAGGCTTGTGCAGCTTCCTTATGGTCATCGGTTTGACCACAGTGGATATGGTGAGCTGCCTCCATATCTAGACATTCACCCATTTCACCATTAACTGCCCGATTTAAATTTTCTTTCATGTACCGATACGCCACTGTCGGACCTTCAGCCAATTTTTTTGCTACCAAGGCGGCTTCCTCCTGAAGTGACTCTTCGGAAAACACACCATTAACTAATCCGAGTCGCTCCGCTTCTGCCATATCAACTTTTTCGGACAGAAAATATAGCTCTCGAGCTTTAGCTGACCCTATGAGCCGACTCATGAAATAGGTTCCGCCGTAGTCCCCGCTGAATCCAACTCGGGCAAAAGCCGTTGTAAGTATCGCATTCGACGACGCATATCTCAGATCACAGGACAGGGCTATCGACAAACCTGCACCGGCTGCAGGGCCAGGCAATGCTGCGATCGTAGGCTTCGGCAATTCATACAATTTGCCTGCAGTATCGCGTTGATTTCGTCGCTGTAAGTGAACACGAGCATCGTATTGAAGTGCACTATCCCCGCCTTCGCCGCCAGCCTCTGCCATTCCTTTTACATCGCCCCCAGCACAAAAGGCGCCGCCAGCACCTGTCAGTAACACCGCTCCAACATCAGTTGCAGTTTCAGCGTCATCAAGAGATGCCACTAGCCCTTTGAGCATCGCATCTGACATAGCATTTCTTCGCTCTGGACGATTCAGAGTGATTGTCATCACTCCTTCTGCAACCTCGGTTTTAATATCTTCGGTTCCAGTATCAAAGGTGCGGTTCGACATGCTGCCTCCAGCTATTGGTGAAAAGAACGACCTACCAAGCAGTATCGCGAAAATTACTTTCCAACGTCGGATCAACCGGCAAGTGATTTCGGGTTTAGCCTCCAGCGCCTTCGGTGAAACCCAGTTCCACATCGACTTTTCTTATCGACCCATCGTTGCCAATGACTTCTACGGGCACTGTGCGCCCTATTTCGCTATCGCGGACAGCGTCGACGAGATCTTGAACTGTTTCGATTTCTTGTCCATCGAATTTGACCACGACTTCGCCTATCTGCAAGCCGGCGGCGTTAGCAGCACCATCTTCGGTCATCCCAACAATCACTATGCCGGCTTCTACATCTTCGTAAATGTCGTATTGGTCTCGAGATGTGTCATCGAGCATCTCTATGTCGATGATGTTGACCCCAAGCAAAGGTCGTTTAGGTACCTCACCCGTTTGTAGCGTTTCTATGACAGGTCGAGCGTGGTCTATCGATATCGCAAATCCGATGCCCTCAGCATTTCCCGCGATCGCTGTATTTACTCCGATTACTTCTCCTTTAGCGTTAACCAAGGGGCCGCCGGAGTTACCAGGGTTGATAGCAGCGTCGGTTTGGATAAGTCGTGTTAGTCGATTACCGGACAATTGCAGCTCTCGCTCCAAAGCAGAGACGATTCCGGTAGTCACAGACGGTGTATCCCCAAGACCCAACGCATTACCTATGGCAAGGACCTCGTCGCCGACCTCCACTTTCGAAGATCTTCCCAGTCTCGCTGAAGGGAGATCTTCGCCTTCGATTTTGAGAACCGCAAGATCTCTCGTGGGGTCTTGTTGCACTAACTCCGCAGTTTTTACGGTCCCGTCGGAAAGCATGACAGTAATATTTGCAGCGTCTTCGACAACGTGGGCATTCGTCACGACTTGCCCATCCGCGCTAATTATGAACCCTGTCCCCTGTCCTCCACCGAAAATGCCATCTTCAGACGAGACTTCGATTTGAACGACGGTCGGCGCGACAGCAGCCAGAACTGCTTTGACATCTAAGCGATCTGCGCTCGTTTTTTCCACCTCTGGGGTGGTTGCACTCTCTGAAACCATTTCGGCATCGACCGCAACGGTTGTTAGAGGTAATTGACCATCGAGGACCTCTGCCGTTGCTCGTCCGATTCCTTCGGCAGTATCCGCTTTTTCGGTTATATAGATTCGCTGGGGGTCTCCCAGGCTCAACACGATAAGACCTGCTACTAGCCCGCCAACAACAGCACCAATGACAGCTCCGACAAAAAATCGACCGTTTCTGGGTGCAGCTTCGCGTTCCACAAGTTTGAGGCTATCGCCGCTTCGCCTGTCATTACTGTCGGCCACCATGCCACAGTTACCAGGGCTAGCTGACTCCGTGAAAGATGAATGTTAATCGCTTAGAAGTTCTAAGGCCCCAACCGAAAGGGTCTCAACCTGTTCTTTGAAAATCGAAATATCTACGTCGTCTTGGTCGCCCATCGCACCGTTGACGTATCTATTTAAGACACCTTCGACAATCGCGGCTAGTCGCCAGTAAGAAAAAGCTCGATAGTATGCGACGCCCGACACGTCTCGTCCGGAGGCTTGCTCGTACCAACTCATTAGTTCCTCTCTGGACGCAAACCCGCCCGCAAGTGTTGGGGCACTGGAGCCAGCAGGCACCTCATCTGGTTCGACCCAGTTGTTAAGTAAGTATCCGACATCGGCCAATGGGTCTCCTAGAGTGCACAACTCCCAGTCGAGCACGGCCAAGATTCGTCCGGATCTGGTCAACATGTTTCCGAGTCGATAGTCACCGTGGACGATCGTGGAACCTATTTGAGAAGGTTTGTGTCGCTCTAAGAGCTCTTGGACTTCTTCCATTACCGCTAGTTCTCGCGTCTTTGACTGCTCCCACTGACGACTCCAACGGCGCAGTTGGCGACCCAAGTAATCTTCTCTTTTTGCTAGGTCACCTAGTCCGATGTCTTGAGGCTCTACTGAGTGCAATTCAGCGAGCACTTCAACAACCTGGCGGCTTAGATCTATCCGTTCTCGATGTGAGGTGAGGGCTGCTTCGACATCACTGTGGAGAACATCACCTTCTACGTATTCCATTACGTAGAAAGGTGCTGCATTTACTTCCAGATCTTCGCATACTCCCAAAGTCGGCGGTACCGGTACGTCAGTGTTGCCAACGGCACTGATGATGCGATGTTCTCTCGCCATATCATGCGCAGTGGCCAAGACATGACCTAAAGGTGGACGCCGCAGCACATACGCCTCCTCGTTTTGGTCTTGCACTCGGTATGTCAGATTCGAGTGACCGCCAGCGATGAGTTCAAAGCTCAGCGGGGGCTTCACTCCGGGGACGTGTTGAGAAAACCATGAGGTGACTTTCGGAGCGTCAATACCTTCTGTAACAGGGTCACTCATGTTGTTTGCCTCTCGGCAGTTCGGGGACATCGCCAAAACAACCTTAGTTGTATCGGTAAAACCCGCGTCCGTTCTTGCGACCCAATAACCCGGCATCACACATACGGCTCAGAAGAGGAGGTGGAGCATATAGCTGTTCCTTGAACTCTTCGTAAAGCGACTCGGCCACCGCCATCGTGGTGTCGAGACCGATCAGATCGCAAAGAGCCAAGGGACCCATTGGGTGATTACATCCCAAAACCATGCCCGCATCAATGTCTTCAGCGCTTGCAAACCCTGATTCCATCATCCGAATAGCAGACAAGATGTAAGGAATCAGAAGTGCATTTACGACAAACCCTGCACGGTCCTGGCTGCTTACTACTCTTTTCTCAAGCTGGTCAGAAGCAAACTCTTGGCAAAGAGCAGCAGTTTTGTCACCTGTCAGTAGCGAAGAAATAATCTCAACCAGCCCCATCACCGGCACTGGGTTAAAGAAATGCACACCTATGACTTGTTGTGGTCGGCTAGTAGCCATCGCAAGCTTCATAATCGGGATGGACGATGTATTGCTCGCCAAAATTGCTTCGGGGTCATCGACTACATCGTTTAACCGCCGAAACACTTCGAGTTTCGCCTCCTCTTGTTCGACAACTGCTTCAACAACAAACTGTCGATCAGCGAGGCTGGTGAGTTTCGTTGAGAACGTAATATTTCCCATTACCTGTGCTTTATCGTCATCGGTAATTTTTTCAGCCCTGACTGCCCGATCGAGACTTCTCTCCATTCGTTCCATGCCGGCTTGAAGTGCACCATCGCTAGCTTCGACAATCTTTACGTCGCAACCGCTTCGCGCTGCTACTTCAGCGATACCGGAACCCATTAGGCCACAACCAACTACCCCAAATCGTTCAATAATCACGTTAATCAGGGTACAAGAGCGCTAACGGCTTGTGTCAGGAGATTACCTAACCTGGTACTCCTCAATTGCTCCGCTAACGGCCGCGACGACCTCGTCGGCGGTCGCTCCTGGCGTTAAAACCCGAGCGACCCCTACGTCGTACATGGATTGGAAATCGTCTTCTGGAACAATTCCGCCGAGGATGACTGGTATATCCGCGCCTGCCTCTTCCAGCGCCTTAGTGACCATTGGAAGCAATGCTTCATGGGCACCGGACAACATGGAAACCCCAATGGCGGAAACATCCTCGTCAATTGCTGCAGCAACGACTGTTTCGGGTGTCTGGAACAGACCTGTATAGATAACTTCGTAACCAGCGTCTCGCAAAATCCGCGCAACAATTTTGACCCCGCGGTCATGTCCATCGAGTCCTAATTTCGTCACCAATACGCGCTCCGCCATGAGCTTTGACCCTACCTCTCTCCTTAGCTGAGGGCGAGCCCAGGCCTCACTTCACTTAAATATTCGCTGTTACATGAGCAGGGCAAACTCTGACTTCTCATTCATTTCGCGTGAAAAGTAGGCCGAACGTGAGAAGTCGTTAAGAAATGTCTTTGATAGGTCGAAGGAGGAGATATTCACCCCATAGGGTGCACGCATGACTACCACTACTGCAGTTGCAGCTCGAGCTGTTAATGCTTCCAAAAAATATGGCTCGGGTGAAACCGTAGTGCGGGCACTTGATGACTTGTCTGTTGACCTGGCTGCAGGAGAATTCACGGCGATCATGGGGCCATCTGGTTCCGGAAAATCCACCTTAATGCACTGTCTCGCCGGCCTAGACACCCTCAGTTCGGGACACGTTTTTATTGGAGATACCGATATTAGTGAATTGTCTGAGCGTGCTCTTACGTTGCTGAGGCGAGATCGTATTGGTTTTGTTTTTCAAGCCTTCAACTTAGTTCCAACGTTGTCAGCTCGAGAAAACATTGTATTGCCGCAAAAACTAGGGGCTGACGCTCCCGACGAAACCTGGCTCAACCAAGTGATTGACGCTGTCGGATTAGCTGATCGTTTAAGCCACCGCCCCAACGAACTATCCGGAGGTCAGCAACAGCGTGTCGCAGTGGCGCGAGCTCTGGCGGGTCAGCCGGAAATCATCTTTGCTGACGAGCCAACCGGAAACCTTGACAGCAGAACCGGTGGCGAGATCCTCGACTTCATGCAGAATGCTGTGCGCGTTTTAAATCAAACGATCGTCATGGTCACCCATGATCCATCTGCGGCTGCACATGCCGATCGGGTTATATTCCTAGCTGATGGGAGCATTGTTGAGGAACTGACTGCACCTTCTGCAGACCTGATCTTTGACACCATGAAGCGACTCGGCGACTGAAGTGATCAAACTCACTCTGAACTCACTGCTGGCTCGAAAAATACGATTGGCTCTGACCACCTTTGCGGTCGTTTTGGGTGTCTCATTCGTCTCAGGTTCTTTTATTCTGGCCGACAGCCTTCGAGCGGTGTTCGACAAAATCGCTGTAGAAATAGCAGGTCCCAACTGGCTTCAAGTCAGGGGAGTTGAAAGCATCGAAGGAGATCCCTTCAGCCGACCAAAGGTCACGCAATCGGTAGTTGACCAAATCAACTCAACTGAAAATGTGTACGGCGCAGTTGGAGTTATACAAGGATTTCCAAGAATCTCAGTGGGCGATACCTTGATCAGGCCACTAGGCGGCGCTCCCACTCTGGCCTTCAACTTTGAGCAAGAAACCCAAGAATTGACTGGGTTTCAAACTATGGAGGGAAGGGCGCCCGGCAATGGTGAAGCAATGGTCGATATCGATACAGCTGCGAAATACAACATCGCTGTCGGTGACACCATCACTATTCGCTCGCTGCAACCCCAAGAAGATTTCCAAGTCAGCGGTATAACTCGTTGGGGCCAAGATAATGGCGGCGGCGCCGTTTTCGTGTTGATAGACACCATGACGGCTCAGCGGCTCTTTAATTATCCAGATTCTTTCCTGGCGATAACTGTTGCGGCACAGCCCGGGATAGACGAAGCGCAGCTAGCCGCTGAGTTGACTAACGAGCTTCCAACTGGCTTTGAGGCCGTCACAAGTGATGTCGTAGCGAACGAATTCAGCGATCAGTTCGACATCTTCATCACCATCTTCCAAAACGCTCTCTTAGTTTTTGCTGCTGTCGCTCTGATCGTCAGTGCGTTCATAATAAATAACACGTTTGCAATTGTTTTAGGTCAGCGCATTAAAGAACTTGGTCTTCTCCGAGCGGTCGGCGCGACCGGCAGGCAAATACGTTCCTCTGTTCTGATCGAGGCTCTACTTATCGGAGTTGTCGCGTCTGTTACGGGTGTTTTCGCGGGCACCGGCATCGCTTGGGGTATTAAGGCGCTAATAGCTCAAGCCGGAGATGGGTCAGGTCTGCCCGACGGGCCTCTAGTAATCGGCACCCGTACTTGGGTTGCGGCAGCCGTTGTGGGCATCGGAGTGACCCTCCTGGCCGCAATTTCTCCTGCTAGGCGGGCTTCGAAAATTCCGCCTATCGCTGCCTTGAGGGACGACCTCAGTCTCTGGTCTGGCGGCAACAAGCGACGCACCGTTATCGGCCTCATTTTAGGAATCAGCGGTCTTTTAGCTACCGGTTTCGGGACGGCTAGCGACTCCGGTGCCACTAGGCAGTTGAGCTTGTTGGCTACCGGCGCATTGCTACTGTTCATCTCAGTATCACTCTTAAGCACACTGATCGCGAGACCGGCGTCGCGTCTTTTAGGTTGGCCAATTACACGGTTTGCTAAAGCATCGGGCAACTTAGCTCGCGAGAATGCAAGTAGAAATCCTCGCCGAACTGCTTCGACAGCCTCAGCGCTTATGGTCGGTCTAGCACTAGTAGCGATGGTCTCAGTCGTTGGCACCAGCTTCAAGAAGACATTTTCGTCCACATTAGATTCTTCTTTGGGCGCAGATTTTTTCATTGACACCGAAGGGAGAGGCGACTGGGGGTTTAGTCCACAACTTGTTGACGAAATAAGCGAGATAGATGGCATAGCAACCGTTGCCGGTTTCCGAGGTGGAGCTGGAATCTCTCAGATAAACGTCTACGGATCGTCTAAGGACGTCATCGGTACTCAAGAAGCTGGGCTTGGTCGAGTAATCGACATCACCCTCGTGGAGGGAAGCTATTCAGGTCTGTCGAACGACGGTCTCCTAGTGCACACAGATCCAGCCACCGATCTGGGACTCTCGGTAGGAGATGTGGTACCCGTAACATTTCCAGCCTCGGGGTCTCAAGACTTAACGGTTGTGGGTATTTTCGATGATGGTTCCCTCTTGGGCAACTGGGTGATCGACATGTCCACTTACGAATCTGGTTTCGATCCTGCTCGGCAGTCCGATCTTTTTGCTGCGGTAGAAATCGACGACGACGTCAATATCGACGAAGTTAGGTCGGACTTGGAAGCAGTCGCGTCCTCATATCCAGAAGCTAACCTGCAAGACAGAACCGAATATCAAGAGAACATCGAGGGGCGCATAGACACGCTGCTGTTAACAGTCAATGCGTTAGTAGGGTTTGCGGTCATTATTGCCGTGCTCGGAATAGTTAACACTTTGATGTTGTCGGTCTTTGAAAGGACCCGCGAGATAGGGCTACTGAGAGCGGTAGGTATGACTAGACGTCAGACAAGGCGAATGATCAGATGGGAGGCCGTCATTATTGCGGTTTTCGGAGGGTTAATGGGAATCCTCGTCGGAACAGTCTTAGGGTTTATCGCTGTTCAAGCAATGCCCGAATCGTTCATTACTGACTTTGGGGTGCCCTATGGAAACTTCGCGATTATTGTCGCGCTATGCGTTTTTGCGGGTGTTTTTGCGGCAATTCTCCCGGCTAGGCGAGCAGCCCGCCTAAACATTCTTGAAGCGATAGCTCACCCCTAATGGCTCTAGATCCTCTCGAACTAAACAAGGAAGTAGAAGATTTTTTAGTTGAGCGGCATCTAGCGTCACTAACACTCCTGCGGCCAGATGGAAGTCCACATGTCACAGCCGTCGGATTCACTTGGGATAGGCAAGCTCAACTGGTGCGAGTAATTACCTGGTCTGGTTCGATGAAAAGTAAACTTCTGGTCCAGTCGCCCAACAGCCGAGCCGTTGTATGTCAGATCGATGGTGGTCGTTGGTTGAGTCTTGGAGGTCCTGCTGTTGTGACTTCCGACCAAGTTCGTTGCCAAGAGGGGACTGAGCGCTATGCCAAGCGGTACCGGGTGCCTAAAGAGCGCGCTGACCGCACCGTTATCGAAATTTCTGTCGACCAGATTCTTGGCTACGCCTAACCAAATTTGCGTGCCCTCAA